>Ga0134126_10009461_pt1 | contig 12276 bp, 9 predicted proteins | sample KB31752_FD_96881 | JGI IMG/M metagenome (GOLD analysis project Ga0134126, IMG submission 96881) | Terrestrial soil microbial communities with excess Nitrogen fertilizer from Kellogg Biological Station, Michigan, USA - KB3-175-2 | ecosystem: Environmental > Terrestrial > Soil > Unclassified ...
CGAGGCCGATTAGAGTGATCAAAAAACTGCTTCGATTCTCAATTCGCAACACGCTCACCCTGTCTCTCATTTCTATTCTCTGGGTCGGGATCGCCGTAGGGGTCTATTTCACCCTGCCGATTTCCCTTCTGCCTAATCTTGATTTTCCCACGCTGAGCATCGTCGTTGAAACGCCTGGCTTGAGCGCCGAGGAAATCGAAAAGCAGGTGGCCCTTCCTCTGGAGTCGGCCCTGTCCGGCATCTATCACGTGGCGCATGTACGTTCGGCCAGCGTCGCCAATTTATCGCTCATCACGGTTCAGCTGAACTGGGGCGCCGATCTCCAGCTGGCGCGCCAGCAGGTGCAGGAGAAGATCGCCTCCGTGCAGGGCAGTTTGCCCGCCGGAGCCGACGTTTCCGTGGAGAGTCTCAGCAACACCCTCGGACAGGTTCAGGGATTTATCCTGTCCGGCGGAAATTCGCTGAGCGATTTGCACGATTTCGCCGAGTACCGCCTCAAGCCCCAGCTGCTGCAGCAGCCGGGAGTTTTTGACGTCACGATTTTCGGCGGCCTCGTGAAGGAATATGCCGTCTTCGTCAACCCTTTCAGGCTGGAGCAGTATGATTTAACGCTGAAGGATATCGAGGACGCCCTCGTGCGCAGCAATGTGGCTTCCGTGGGGGGAATCCTGGATTTAGGAAGCCAAAGTTTTGCGATGGTTCCGGAGACCCGGCTGACGGACCTTCGGAGCATTCAAAGCACGATCATTGCCGTGAAAAATAACGTGGCCATTCGGGTCCAGGATGTCGGGCGCGTCTCCGTGAGCCATCTGCCCTACCGCGGCGGAGCCGAGAGCGGGAAAACGCCCGGCGTCGTGGTGGAGGTGATCAAGCAGCCTGAATCCGACGTCGTTTCCGTCACCCATGGGGTTGACCTGTTTCTTAAAGCGTACAGTCCTTCGTTGCCGCCGGGCGTGAGCGTCGCCAAGTACTATGACCAGTCCGAACTCGTCCTCGATTCGATCCACGGGGTCGAAGAAGCGGTGTTTTTGGGAGCGGTCCTCGTCGGGGTCATTCTGTTGATATTCCTTCGCAGCTGGCGCGCTTCTGTGGTCGCCTTTACGTCCATACCGACATCGCTTTTGAGCGCGCTGGTTTTCATGAAATGGCTGGGAATGTCCCTCAATATCATGACGTTAAGCGCGCTGGCCATCGCCACGGGCATGGTGATCGATGATGCGATCGTGGTGATCGAAAACTTCTTTCGGCACCGCGCTCTCAAACCGTCGGCAGACGCCGCCGCTCTTTTTGTCGAAGCGGCGGCCGAAGTCGCCGGCCCGGTCGCTTCCTCAACGGTGACGACCGTGGCCATTTTCGTCCCGCTTATTTTTCTTTCCGGATTGGCAGGCCGATTGTTTGCTCCGGTCGGCGTCGTGGTGTCCATTGTGATGACGGCCTCGCTTCTTTTCGCCTTCACGCTGATCCCCAGCGTAGGCCCTCATTTGATGAAAAACGCCGCCGCCCAAAAAGGCTGGGAATTTCTTCCGAAGCTTTATAAACGCACGCTGAACCGGGCGCTGAGGATGCGGTGGCCGCTCCTGGCCGGAGTTCTGCTTCTGTGCGCGGCCAGCGGGTGGCTCCTCACGCGGCTCAATCAGGAGTTTTTGCCTCTCCTCGACGAAGGTTCGATCCTCATGACCGTCGACACGCCGCCGGGCAGCAGCCTAAACGAGACCCTGCGGGTCACGCGGCTGCTCATCCAAAATGTACTGCAGGATAAAGATATTGACATGGTCGTATCCAAGACGGGGCATGCGCCGGGCATGCAGGATACCGACACGATGAATCACAGTGATGTGATTGCCAGGCTGGTCAGCCGAGCCCATCGCGAAAAGTCCATCGAAGATCTATTCGCCTTATACCGGAAAAGAGCGGAGGGTTATCCCGGCGTCGTCATCGACTTTACCATGCCCCTCCAGGACAAACTCAATGATGCGATCGGCGGCGTCGCTAAAACAATCGGCGTCAAGATCTTGGGAGAAGACCTCCATACCCTTCAACAAATCGCCCGTGATCTGGCGGGCCGCATGGCCAAGATTCCCGGCGTGGTCGATCTGAGCCCAGGCTCCATCGCCTCCGTCCCGTCCGTCGAGGTCAAACTTCTGCCCGGGAAGGCGGATCAGCTGGGCGTGACGCGGGAAGACCTCAACAATACGGTGGAAGCCATGTCTTTCGGCCATGAGGCAACGCAGGTACGCGAACTCTACAAACAAGTTCCTCTGATGATCCGCTTAGCCGGGACGGACGATCCTATCCCGACGCTTCATAAAGCTGCGCTGGAGCGCGTGCCGCTGCGGACCGCCGACGGGCCGTATGTTCCTCTTTCGCAAGTCGCCGCTGTTTCCTACGGCGAAGTCCCCAGCCGTATTGAGCATGATCACGCGACCCGGATGGTGAGCGTCTCCTGCAACGTGTCGGGGGTCAAAAACCAAACGGTCGTGAACGCGATCCGGAACGCGTTTGCTGAAATGAAAGTGCCCGCCGGATACACGCACGAAATCGCCGGGAGTTATGTGGCCCAAGGCGAAACGACCCGGTCCCTGTTAGGAATTGGAATCGCGGCGCTGATCCTGGTCGCCGCCATTCTTTGGATAGAATTCCAATCGTTGCGCAAGGTCCTTCTGGTTCTGCTCACGATTCCTTTGTCGACGGTGGGCGCCAGCGGCGCCCTCTGGCTGACGCATCAAACGCTAAACGTCTCCTCCCTGATCGGCTTGGTCATGCTGGTGGGAGTCGTGCTCCGCAATGGCATTGTCCTGGTGGACTATATTCATATGGCTGTTGAGCAAGGCAAACCGCTCGACGAGGCTATCGAGGAAGGCGCGGAAGTTCGATTGCGTCCCATTCTGATGACCGCGCTTTCAGAAATCCTGGGCCTAGCGCCCCTGGCGCTGGGCATCGGCTCGGGGTCCGCCTTGGAGCGGCCCTTGGCGATTGCGGTGATCGGAGGTCTGGCGACGTCGACTTTCCTAACGCTCTACGTCCTCCCCGCTGGCTACCGGATTTTCTACGGCAAACGGAAGAAATTTTTGAGTCAAGTCTGAGCGGTACGAAAGAAGTATACGAGGAGAACTGCAATGAAAAAGAAAATGACGTTGCTTTCGCTGGTCCTGACAGCGTCGATGGCGGGCGCCAGCCTGCTGGAAGCCGCTTCGGCCGCGTCCTATCGGGTGACGGAGAAGCTCCCCCTGGCGGGCGACGGGGGCTAGGATTATCTCGCGATCGATCCGGCGGCGCGCCTGCTTTACATCTCGCATGCCACGCAAGTGCAGCTCTTTGATCTGAGCCAGAAGAAAATCGTCGGCACGATTCCCGACACGCCCGGAGTCCACGGCGTCGCCTGGGCGTCCGCGCTGGGCCGCGGCTTTACCAGCAACGGCAAAGAAAACACGGTCACGATGTTCGATCTCAAAACCCATCGCGTGCTCGGCCGTATTCCGGTCGGCGGCCAAAACCCGGACGCGATCGTATTCGATCCGGTCAGCGCAAAAGTCTTCACGTTTAATGGAAAGTCAAAAGACGCGACGGTGATAGATGCTGAGTCCGCGAAAGTCATCGGACATATTCCCCTGGGCGGCAAGCCGGAATTCGCCGTCGCCGACGGGCGCGGGATGCTCTATGATAATCTGGAAGACCGGTCTCAGCTGATCGCCATCGACACGAGCCAATGGACGGTCAAGAAGCGCTGGCCCGTCGCCCCTTGCGAAGAGCCGAGCAGCCTCGCGATCGACCGAGAGCATCGCCGTCTTTTCGTCGGCTGCGAAAATCGCCAAATGGTCGTCGTGGATGCGGACGGCGGGCGGGTGATCGCCGCCTTGCCGATCGGCGCTCATGTGGACGCGACGGTTTTTGACGCTGGGAGAGGACTGATTTTTAACGCCGGCGGCGACGGCACCTTGACGGTGATTCGGGAAGACGGGCCGGACCGATACCATGAAGTCGAAACGGTCCTCACTCAAAAGGGCGCGCGCACCCTGGCGCTGGACTCCCAGACGCACCGGCTTTATCTTGTGACGGCAGAGTTCGGTCCTCCGCCGCCAGCGGCGCAGGAGGGGCATCCCCGCCCCCGCATCGTGCCGGGCACGTTTACGCTCCTGACCGTTGCCCGGGAAGCATCCCCGGCGGGCGCCTCAAGATAAATGCGTGCGTGAATGGGGAAGTGCGCTTCGACGGAGGCGATGGCCGGGATGATGTATAACATAAGGCGGTTCATGCGCAAACGCCGCCGGCCGCCCGCGTTCAGAGGAGCTCTTCGCGTCCTGTAACTAACTTTGCAAAATGGCTCGCTCAAAATCTTTATTGAAGGTTCGGATGGAATACGCGCTGGTCTGGCCGCTCTGGCAGATTTTCCGCATCATGCCGAGAGCCGGGATTCGCCGCATCAGCCTGTGGATCTTAAGGGCGATCGTCTTAGGAATGCCCAAACGCCGCCGGCTGATGCGGATGAATATCGCATTAGCCTTCCCGAAATGGGGATCTTGCGAAGTACGGAAAATCGCCGATGATTCTCTCGACAACCTGGCCCGAGGAATCTCGATCTTTGTTCATATGCCTTCCTTGCTCAAGCAAGCGGATCTTCCCTGGCTGCATTACCAGGGATCCGAACATCTCAAGCAGGCGCTTTCTTTAGGCCGCGGCGTCATCGCCTTCAACGCCCATTTCGGATGCTGGGAAATTTCTTCCAGTTATGTGATGCGCCAGGGAAAAGAAGTGGCCGCCCTCTATCGCCCGCTCGACAATCCGAAGATTAACGAGCTGGTGACTCGTCAGCGCTGCGCGCAGGGCGGCGTCATGATGGACCGGCGGCGCGCCATCCGCGAGGGGCTGTCCCTTCTCAGACGCAACGGCGTTTTAGGCATTATGGTGGATCAGAATTTTGCCGGCGGGGGGGTGTTCGTTGATTTCTTCGGCCGTCCGGCTGCGACCACGCCCATCGTTTCGATCATGGCCAGAAGAACGGGGGCCATCGTTCTTCCCATGCACAGTTGGTGGGAGAAAGACGAACTTTTTTTACAGTGGGATCCCGCCTTTGAGCTCAGCCGCAACGCCGATGCCGAGCGTGCGATTGCGGAGGATACCCAGCGCATGACGCGGGTGGTCGAGGGCTGGATTCGGGAAAGGCCGGGGCAATGGCTTTGGCTGCACAACCGCTGGAAGCGCAAACCTCTCGAAGGAGAACCGGTCTTCTCCTAAGGCGCGGCCCCTGCGGAATTTTCAGGAGGATTGGCGGCGGCCGGCTGGATGCGGGCGAGCGCGGCTTTGGCGGCGGCGCCTGAATCGGGATCATCGAGCAAGGCGGACAGCGCGGGAATCGCTTCTCCGGCGTCCGGACCTATTTTCCCCAGCACGTTTAGAAGATCGCTGCGCAGGGCCGCATTTTTTAATCCTTTCACCAGCTCGCCCACCGCGGGCGCCCCGACGCGGACCAGCGCTTCCTGGGCGGCCGCCCCCACAAATTTCGTGTCGGAAGATTTGTAATTCATCGCCTGGATTAAATTGGGAACCGCCGGCGCCGCCGCGGGCCCCAGATGGCCCAGCGCTTTGGCCGCGGCGTAGGCGACGGAGGACTCTTCATCATAGAGCGCGGCTCCTAAAGCAGAGATCACTTCCCCGGCGGTGGGCTCCGCCGCGCTCGCGGTTTCGATAGCCGCGATGCGGCGCTTGGAATTGGGATCGCGCATCAGCGTCAAAAGAACGGCGGCGGCTTGCGGGTCGTCGGGCGAAGCCCTCAAGAGATCTTTGGCCGATGCCAGCCGAATTTTAAACTGATCGCTGTCCAGGCCCGCGCGGGGATTCACGGGTTCGCTCGGCGCTGGAGCCGCGGGTTTGGGAGCGGCGGCCGGTTTCTCCGACGGAGCCGGCGCGGTGTGCGGGAGGGATTCCGGCGCCGGTTTCGAAACGACGTCCCGCTTTTTCGGCACCAGGGGACCATCGGCGGATTCTTCTTCATCTGAAGAAGAATCCGCGTCCGCTTCGGGCGCCGTGGGAACAAGCGCGGCATGATCTTTCGGTGGAAGAGCGGGCCTGGCGGGGGCGCTGGGCGCGGCGGGGTGTGAGAGCGGCGGAGCCGCCGTAAAGGGCCGGACCGAAATTCCTTTGGCAAACCAACCGAAGCCGAAGCCGGCAAGCGCGACGGCCGCCCACGCGGCCCACGGGCGCGTCCGCACGGCGGGCGCGGGCCGGGGAACGGGAGGTCGAGAAATAAGAACCGGCGGAAGCCTTGGCGCGGGCGTCGGCGCGCGCGCCGGGCCGGCCGGTGGCGGAGGCTCCACCGGAGCCGACACGACGGGAACGCGGGGAATCCGCAGCGCGTCGAACTCGCGGTCGAGCGCCCGCTCAATGGCCGTCGTGATCATCTGGATATCGACCGGTTTTTTTAAGAAGGCGCCGAAAAGGCCCACGGTGCGGGTGATGCCGCGGATTTCCAGCTGGTCATGGCCGGACATGAGGATGATTTCCAAAAGCGGATGGGACGGTCGAATCTTGCGCGAAAGCTCGATGCCGTTGCTGTCGGGAAGGCTGTAATCGACGATCATGACGCTGAACGTGCGCCGCTCCAGATGTTCCAGACCTTCTTCCGCCGAGTTGGCGATTTCGACGGCGTACCCGGCGTCTTCGAGAATATCTTTCAGCCCGGTCGTGATGTTAAGGTCGTCGTCCACCAAGAGGATTCGCGGGCGTCCCTCCTGGAGCTGGCTGATCAGCGCGTCCCGGTCATTCATGGCTCTTATAAGGTAGGGTTATTTGCGCCTCGGCGCAAGAGGCTTCCTCGACATTCGGATAATTGTGGTATCTTTTATGAGATGCCGCGCTTCTTTTTTCAGCCTCGCAGCCGGATGCTTCCGGTTTTATGGGCGCTCTTCTTGTTTGCTCCTGGCCGGGCCGGGGCTGCCAGCGGGCCTTGGAAGACCAACCCGCATGGTCAGGTTCGATTGGTTTCTCCGTATCAAGTCGTCGCGCGCAAGGGCCTTTTGTTTCTGGGGCTCGAGTTTAAAACGATCCCCGGCTGGCACGTCTATTGGAAAAATGCGGGCGACGCGGGATATGCTCCGACGCTCAGTTGGTCGGGATCCCGGGGTTTTAAAAACGCGGAACTTTTATGGCCGGCGCCGCATCGCTATGAGCTGCCCGGGCAGATCGCCGCCTTCGGCTACGAAGGCCATGTTCTTTATCCGGTGCGGGCGCGGCTCACGTCCGGGCGCGGCCCGGTTCACGTTGCGGCGCATCTTTCGTATCTGACCTGCGGGCCCATCTGCGTTCCCTATAAATATACCCTCGAGCTGGATCTTCCCGTCGGCGCCCGGTCGCAGCTTGATTCGGACATCCTGCCGGCTTTTAACGCCGCCATGGCGGCGCTTCCCGTCGGACCCCAGGCGCTTCCCGGCCTGCAGGTGCAGGCGCAGTTCGTGGGCAGCCCCCAAAAAGCCGCGATGGACTTCACGCTTCACGCCCCGGAGCCGCTCTCCGCCGACGGAGTGGATATATTTTTTGAAAAACACGACCCTTTCCTATTCGGGACGCCTCGCATCGGACAGTTGGACGATCAAACCGTGCGCCTTCAGGTTTCCGTCTCTTCTCTGACGGGAGAACCCGTCGCGGGCCCGCTCTCGGTCGACTATGCGATCACCGGTCTCGTTTTTCGCGGAAAGCCGGCGGCGCTGGAAGAAAGCCGCACGCTTCCTCTGCGTCCCGGGCCGATTCCCGTCCTTCCGTCGAAAAGCCCCGCCGGCTCCCTGGGGTGGATGGCGCTGCTCGGGTTTGTAGGCGGGCTGATCCTCAACGTCATGCCCTGCGTGCTGCCCGTTCTATCCATCAAGCTCCTGGGCATTTTGCAGCATGGCGGAAGCGCCCGACGGGACATCGTGCGCAACGCGCTGGCATCGGCGGCGGGGATCCTCGTTTCGTTTCTGGGGTTGGCGGCCGCCGCCATCCTTCTGCGGCAGGCCGGCGTCGCCGTCGGCTGGGGCATCCAATTCCAGCAGCCCGTTTTTGTCGGGCTCATGGCGGCCCTCGTATTCGGGTTTGCGCTGAATTTGTTGGGAGTCTTTGAAATTAATATCCCCGCTTTTTTAGGGCGTTTTGCGACGAGCTTCGGGCAGAGCGAAGGTTTGGGCGCTTACTTCGTGTCGGGAATTTTCGCCACGCTCCTGGCGACGCCCTGCTCGGCTCCCTTTTTGGGAACCGCCATGGGCTTCGGTCTGGCCGAGCCGGCTCCGACCGTCCTTCTCATTTTTATTTCGGCGGGATTGGGGATGGCGCTGCCTTATTTTGTGTTGGCGGCTTTCCCGCATTCGCTGCGCTGGCTTCCGAAGCCCGGCGTTTGGATGGTGCGCTTAAAGCACTTTTTCGGCTGGCTGCTTGTCGCCACGGGGATCTGGCTTGCGAGCATTCTCTGGACGCAGCTTCGCGCCCATCCGCCTTTGCCGCCGGCCGTCGCCGGCTCGTCGGAAAAACTCTCGTGGAGGCCTTTTGATGAAAAACAGATCGGCCGTTGGGTGGGAGAAGGAAAGTCCGTTTTCGTGGACGTCACGGCGGATTGGTGCTTCACCTGCAAGTATAACGAAAAGCTGGTGCTCGATTCCGCCGAGGTCCGGGACGCCTTTAAGAAAGAAAACATTATTCTCATGCGCGCGGATTGGACGCGCCGCGATAACGTGATCGGAGAATATCTCCGCACGTTCGGCCGCGCCGGCATCCCTTTTTACGTCTTTTACCGCCCCGGCCAGGCTCCCATCGTGCTGTCGGAATTTCTCACTCCCGGCAAAGTCCTGCGCGTCCTGCAAGCTCCCGACTAAGACATCCAAAAGGGGCGAGGTTTGAGAGGTTGCCTTTCATTCCAAACGAATTGGCCGGGCCGCCGACGGTAGAATGAAAGTTATCTTAGCGGCGATGAGCCTCAGCATACTTCCGTCCATGTGATGCGCAGCCCGGAATCCATCCATAGGATGGAAGGGCCGGCCGGCTCGAAATAAAACGAAAGCGTTTGCTGCGCGCCGATATTTTTAGCCAGGCAATGGACGTCGAAGATCGCGAAATTGTCTCCCTGGCGCGGATCGCGGCAGGACGGATAGAGGAGCACCTCGATTGCCGGGTGGGCTTCAATGTAGGCGTGGGACGGACGGTAATCGCGGCGGTCCATGATTTTTTGAATCTCGGGATCGCCGTGAAGATCGGTGATGTTTCGCGAAACGATGAAGAGGGAAAAAGCCGTGCGCTGGCCGGTCTCGCGCAGCGCCTTCAAGTGAACGCGCTCCAGCAGATAATGATAGGCATGTTCGTAAAGCGCGGTCCGAAGTTCGCGCGCGGCGTAGAGAACGTTCTTGGAGAAAAAAGGAGGACGAAACCGCGCCTGATAAGCCGGCGCTACGGGCAGCGGGTAGCGAAAGGGCGTTGCCACGAGCGGAGGCCAGCCCGTCGCGGGAAGCGGGGGTTTGGTCTCTTCCAGAATGGATTCCAGGTAGAGAGCTTTTTCGTAAGAGGAAGTGGCTTCTTCCGCGTAGAGGCTGGGCTGGCTTTCGATCCGGCAGACTTCAATCAAGCGCCCCGGCCCCGCACATAATCAAGATACTGGCGTACGAGGAATAGCCCGCTCAGCGATTCTTGAATTTTTTCCCACGGAATAAAACCGAGCTTCGGATGCCGGGTCTTGAGCCAGGCCAGCTGATTGGGCGGTTCCGAAAACATCGCGTGGAGGCTGCGATGGATGGCGATCAGGTTCAGCACCGCTTCTTCGCGCGGATCAAACGGCGGCCGCCCGACCGGCACGCGTTTTTTGGAAAGCCAAAGGTTGACCGTGTTCACGGGCAGATGCAGCAGCTTCGCCAGCATCGAACCGCTCAAGGCCCATTGCGCGCGCAGGAATTGCAGCGCTTCATAAACAGCCTGTTCCGCCGTGATGGACTGGTGCGGCGGCACTCTAGGAACATCGTGAATGTTCGTAAAGGCCAGATTCAATGCCATTCCGGGACCCTCCTTTTTCTGAGATGTATAATTCCTATACTCAGTATATCCCTCAATACTCATTTTGTCAATATTATTATAATTAACTAATATAACTATTATATATGCTTATAAATAGGTATGTTTTACTATTACTATTATGGGTAATATATGCGATTATGTCCCAAATGGCGGTTGTTTAGGCGGAGTATCGCTCACGCTTTTTCAATTTGATGCCTTCGATCGGATTCGCCGCAGGCGCATCTCATTTGGATTGGCGCGCCGGCAAGAGTTAGACTGATAGAAAGATCCGGCGGCCTGAAAGCCCCCCGCGTTTGACGAGAGGAATATTCTGATGAGAATTTCGCGCCGCAAGCCGCTGCAGCTCCAGGACATTGCGAAAACCGAGAAGGCCGCGAAGGTTCTCACCGCGGCTTCCGGACGCTAGGCATGCCGACGATCCTGGCCGGCGATATCGGTGGAACCAAATCCAATCTGGGCCTCTTTGAAGTCCAGGGCGCGCGCCTGGTTTCCGTGGTGGAACGCAGCTACCCCAGCCAGCGCTACGCGACGCTGGAAATGCTGGTCAAAGAGTTTCTCCGCGGCCGTTCGGAGTCGATCGACGAGGCGACCTTTGGAATCGCCTGTCCGATCGTCAACGGCGTGTGCAACGGGACGAATCTGCCGTGGTCGGTCAGCGTCTATGATTTGAGGCAGAAGCTTCATATCCAGCGCCTGACGCTGATCAATGATTTGGAAGCGATGGCGCTGGGGATCGCGTCTTTGCCGGAGGAATCCTTTGCCGTGGTCAATGCCGGAAAAGAAGAGCCGCGCGGATGCCGGGCCGTCGTCGCGGCGGGCACGGGGCTGGGGGAAGCGGGGCTCGTGTGGGAAGCCGGCCGCTACCGGGTCCTGGCCTCCGAGGGAGGGCATGCCGATTTCGGTCCGCGGGACGATCGGGAGATGGCGCTGCTGCGTTTTCTTTTAAAAAAGTTTGGGCGCGTGAGCTACGAGCGCGTGCTGTCCGGACCGGGCCTCTTCAACGTGTACCAGTTCCTCAGAGAAGACCGGAAGCGCTCCGATCCGCCCTGGCTGGCCGAGGCCATGAGCGGCAAAGATCCGAGCGTCGTGATCACGGACGCCGCCCTGGTCGGCCGGGACCCTTTGTGCGTGGAAGCGCTTGAGATGTTCATTTCGCTCTATGGGGCGGAAGCCGGAAACATGGCGCTCAAGCTTTTTACGACCGGCGGTATTTTCATCGGCGGAGGGATCGCACCTAAAATTCTGCACAAGCTCAAAGAAGGCTCCTTTATGAAAAGCTTCGCCGAGAAAGGCCGCCTGTCCTCGTTCTTGTCGTCGGTCCCCGTCAAAGTGATCCTGGATACGCGCGGGCCGCTTTTGGGCGCCGCGTCTTATGGGATTTCCCGGGACAATTCCGCGCGAAACGTTTCCGCCGTCGCCGAGCCCTGATCGCTCACTTCAGAGCTTTGCCCAGACGTTTTTCGACCGATTTGACTTTGCCCGCCAAAGCGCCCCGGCGTCCCGCGCGATAGTCGAGCTTCAGCACGACTTCCACGCGCCCGCAGTCCTTCTTCATTTTTTCAAAGCACGCCTTCACGACCCGGAAGCAGTCGTCCCATTCGCCTTCCAGCAGCGTGCCCATCGCGTGCAGCCGGTAATCCAGGCCGCTTTGGTCGACGATTTTTAAGGACCGCGCGACGTATCGGCCGACGCTTTCGCCCCGGCCCAACGGATACATGCTGAATTCCAATAACACCATGCTTGCCTCCCTGGAATGAATCGGCCGAAAAAATATTTTGCGAAGTCCGGTCGGCTTGCTAGAATCAAGCCGGTGGAAAAGCTCTCTCCATGGGCCGCCTGCGCGGCGGCTGCCGGGGCGCTTCTGACGATGGGAAGTTTATCCGCGTCGGCGCTCGGTCGGCGTCCGCAAAACGGCGACCAGCCCATTTATCAGTCCCAGCCGGTCAAACGCGGAAGCGCGGCCAATCCGAACCGGGCGTTCCAGCCCCCGAGCTTTGAAGATTATAACCCGGTCGCGCCCCCCACACCGACGTCTCCCCGGCTGCCGCCCGCTTATGGCGCGCACGCGCCTTTGGCCGCGCCCAACAAAGCTTTGCCCAACCTGTCTTCGTCAGGCAATCCTTCGCCACCGCTGCCGCCGCCGGCCGTTGCGCCGGTCCCTCAAAATGCCGCTTCTTCTTCCGTTGATAACGGAGAGCCGCCGCTGCCCGACTATCCGACCGACGAGCCGGCGCCGTCCAAGGCCGCACCGGCTTC
>Ga0134126_10009462_pt1 | contig 12275 bp, 19 predicted proteins | sample KB31752_FD_96881 | JGI IMG/M metagenome (GOLD analysis project Ga0134126, IMG submission 96881) | Terrestrial soil microbial communities with excess Nitrogen fertilizer from Kellogg Biological Station, Michigan, USA - KB3-175-2 | ecosystem: Environmental > Terrestrial > Soil > Unclassified ...
GCCATGCAACGGCTACGGGAGCTCATCGAAACGGCGGGGCCGACGAACAGTCGGGTATTGATCGGTGGGGAGAATGGAACGGGGAAGGAGTTGGTCGCTCGAGCTATCCATATGCGCAGCATCAGATCGGACCATCCGTTCATAGCCGTCAATTGTGCGGCCATCCCCGAGACATTGATCGAGAGCGAATTGTTCGGTCACGAAAAGGGCTCCTTCACCGGAGCCACATCCATGAAGCGCGGTCAGTTCGAGCAGGCCGATGGAGGGACGCTGTTTTTGGACGAAATCGGCGACATGAGCTTCAGTACGCAAGCCAAAGTGTTGCGGGCGTTGCAGGAACAGCAGTTCACGCGCGTCGGCGGGACCAAATTGATGAAGGTTGATGTGCGGGTACTGGCGGCTTCCAACAAGGACTTGGAAAAAGAAATCGGCAAGGGACAATTTCGGGAGGATCTGTACTACCGCCTCAACGTGGTTCCGATTGTCGTGCCTCCGTTGCGGGAGAGGCGGGAAGATATCCCGGCCCTTGTGCGGCACTTCATGAAGACGCATGTCGAGGAGCAAGGGTTGAGGACGAAGGAAGTCTCGCCGGAGGCGATGGCCGTGTTTCAGCAATACGAATGGCCCGGGAATATTCGTGAATTGAGGAATTTGATTGAGCGGCTCATGATCATGGTGCCGGGGTTTGTGATCGACGCCTCTCAGGCCACCCTGTCGTTACAGGGACGAACCGCCGGCATGGTGCCGGCGGGCAATCAAGCGGCCAACTCACTTCTTGCAAAATCCTACGACTCGCTTCGAGATGCGCGGAATGCCTTCGAAAAAGAATACATCAGCCGAAAACTTCGGGAACACCACTGGAATATTTCACGGACTGCTGAAGACCTCAAGATCGAGCGAAGTCATCTTCACCGAAAGATCAAGTTGCTCGATGTGGAGATGCGACCAGAGAGCTAAGACGGCAACAGGACGGGATCAGCGTCCTACGCATGTGGAGCAGGGGAGATCCTGAAACTTCGTCTCAGGGTGGGCTTGCACGTACTCGTTCAGGGCGGCCTCGGACATGTGAACGGGATGAGATTTTCTACACGTTGGGCACACAGGTATCAGTTGTTGTAACGCGGCGATGTCGCGCAATGTGCGGTCGAGGTCAGTGATGGTTTTTGTGACCTCTTGTTCCCAGCTCCTTCTCGCGTCCATTTCTTGCTTGAGCTTGAAAGCGGATTTCACTCGTGCGAGGAGTTCTACCTGCTCGACCGGTTTTCTGATGTAGTCCGTCGCCCCGGCGTCGAATGCCGCTTGGAGCCAGTCCTTTTGGTTCCGTGCCGTCACGATGATGATCGGAATCCCTGCAAACGCATCAATGGTTTTGATGCGACGACAGGCCTGGACCCCGTCCAGACCCGGCATCTTGATATCCAGTAAAATAACGTCGACCTTGACGCCGTTTGCACCGGCGTGATCCAGGTCCAATTGCTTGAACGCGTCGCCTGCGGAAGAGACCGTGATCAAGTCCCGAAACCCGGCATTTTTGAGGATATGATGAAGAAGCAGGCGCTCATCAGGAGAATCGTCGACTATTAAAATCGCCACCAGCCCCTCCTTGGGTGGTTCGTTGGCCTGAAACCCGTCCAACGATGTAACAAGGCTAGTATAGGGCGTATTCCTAGGGCGGCAAGGAAAAACCGGAAGGCTGGAAGAGAAGGAGTGCCTTCGAAACAATTCCGGTTGATGCGTTGACCTCCGTCGGACCCTCCGTTAAGATGCGCCCTCCGAAGAAAGGCCGAGGCTAAGGTCCAGGTTTAGACCAGAAGAAACCTCACAGAAGTGCTCTTGCCTCGGCCTTAACCTCAACCTATCCGGGACATTCTCTCTATGACCACCTACCGCGAAGCCGGAGTCGATATCGATGCAGGCGATGAGCTTGTTGATCGCATCAAACCGCTTGTTCGGTCGACGTTTCGTCCGGAAGTTCTGACCGACTTAGGAGGTTTTGGCGGCCTCTTCGGCCTCCAAGCCGGCAAATATAAAGAACCAGTGCTCGTCTCTGGAACCGACGGGGTGGGAACCAAACTGAAGATCGCCTTCATGATGGATAAGCATGACACCGTCGGAATCGATTTGGTGGCGATGTGTGTCAATGATATCGCAGTGAGCGGAGCGGAGCCGTTGTTTTTTCTGGACTACTTCGCGACCGGGAAGTTATCCGTGTCGAAGGCTCAGGATGTGATCGCCGGTATTGCCGAAGGCTGCCGTCAAGCCGGGTGTGCACTGATCGGGGGTGAAACAGCTGAGATGCCGTCATTCTATCCTGATGGGGAATATGACCTGGCTGGTTTTGCCGTCGGCGCGGTCGATCGTCCGAATATCATCGACGGTCGGCATATTATGTCCGGAGATGCGGTCATAGGCTTGGCCTCGACGGGCCTCCATAGTAACGGCTACTCACTGGCCAGGCGAGTACTGTTTGAACAAGCCAAGCTGACGGTTGCCAGCCGTCTTTCTGAAGAGCTTGATGGGTCCATCGGCGAGGTTCTCCTGACTCCCACCAGAATTTATGCGAAGCAGATTTTAGCGCTCGTTGAACAATTTCCGATCAAGGGCATCGCACACATCACCGGAGGAGGCATTACGGAGAATTTGCCGCGGGTGTTCCCGAAGGGTGTACGGGCGAGGATCACCCGCACTGCCTGGTCAGTGCCGCCGATCTTTGACGTCATGAGTCGTTTAGGACGAATCGATCGTGAAGAAATGTACCGAGTGTTCAACATGGGCATTGGGTTGATTCTCGTGGTACCTCCTGATTCCGTGTCCGGAGTGCTGGCTCGCGCCACAACGCTTGGTGACCGAGGCTGGCAGATCGGTGAAATCGTTGCTTCCACCGGGGAGGAGCCGGAGGTGGAGTATGTCGACTAGCCGAACGACCCCATTGAGGGTGGCCGTACTGGCATCCGGGCGGGGTTCCAACCTGCAAGCCATCATCGATGCGATCGAAGCGGGGCAAGTGCAGGCTCGGATTGTGGCTGTCATCAGCAATAAGAAGGACGCGGTCGCATTGGAGCGGGCTCGGAAGCATGGGCTCAAGGATTTGTTCGTCGATCCGAAGCCATTTACCGGACGATCGGACAGTCGTGAAGTGTACGACCGGTCACTGTTAAAAATGCTCCAGCAGCATGATGCCGAACTGGTCTTGCTAGCCGGTTACATGAAGATTGTCACAGCGGTGCTGGTCAATGCTTATGCCAATCGCATGATGAACATTCATCCTTCGCTGCTGCCGTCATTTCCTGGATTGGACGTACAGAAGAAGGCCATTGATTGGGGTTGTAAGCTGGCGGGCTGCACCGTGCATTTCGTCACAGAAGGGGTGGATGAAGGCCCGATCATCGTACAAGCGGCCGTGCCGATCCTCGACGATGACACACCTGAAACACTTGCCGCCAGAATCCTTCTGCAAGAGCACAAAATCTATCCCCGCGCTGTGCAACTCTTTGCCGAAGGCCGATTACGGGTGGATGGCCGGCGGGTATTGATTAAGGATGCAAAGCCGGGCGGCGAGGCGATCATCAGTCCGGCATAATGAACTCACATGTATTGTTCTTCTTCATGGCGTAGGTAACTTGCGAATGCTTGCACCGTCAAAGGTGCATTCCCTTCCAAGCGATTGTTCACCAACACGTAGGTTCGCCGGTTTTCGCCTATGGCCTGCTCGATGAGGGTCACGGTCTCTTTCCGCATTTGGGACAACACTCCCACGATCTTGTTATAGGGCGCGGCTCGCCTTTTCGCGACTTCGTACGGCATGTTGAGCGGCGTGAGTAGACGGATTACGGTGAACGGTGCCGTGAAACGTTCTTCCATCCGTTTGTGCTGGTGCAGCAACGGCGGCATGTAGGACCAGTGATTGTAGACGTGTGCGACACCATGGCTCTCTAAAACTTTCCGATAGTCCAACCCGAGCAAGCCTGCATTGCGGATCTCAACCGCATACCGGAAATCATTTGGTAGCTGACCGAAGAACTGATCGAGTCGTGAACAAAACTCTCCCGCAGACATCCCGTGTTGTTGGAATTCAAAGAGCAGAGGGCCCATGTGTGGTTCAAACTTGGCCTCTCGGTATGGCGTCAGGACCAGTTCGTTGAACAGCTTCGCATCGAGAAAGCGAAGATTTGGTTGCCCGGCCTTGAGGCCGTAGCGAGCTTGTCTGGAGAAGCTTGGAATAGTGATTTCCTCCCAGACCTTAAAACACATCTGGAAGTCTTCTGGAATCTGGTTTAAGTAATGCCGAAGCTGATTTGCAGTCGGTGGACGATAGAAGGTTGAATCATTCCCGACTGTGCGAAAGAGCGGTTCGCCATTGTGGAGGTATTGACAATATTCTCCTAGACATTCCCTTGCAAACGTCGTTTTGGCGTATTGCCGCCGATAGACCTGGCCTTGCCAGCCTTCGTAGGTCCATGTTGACGTGCCGAATCGAATCAAAGAAGAGAGCGGCATGAGGGTGTGATTGTACTGAAGAAGGAGTGGAAGAAACTAGAATTAACGTGGGGTCCTGAAGCGCAAAGCGGTTCCTTGATGTGAGATCCCATGATCTCAGCGACTCGTGAAACAGAAACGGGCAGGGTTATCCTTTCCCTGCCCGTCGTACAGTCCCTGGGGTCTTTGATACCTTATTTGACCTCAGTCAGATGCGTGAGAGCAGTTTCGGCATGCTGCGTGGCGACATCGGCGTGGCCCGTTTTCCCATGCTCAATGGCTTCGTTCAGATGCGTGATCGCTTCGTTCAAATGGGGGTTTTTGCCTCCCCTCTCAGCATAGTTCCTCGACTTTTCCGCATGTGTCACAAGCACATCAGCATGGCCCTGTTTACCATGGTCCACCGCTTCCTTTGCGTGTGCGACGGCGTCCTTGACGTTACCGGCTGGGGACGGTTGAGCATTCAGCATAGGCACACTTGCGAACGTTGCTAGCGCAACAATAACGGCACCGCGGTAGAGTGTACTGGTCATCTTTGCCTCCCTTTTGGTTAGATGTACTGCCTGACAGTACCGCACTGAAATTCAACAACCTCGACAACCTTACATTAGATCGGTCTGCCTCCCTTAAGAGCACCTTGTCGCGGTTCACTTCTCTGGGGATCACTGGCGTGGGATTGTAGGCGGGGTGAGTATTTGGTGGAGGGCAGCAAATCCCTCCATCGTTGGCTCATACCCTTCGTTTCCAATTGACTGGAATTGCTTATGCGGCATGACTTAATGTGCACGTTGTTCTCACTCCCCTCGTTTCCGGGTTCTCTTTATCATAATCTAGAGTGGGAGGCCAGGGCCTTCCAAGAACCCCTTGTAATCTTCAATGGTTACAAGGAGGTTTCTTTTACCTCGTTGGTTGCCAGGGGTGGAGAATGGTGCTATATAGCCGCTCGCGGGCCAATTGCGTGCACAGTGGAAGGAAAGAAGGCTCGCATCTTCTGGTGTGGAAAGATCCAGAAAAAATTGGCCTCACCACGGACTCTAACCAACATGCATAAAATTCCTAGATTACTCATCAGAGCCTTAATGATTGTTGCACTCGTTTCCACAATAAGCTGCACAGGACTGACCCCACAAGACCCCCAATATTACTCCTCGCGTCTCTATGATCTGCCCTATGAGCGAGTGTTTAATGCCGTGCAGGCTCGTGTGGCTGAGTACCCAATGGGTGTGGAGAAGGCCGATCAGACGAAGGGGATTGTCAAGAGCCGCCTCGGCGGGATGACCCCAGGCGACGAGACCACTGTTGATTGGCAAGTCACCGTGTTCGTATCGCAGGTAGGAAATCAAACACGAGTTACCCCGGAGTGGCAAATGAAACCAATAGAACCTCACCTGCTTCCGGTCATTATCGATGATCGTCCGCTGCTCTACATGAAATTCTTCGACGAACTCGACAAACACTTACAGTACTGAGGAAATCTGTGAAGACCTCTACAGCCGCTGGAACAGCAAATGCCAGAGTCTGCTACCCCCTGGAGTCGCAAAGCTTCAGGGGGTTTTTATTGCCTGGTTGCTGTAATCAATCTCTCGCTCACCTGCATCCGCCTTCACCAAAGCAGGTTTTGTTATTGCGACAACACCATTCTATGTTAGGACTGCTACAGCAATGATAGCCGATTGCGCAACTACCACTTGAACGACACGTCAGTGCGTTCACTCCGCACGTCGGTGTGGCGCCGTTACCAGTAGAACAGGCGTTAACGACAGAACCCGCTCCGAAAGTTGAACTGCTCGCGTACCATCTACGGCTAGATTCCGCAATCTTTGCCGGTCCTCATCCAGGAAGTCGATAATACGTCACAATAGAGTGCTGTCCGCATTTCTCGCACGTTCCTTCCTCGCTGGTGGGACCATAGTCAGTGGCCGGTCGAGGTGCGAAGGTATGGGCATTGAGGAACTGTTTCTCTTTTTCCGTCTTCGCTGTTGCCGGAAATAATTTGTTGATGCATGCTTGGCAATATTTGGCCGTCTCGATCATACTGGATTCTCCTTCATGTCCTCTGAAGTGTTTCAGCTCATCGGGCTACGGCTTTAGTAGCGATGGGCAGATCAATCTTCCGTGCCTCATGCTGATGCACAAAAACTGCACGAATGCTATAGCAGAATTCTTGGCGGATCTAGGCTGGCCGAACTGCCGTGGTTGAATGGCGAAAAGGTTCTTGGCATCCTGCTTTAGAGGGTGTAAGGTATTGAACTGCCGTATCCTCGGGTGAGGGGTAAACATGGATATGTGGTTCCTAGTAGGCGGGCTGGTGGCTGCGGTGGTCATAGCCGCACTGTATCTAAAATGGCCAACTAGACGCCCATCACCGTTGGCGATTCGCTATATAATGACCAAGACAGTCGATGGGCAGCCCCTCCAATTTTTGGTTCGAGCAACCCGCAGAACACGGTGAACACCTCGACCGTCGCGTTCCCCAAGTCCATCAATTGTTGGTCCTGCTTGCCTCGCTGGCGCAGAAAGGACATATCCTAAACTGTCCAAGCAATCCAGAAAGGAGCGCCTTCCCAAGCGTGGCATGGAACATACGTTACCGGGATGCTCCTGTCCTGGTCTTATCTCCCGAAAGAGAGAGGAAAGAAGGAGCAAAGAGTCATCCGGCAATTTAAATCCGAATCTGCGCCTCGTAAGACCTGATAAGGTTTACTGCTTGGCTTTTGAGGACTTGCCCTCGACCTATCACGCTACGAGTTACGCCAGGCCAAGCAGTTGCAGTTCCAGCGGTCTTTGGAGAAGGGCCACACAATGTAAGAATGTTTGTGCAGGTTATCGATCGGCCCTCCCCTGATCGGGCAATTCTGGCTATTGGCACGAAAGAAGACCACCAAAACAAGCCTTCCTGAAACATCAACCTCAACTGCCCTTCTTTTCAGTCAGTCATATCCGCACTCGTTTCCCCTTTCCCTTCTCCTTGTACTTTTTCAGTAGATCCTTGATCGCCTCTTTAAATCTCATCGGATACAGCGAACCGGCTTGGCAATGCGGTCAGCCTGGGCTTTACTCCACTGACAAGCCAGGAATCTTGCCATCAATGATCTGTTGGCCATAGTTAATGCAGTGGGCCATAGCTTCCTCCTTCGTTGCGTATTGATCACTGGTGTAGAAATGCCGACTTTCCTCCCCCGTTTCAGTTGCCCACATAATGAAAAGATTCAATCCCCACTGGCCGGTATCTATGAGCTCATGAGGTGCGGCTTGAATGGTATAGCCCTTGTAAGTCACGGCTTGCTCCCTTTGCTGACTGGCCTGATCTGATCACCTTCCCATACGGCAGAGTTCACGCAATCCCTCTTCCCCTCCATTAATGAAGAAAAATTTGATCAATCTCAGTGACTGACTTTGGTGCTGTGTACGCGGCAAATGGTTCATGAAGAACGACAGGCCCCAGGAAGTGGTGGTGAGCCAGAGACATAGCCGGGAAGATCGGCAGGATTGTGCCCGAGTCCTCGAAGAATCGACGGGTGTCCTTTATAGCGCAATGTCAGAACCTTGTCGGCGGCGGTGGGGTCTGAAATGAAGATAGCAGTCCGATAGTTCAAGGAGGGGTGGAGACCACGACCAAACACCTGTGTGCTCGGACCCGAACCGATCGTGCTTAAAATTGCATTCTCAATGACGCTCGTATCCCGTGGCGCTATATCGTCTTCGGCTGTGGTTATCAGGCTCAATGGTTGGAGCGCTCCATAACTTTTTTTACCGTACTCGACATAAAAATTAGTTCGGTCATAGGTAAATGATTCGATCTCGGTTCCTTGAACATCGAGACTGCAGATGATAAATACAGCCCAGAACCCACCTAGCCATTTAGAAATTACTTGATTCGTCGGAGTTAATGGGGGCGAGAGAGGAACCGTAGTTTCGAACTGTATCGTGTTCTGAATATTGGCCACATGGTCATAGTGAAACACCACGACTTTTTTCGAGTCGATCCCAACACTTTGGCATCCCACCATAACTAGAAGAGCTGTGATCACGGCAGTCGAGGTGAACTTTTGTATATTGCTATCCGTGGATTGAGTCATTTTCTGCTGCATGGCATTCACTCACTTCCCCTTCGGCAGAACCCCCTTCTTTTCGAGTTCCGTTACATGCTGATCGAGAATTTTTGCCACGTACTCCTTTAAGGAAGCCTGCTCCAGTGCAGCAGCCGCCTTGATCTTCGCGATCACGTCTCTCGGCATATCCCTAAGATTTAAAACAGTTAATTCGGATTTGGGGTCTGGTTTCATGAAAGCGAGGATACTCAATCCACTCAGTTCAGTCAAACACCACTTAACACCATATGATGCGTAGTATACAAAAATACCAGTGAGTGTGAAGAGTAATGAGTTTACAAACATGAAGATGCAACGACTCAACATTCAACTTCCGGGCAATCTCAAATCTAAGCTCGACGCCGAACGGAAGCGCGGCATCAGTGCGGCGGGGCTCATCCGACATTTGTTAGAGCACTACTTCAAGGGCAAGAAGGCCGCGTAACTCACAATCTACTAGGGAGGTCTTTGATGAGAATTGCCTCGCTTTTTCGTAAAGGGTCTCAGCAACAGGGCGACGCCTCTGCGCCGCATCACTACCGCGAGCGTGCCGTCTCCGAAGACTGGCTGTTTCACGGGAAGGATGAGGTCGGCCGTGAGGGCTGGTTTGTACGAATCGAGGTTACCGGCATGTATCCACGGCGGTATGGGCCGTTTGCCGCACAAGAGGATGCGTGCGAATTTCTGGAGGACTTCCTGCACGTTCTGGTGGAACCATTCGGTGATCTTGAACGTGACCTGGACCGTCCTGAGCAGACTTGTGTGGTGGAAGGTGTGCCTCGGTTAGTCGCCACGACCAATGAGAGCTGAGCATGAACATGAAACAATTTCGCAAACCAGCGAATAGCCATTCACGTACCTTGATTTGTGCAGTACATGCAAGAACTCTTCGAGGGTGCCATGGCATTGCCTCGGATCAGTGGGATAAGGCCGCGAGTTTTTGCCAACTGCCATTTATCACCGAGGAAGGCAGATCGCTCGCTAGCCCTTGTTTCCTGACGCTGGGTTTGTCGTGTCCGGCGTGTCTGAATAGGCCGTCGGCGAAAAGGTCTCCAGGTCATGACCATTGGCGAAGTCCTCACGATCTACGAACGCAACCATGTCGTGTTCCTTAAGAACAGCCTGGGCACCCAGTCGAAGGCTCCAGAAATATGTCAGGGGTATTTTCTCACGTTGATCCTCACCGGCTGCCGGAGAGACGAGGCGTGCTTCATGCAATGGACTCACGTGGATCTGCAGCGCGGGCTTTGGCCTAAGCCGACGACCAAAACCGGCGTACCACACACGGTGCCGATTCCCGCTCGGTCACTCGTCAGGTTGAACATGCGAAGGCCTACGCGGACAAGAAGGACTGGACCGTTGCAGAGGAACACATCTATGTCGATGATGGGGTGACCGGTATGCACGGGTGGTCTACCGGTGCGCCTACAATCACAAACGCGGAAAGTCGATTTGCTCCAATGACGTTCAGTTGCGCCAGGATGTGCTGGACTCCGCCATTCTCCACGCCCTGAATGATGCGATTGACGAGCGGGTTCTTGAAGCCTCGGTGGTCTCGGCGTTGAATCGCATTCGCGCCGAACGACTCATTCCCGGATCAACGCCTGAGGATTCAACGAGAGCTGTCGTTGATTGAAGCTCGGTGCCGTCGCCTGCTTGACCTCATGGGCGATGGAAAAGGGAGCCAGGTAATGGTGAAGGAATTGGATAGCTTAGCGGAGCGGCAAGAGCGGTTACAGCAGGATCTCCAACGTCCCGACGAGCAAGAGCAGGTCGTCCAGCTCGACGCCAACGGCTCATCTAAGACCTTCGGCGTTGGTTAGCGGATCTGTTCTCCCGACACGTACCGCAAGCTCGGCAAATGCTTAGGAAGCTCCTAGACGGGCATATCCTGTGTGAGCCAACATGCAGGACAGCACGCCCGGCTACCGATTCACGGCTATCGGCACTTTTGATAGGCTCTTAAAGGGGAAAATGGCGCTCAATCACTCGGCCAACGAAAGTGGTGGAGGGCAGGGGAATCCACCGTGGTTGCCGTCCTTGTTGTCATTTGAATTACGCGGGGTTGCGATTGCGGCCTAAAGTCCATTCGATTCCGGTTCACGGAATCAAACGGCTTCAGGAGTTTTTGTTGTCTGGATGCTAATGGGTCTCGTGAAGTAGGCAGAGTCGCTCTCGGGCACAGTGGAGAATGGTGCAAGAGTCGTCTGGTTTCCTAGGCAGCCTTGCCGACTCCTCCATTAAGACCAATCTTCCTCGCCTATCGCCCGCCACCTGATGATCCCATCCCACCACCCGATCCCATCCCGCCCGATGAGCCCATGCCGCCGGACGATCCCCTCCCGGTGGATCCGGTTGCCGAACTAGGGCCATTGCCGCCAGGAACCGTCGGATAAATTCCGCCTGGTCCGCTTGAATTGGGCGTTTTTCCTGGTCCGGTGGGATCTCCGCCTGGTACTGGTCCAGTGGGATTTCCGCCTGGGAAGGGTTTTGACATGTCACGGCCTTCGCGCCCAATCGATCCCGATGATGATGGGCCTGGGCTGGTCATGGACCCTCCTGAGCCTCCTCTTGCTCCTCCGAGGTTTCCCGACCCACTTGACGGGGAGCCACTGCTAACCTGGGCTTGGACGGTCCCGGCGAGGCCTAGCAGTATGCCACCGGTGATTACTATATATGCGCATGTGTGCGTGATCTTCATATTCTCCTCTCCTTCTCTGCGTTTAACGCCCGGTTCCGATCAATACTCCTACCATAAACGCTTACAATCTGATCAATTCTGCCCTCGCTTCGTGTCCTGCTTTTCTCCCTGTGGGAGAGGAATCTCATAAAACTCATAAATCGTCACCTGCTGTTGTTCGTCACTAAAATCAGGCCAATGATTCTTGTCGAACCCCGGCGCGTTCTTGAGGTCGCGTTTGCTAACATCCAACAGAATCTTTTTGCCATTGGACGTGAAGTTGATTGCCTCCCAAGGCACAACGAAATACTTGTCCTTAATGCCGAGAAACCCGCCAAAATCCAGGACGGCATACTGAACATCTCCCTCGTCAGGATCCAGGACCAGATCCTTAATCTTTCCCAAGCTTTTGCCCTCGGTGCTCTCCACTTTCATACCAATCACATTGCTGGCTTTGAGCACCCCTGCCTTATCACGGGCATCGACCCCTGTACTGAGCATAACCACTCCGACCAATAGACCCATGATAAGGGTGTACCGCATCCTCCACTCAGACCGCTTCATCATATGTGCCTCCAGGTTCGATGTTCGTAATCTTTCGGCAGTATGAATGATTGCCCACAGAGCGTTACTAGGAAAAGCCAGAGTGTCGGCGTCCTTCGCGAGAATGTGTATGAACGACTAGGGGGAGGCCTCTATTGTCCAGGCTTAAGCGGTAAGGGAATATAAGTGCATCGCCGCTGGGGTCGACGGCATTATCCTCAAGGTGCAACACCGGAAGTGGTGCTCGCGATGATTGAGGCGCTGTATGCCTCTGCGAAACCCCCGTCCGCCCTGGAACATGATAGAGCGGGAGGAATGGGCCTCGGGGCCTCTTTCACGAAGCAGGTGGAATCCGAACCCCCGTCGCCAGGGTGGCCTGAAGCTTTGACCGAGCGGGAACGCGAGATTATCCGCTTGGTGGGGCAGGGACTCTCGAACAAGGACATTGCTTACAAGTTATCAATTAGCGATAGTACAGTCCGCCA
>Ga0134126_10009464_pt1 | contig 12272 bp, 6 predicted proteins | sample KB31752_FD_96881 | JGI IMG/M metagenome (GOLD analysis project Ga0134126, IMG submission 96881) | Terrestrial soil microbial communities with excess Nitrogen fertilizer from Kellogg Biological Station, Michigan, USA - KB3-175-2 | ecosystem: Environmental > Terrestrial > Soil > Unclassified ...
CCGATGAACCCGGAGACGCCCGGGCCTGCCGAGTCGGCATCGGTAATGTTCTTTGAAACCGTGTAGGAAACAAGAAAACTAAGGCCCTCCGCCATGCGCTTATTCACTTGCAACTGCATAGCATGATAAGTCGAGCTCCCACTGCGATCAGGGGTAAAGGAATTGTCTTCCAGGTTGAAATTGCCGTACTGCGGAAACGGGCGCAGCGCCTGATTAATGTTCCCGTTGAAGCCGGCATAGGGCACAGTAACGCCTGCCGCTACAGCATTGGGGCAAGTCCCACCTGTTAGACAGCTAACATTCATGAGTAATTCGGGACCGAGCGACAGAAATTTCGGGTTCACCTGATTGGGCAGCCAGTTCAGCGCTGGGAGGTGACTTCCCTTCGATCCTACGTAGGCGACACTGACGGAAAGGTTTTTGAGGATTTGTCGTTGTACGTCAAGGTTCCAGGATTGAATATCGGCGGGGCGGCCGCTGTTAGCTGGAACGATAATCACTCCATTGCTGCCATTCTGCCCTTCAGGTGTAAATGGCCCCAGATTAGGAAAGAGGTGCGGTATCGGATTATCGAGCTGAAGCGGACCACCATTGGTGGGAGTAATAGTTTGCCGATTGAAGAATCCCAGGCTGTCCTGGTCAGCAAACGATCCTTCTTTCAGCGGCTCATAGAAGATGCCGTAGCCGCCGCGAAGCACCGTTTTATCATTGATGCTATAAGCGAAACCTACGCGGGGGCCGAGGGCCTTGGTGTATATGTCCTGCGGACGCTTTCGACCGTTGCGACCCGTCCCGGTCCCAAAGTAGGTGTACGCTCCGAGAATGCCTCCCGCGCCCGGGTTGGGCAGGTTAGGGTCAACCACAGAGAATCGATCCTGCGCTTCTGTGGCTGGTATATCAACGTCGTACCGAAGCCCATAATTTACATTCAGTCGATTCGTTACGCGGTATGTATCCTGGCCAAAGAAATAGAAATCCTTGTAGCGAACCCCACTAAATCCGCCGTAGTTCAGGGTCGATGTGTCGGAGAGGCCAAAAAGCGAACTGGCGACTGGATCTCCTCCGGTGCCCCCATTACTGGTCTGAGCGGAGCTGAAGTCGAATTCGCCCGACGCCTGCGTCAATCGCCTGACGTTGAACTGCAGCAGTCGCGTACCACCGCCAAACTTAAAAGCGTGCTTGCCCTTCACCCAACTGACAGAATCATTGATCTGAAAGACGTTGTCAGCAAATTCGGAATCACCGCAATTGTTTACCTGGTACGGAGACCCGTTCCATTTCAGACAGGGGAACGTGTTATTTCGAACGCCGACGAGGCCAATTTTGTCAGGGTACCCCTGACCCACACTGTCTGATATCTCTCCCCTCCAGCGTCGGCTAAATCCGAAAAGGAACTGATTCACTACCGTCGGGCTGACGATGTAATTGTGGCCGAGCCGCGCATACCGGGTGTTCTGCGGGGTATGCGATCCAAAAATTGGACCTAAACTGGAAGTGCCGCCGGTATTTGTATTGTCGTAATCAAAGCCGAAGGAAATTCTTTGTTTGTCGGAAATGACTTGGTCGATTTTCAGATCCCAGAGGTTTGCCCTGGTTTGCGAAAGCGAGCGGTCAACCGTGTTGTTGGTTAGGTTGGAGAACGTCGGAGTTGGAATCAAACCGAAGACATTCTTCATGACCGTACTTTCAGCGTAGTTTGGATCGTTTGAGAGCAAATTTCCCGGAATTGCATTGTGCGTTACAGGGTCATAGAGCTGGTGGCCCAGGTTATTGCAGATTCCGGCTGTAAACCCTTCTGTGCAATCAGCCGAAAAGTCGCCACTCCGGAAGGCGGCAGGCGGCAGGCTATCGATGTTAGTGCCACCTGTCTGGAATCGGAAGCCCTCGTAATCGAAGAAAAAGAATGTTTTGTTTCGGCCATCATAAAGATGGGGCAGAACCACCGGTCCGCCAATCGTGAATCCAAAATCGTTCTGGGTGTTGATAGGTTTCTTCAGCTGCAGAATATTATTTGTCCAGCTGTTTGCGTCCAGAACGCGGTTACGCAGGAAGTCGTAAGCCGAGCCATGAAGGGCGTTGGTTCCGGACTTCATGGTCAGATTGACGATGCCGTCTCCAGATTCGCCGAACTCTGGCGAGAAGTTGCTTTGAAGCACTTTGAATTCCTGCACAGCTTCCGTAGAGACACCCTTGTTCCATTGGGTGTTAGGAGACACCAGCGAAATAGAAACTCCATCGACTAGAATGTCGGTTCCACCCTCCTGGCCGCCGTTCACTTTGAAATCGTCGCTTGCGTTGCTACCTGGATCGTTGCCAACGTTACCCACGAAACCGGGGATGAGAGTAATGAACTGTACGGGGTTGCGAATCGTCCCGGAAACTTCAAGTGGGAGGTTCGCAACCAGGCTGCTCGGCACGCTGGCGCCAATATCTGAGGTTTCAGTTTCCAGTTGAGAAGCATCCGCCGAAACTGTAATGTTCTCTGTCGTCGCGCCTACCTGTAATTTGACGTCGAGTCCAACCGTGCTGTTGGTGCCGACGGTGATCCCCTCTTGCGCAAATTTCTTCATACCTGCGAATTCCACGGTGACCACATACCGGCCCGGCGGCAGATTCTGTAAAGAAAAAAGACCTGCGCTGCTCGTGGACGCGGCTACCGTAAGCCCAGTGTCCATGTTTCGACCCGTGACACTGGCGCCCACAACTGCGGCGCCTTGAGGATCGACGACGGTTCCTTGAATGGCTCCGTTCGTTGTCTGTCCCGCAACCGAGACCACAAGAACCATACTGAACAGGCAAGCTAGCAAAAGCAGATGTATGAAGTTTTTCATTTCGGCCTCCTGGTGCGAGAATCCCTCCGCGCTTCCATAGCCTATATACGGAAATCCATAAACCGAGGAGCGAGAACCCACGTTGGTGGACGTAATATAAAACAACTATCCCCGAACGAGAAAAGGAAGTAGCTTGTGAATTCATGGTGATTCACATGACAACTCCACGCCAAGCAGCCATTTCTCACAGGATTTTATTTGACACTGCGGTGTGGTAGGATTCGTGCACCCGTTTGTTGCTGGCGCTAGCCGCATCTCTTTCCCATGAGTACCACAGCTTCCCAGCCCGCAGAAATCGATAATTCGCTCCATGACGAGCGGTGGCAGCTCGTCCATCGGATCGTGTCGAGTCCGCCTTTTCAAAAGAGTGGCCGGTTGCGGGACCTGCTTCAGTACATTACCGAGCAAACGATCCGTGGCTATGCCCATGAATTAACTGAGCAACACATCGGTGAGGCGATTTTTCACAAACCTCACGGGTACAGTCCGCTTGAAGACAGTTCGGTCCGTGTGCACGCCCGGCAACTGCGGCTGAAGCTCCATGAGTATTTCGATGGAGTTGGCCGGGATGAAGCTCTCATCATTGAAATCCCTAAGGGGTCGTATGCTCCCACTTTCAGGGCGGCGAAAGTGGTTGAGACTGCACCAGCGGCGACCGTCATAGAGCCCGTCACGCCTCAATTCAATCGCAATATCGTGCCCTGGGTCTTGTGCGGGGTGCTGACTCTGGTTTGCGTTGGTTTATTCGTCTTTCTCCAGCTGAGTAACTTTCGGGCGACGCCTGCCCATGCTGCCTCTCCACCATGGCCATTCCCTCAGATTTTCGACACACGTCACCAAACCGTTATTGTGGTTGCAGATGGCAACTATGGCATGTTCCGTATTCTGACCGGTGAACGTGGTTCACTTGAGCAATACTCACAGCGAGACTTTGCTCAGAGAGCTCTTCTCCACTCAAAACTCGGCACCGCAGGATCTCGTTTTGGGGATTACATTTCCAATTCAACGCTCACTTCGTTTGCAGACGTCGCCAATGCCGTTTCTCTCGTCAAAATAGCCGGGCCGCTACAGAAGCAAGTTCTAGTGCGATCGGCAAGAGATTTGAGAATCCGCGACTTGGACCACGAGAATTATGTTTTCATTGGAAGCCCAGCGTCCAATCCCTGGGTGTCACTCTTCCAGGACAAGCTTAATTTCCGTGAGAGCGAGGCTGCCGTCGGCAATAGCGCGAAGGCCTTTGTGAATACAAAGCCTTTGCCGGGCGAACAGGAGCGATACGAAGGCTTGCGCTGGACGGGAACGGAAGGCGATGACTACGCCACCATTTCTCTTCTTCCTAACCTCACCAAGGATGGAAGCGTTTTAATATTGCAGGGGCTTCAACAAGAAGGAACTGAAGCCGCCGGCCGGTTTTTAGCTGAAGCTGATAACCGCCATCAATTACAGCGATTGCTCGGGATTGCCGTTTCAGACAACTGGACGGAAAATGTCTGGTTTGAAGCCCTGGTTCGGTCACGAACCGTTTCCGGGGCGCCTAATTCGACCTCATTGGTTGCTGTGCGCCGAATTCGCTGACGTGGGATAGAATTTCCTCTCGTTCCAACCTCACAGCCAGACCACATAGTAAACTGTCACAAGTTTATTCCCTTGAATAGATTTCTGAAAAACGTGTGCTCGCTGCGATATGTTTTTTGTTGGTTTCGTCCTGGCGTCGAGGCCGGGTTTCTCTGCGGCGTTCTGGTCAGCGTGATGTTGGTCTCAGCGCCTTACGTTGCAGCGCAGAGCGATGTTGATACGCTGCTCGGCCAAGCTCGCGTCGCAGAAGAAGCGGGGGATTACTCGGGCGCGGCCGGTTTTTATGAACAGGCGTTGACCGTGGCTCCGGGGAATCTCGAAGTCCTGAAACGCTTCGGAGTTTTAGAACAGACTGAACTGAAGTTTGATGATTCCATCGCGCACTTCCAGCGAGTTCTGGCGCGGGAGCCTCAGTATCCTGAAGTGAATTTTTTTGTCGGCGTATCTTACTTTGGACAAAATGATTTTTCGGATGCCATTCAGAGCTTTGAGCGGGAATTAGTCAATCCAAACCCGCATCCACGCTGCCGCTACTATCTTGCGCTGGCGCTGCAATCGTCCGGGCGTGTTGACGACGCCATTTCAGAATTGAATCAATCGCTGGCTGAAAAACCCAACGATGCCGACGCACTGTACCAGCTGGCACGGATCCACAAGAGTGCATCTTTGCAAGCTATCGACCGCCTGAGGAATCTCGACCCGGATTCTTTTCAGTTACACGCCCTGATGGGCGAGATCTACTCTGAGGAGGAACATTACGCGGAGGCCGTGAAGGAATACCGTTCTGCGCTTGAGAAACGTCCCGACGCCGCGGGGATTCATTTTTCAATCGGCGTTGCTTATTGGGCCCAGCATCAGATCGATAACGCTGAACCGGAGTTCGCGCTCGCGTTAAAAGAAAATTCCGATGATCCGATGACTAATTTGTATCTTGGGGACATTGCGGTGCGTAAGGGGCATTTTGGAGAGGCGCTCGCGTATTTACGCGTCGCGCAGAAGGGGCAGCTCGAATTGCCGCAGATCCATCTGTTACTCGGAAAGTGCTATCGAGCGCAGAACGATCTCGAAGCGGCAAAAAGTGAATTTGTTGCTGCCATCAAAGATGACCCTGCAGAGCCCTCTGCTCATTATTTACTGGCCCAGATTTATCGAGCACAGAACAATGCTGAAGCCAGTAACCGCGAGCTAGCCGAGTATGAAAATCTTTCCAGATTGGATTCCAATAAAAAACAGCCACCGCCTGATAACCCGAGTCAACTTTCAAAGTAGATTGCTCGATTGTTACGGAAGTCCGGTGGTTATTGCCGGTTCGGTCGCGGAGTTTTCCATTCCGGCAGCAAGAAATCCCCGAGCAGGTCTTTTTCTGTTGAGGGCGGCGCTTCTGTGATTTGCTCCGCGTAACGTGATGCAGTTTGCGCGTCCCCTGACCTGCGATACGCCTGACTAAGTAATCGCTGTGCCTGCATATTACCGGGGCTGAGCCGCAGCGTTTCCTGGAGTTCCGCAGTTGCGTCACTGATTCGGCCGAGTGCCAACTCAGTTTTTCCCAAACCTAAGTGGGCCTCGGGACTGTTTGGACTGAGTCGAATAGCTTCCTGAAACGCAGCTACGGCTTCTGCCGGTTTAGCGGCACGGACCAGCGCCAATCCTTGAAAATAGCTGATGAGAAAGTTTGGCCCAAGCTTCTGGCGCGCGGCAGTTAGCTCTGAAACGGCTTCTTCTGCACGTCCGGTCCGCAGCAGTACCTGTGCCAACCCTACGTAACTCGTGGGAAGTGGATCACCTGCGTCCGCGAGCTGGCGAAATATATTTTCGGCCTCATGATAACGATCGACAGATAAATATGCTGCTCCCAGACGCAGGTGCAGAGCGTAGGATTTCGGATTTGCACCGAGCCCTTCCTGAGCGGCGGAAATTGCATCCGCATTGTGATTTAACTCCATCAGTTCACGCGTGAGATTCAGCCAATGCTCTTCCCTTTCAGTATCAAATTTCGCCGCCTGGCGAAAAGCATGCACCGCAACTTCTCCCTGATCGAGATGCGCGCTGGCAATTCCAACTAATGACCACGCGGATGCAGCTTCTGCTGAAGCTTCGCTGGGTAGAAGTTTCAAGAAAATATTGGCTTGCTCCGCGCTGTTCTCATAGTTTCCATTCATGAGGTATGTCAAGGCCAAATCAAATCGAGCCCAGCTGGGGCGCGCTGGATTTTCACGCTTGCTCAATTCGCGCAGAAGATTTATTGCGGTGTCATTCTCATTTACAGAGAGCAGCAACCATGCAACATCTACCACCTCCCCATCACTGAGGGGCATAGTTGAAAGCCGATTCGCGATCTTGCGGGCTTCTTCCTGCCGATGCAGAGCGCGATAACCGTTCGCCGTCTGAATCAGAAATCCCGGATCCGAGGGCCAGGACACGCCGGAGCGATCCAGTTCCTGAAAAGCGCTCTCGTATAGCTTCGCGTCGAGCTGAACTCGTCCGAGATAGTAGTGCGCAAAGTTGTCATCTGGAGCAAGATCCAAAGCTTGCTTCAGCTGCACACGGGCATCTTCCAGATTGTGTTCGGTCCACTCAAGATAGCCAAGATTTTTGTGGGGCTCCTCCAAACCGGGATCGATTCGGATTGCTTCGCGATACTCGCGTTCTGCCTCGGCATCTCGTCCTAACTGCACAAGAACGATTCCTCGAAAGTTCCGAATACGCGCGTCTGACGAGTGCTCCCGTTCTGCTGCAGTCAGAATATCGAGCGCTTGGTTGAGGTGATGGTTTTGCAGCGCAGTAAGCGCCTTTTGAAGGTTAGGGTCTTGGCCGACGCTCGACGTCGCAAAACAAAGCACGTTGGCAAAAAGCCACAGGCCCGTGAGAGCTGGCAAAACGAATGAATGAGGTCTGGAGTTTGTCCGGCGATTCCTCACAACCACAATAAATTCTCCGTCAAAGGCCGCAGCTCCTGACCCAGTTCTGCAAATCTACAATTCGAGCTCACCACGATTTCAAAAGCGGGCACTACGGATGCGGGGACGCCCCTTCAATCGCATTCAGTCGTTCAGTTTGTTTCTCAAGCTTAATGTGTGAATCGCGGTTCAGTGAACTGGAAATTGCGAATTCCCGGGTCGCATTTTCCTTCTGTCCCTGTGCCTGATAGACCCGCGCCAGTTTGTAGTGGACCGATCCATCGTGGTCTCCGGGTATTGCCGCTTTCAATTCGGTTTCCGCGTTCTTGTAGTCATGCAATTCAGCGTAGCCAGTGCCCAAATCGCGATGAATATCCGGATCTCCCGGATCGATCGCAGCTGCCTGCGTCAAGTAAGGCAACGCTCGTTCGGGTTGGTGTTCGAGGAGATAGGTATTACCGAGATCGTGAAGCGCCCCCGCGTGGCGCGGATTTATAGCCAACTCCGCCTCGAATTCTTTGCGAGCTTCAGCGGTTTTGAGATCTTTCCAAAGCAGATGACCGAGGCTGTAGTGCAGGTTCGGCACCGAAGGTTTCATCGCCACGGCTGCCCTGTACTCATCAATAGCTTTACTATCGTGTCCTTTGGCGGCCTCAAGATCACCGGTCAGCTGATGAACGCGATAAGAATTCGGGTCCGCCTGATACAGCCGCAGATAAGACGCGGTGGCCAGCTTCTCGAAGCAGCGCGCACGCAAATAAAAAGCCGGAGGAGAATGTTGGTCCGATAGACCGCTGAGGGCCTTGAGAGAACCTGCGTAACCTCCTAATTCAAAAAGTGCATGGGCAATCTGGATGCGAAACTCTGTTGTCGACTGCGAATTCAGAACTCGAAGCAGGCAACCTGAAACCGCGGAGAAATGCCCGATGTTGATCGCCTTTCGCACCTTGTCTTCAGCGCAAGTGCCCGGAGAACGAACTGCCACGTTGTTTGCGACATTAAGTGCAGGTTCGGCCTCTTTGGACGTTGCATTCCCACTCTGCACGGCAAGAAAGGCCAATGCTAAATGCGCGGCGGCACTCTCACGCGCGTGAAGTTGGGGAGCAAGGGCGGTTAACTGCTCGCGCAAAGGATCGGGAAGCTGCTCAAAATCGGTATCGCCAAACCCAGTCTCGCGTATCCCCAACACCCGCTCTGTGCGCGGCTGGTCAACGGCAGTCGCACGCGTCCAATCTTCGAGCGCTCCATCAATGTCCCGTCGGATCAGCTTCACTTCCCCACGCCGGACAATCGCCGGCAAACTATTGGGATCGACTTGCAATTCCTTATCGAATTCCTGAGCTGCCTGATCGAGTTTCCCTGTTCGCAAGAAGACCTCCCCCAGACCAAGGTGAAGCCCGGGCCGGGTCGGCGAACTCGCCAAAGCATTTTGAAAACGAATCACCGCGAACGTCCACTCGCTCGAGGACGAATAGCTTTCTGCCAGCAACTGTTCGGACCAGGACGAGCTGGGGGCAATTTTTTCCAGGGCGGCGACTTCTTTCTTGCCTAATCGTTCGTAAGCATGCCCGAGTAGATAAAGCATGTCGACGTTCTGAGGTTGTAGGCTAAGCGCGTGCTTGAGGGTCGCAACTTCAGCCTGAGAGTCTCCGGAAATTTCCTGCGCAGTGGCGAGCCATGCCCAAATATCGGGCCGCTTGGATTCCTGACGAGCCGCGGCTTTCAGATACGGTATCGCTTTCGCACCCTCGCCGGTCTTGCAATAGTCAACGCCAAGAAAGAAATTAGCGCCTGTCAACGCGGGATTGATCTTAAGCGCCGAGCGAAACTGCGCCACTGCGTCAGGGATTCGATTCTGAAGCTGGTATATTAGCCCGAGATTCATGTGAGCTTCGGCGAACTGTGGTGAGTCGTGGAGAACGGCTTGATATTCACGCTCGGCCGTGCCGTAATCACCTCGCTTCTGCGCCTGCTGAGCGGCATCGAAGTGGGATTGACCTGCTTCATTCGAGGAACTCTGTGCGATCGGGGCTCGCTCAGCTGATTGGGACCAACAGGCGGTTAGCAACACTACAACTGCAAATACGGTTCGGCGTACTCGGGATCTATCCGGTTTGTTCGAGAATGAATTCATTAAGTCGCTGCAAGGGCCATAATAACTGTTCGCCGTGCTCCGGAAAAAGCCGGCGGGCTGTTCGTGGCGATGGAATTGATCGTATCTGAATTCAAATCGTACTTTCAGTTGGACAAAGGAGCGGGCGAACGTGTTCGGCGCGATCGAGGGCGGTGGGACGAAATTCGTGTGTGCAGTCGGCACCGGGCCTGACGACCTGGTTATGACGCAGTTTTCGACGGAGTCGCCTGAACCGACGATCGCTCGCGCAGTTGCGTTCTTGAAAGAACGCGCAGGAGCGCGTTTGCAGGCGGTAGGCATCGGTTCCTTCGGCCCAGTCGACCTTTCTCCGTCCTCTCCGACATTTGGCTGTATCACTTCCACCCCGAAACCTGGCTGGCAGAATTACAATTTCGCTGGCGCAGTGCGTAAGGCGCTCGGCGTTCCCGTGGGTTTTGATACCGATGTGGACTCTTCTGCGCTGGGAGAGGCGCGTTGGGGGGCTGGCCAGTCGGTTTCAGATTTCTTGTATCTCACGGTTGGAACTGGAATCGGAGGCGGGGCAATTGTCAACGGACAAATCTTGCATGGGATGATTCATCCTGAAGTGGGGCATATTCATATTCCACATGATTTGCAGCGCGATCCCTACCCCGGTGCCTGCCCGTTTCATGGTGATTGCCTGGAGGGGCTCGCCTCTGGTCCAGCAATGGAAAAACGTTGGGGCAAGCCGGCGCACGAACTTCCGGTTGATCATCCGGCGTGGGCACTTGAAGCACACTATCTCGCGCTCGGCCTGGTGAATTTGGTTTGCACGCTTTCGCCCAAGCGCGTGGTGTTAGGTGGTGGCGTGATGCAGCAGCAGTTTCTTTTTCCTTTGATCCGCTCAGAACTCATTCGGCTACTGAACGGGTATGTTCGCTCGAAAGAGTTGATCGAAAACATCGAGCAGTATGTAGTTCCGCCAAAGCTTGGAAATCGCGCGGGAATAGCTGGAGCACTCGTCTTGGCCGAGCAGGCATTTCGTGTGCAGCAGGAACGTGGCGCTGTTGCAGGACAATCAGAACCTGTCCGGTAAGTTCCAGTTGCGCGCACGAATTGCGCCCTTCTAAATCGCCACCATCTTCTTTTGCATTTCTTCCAAGGTGAAGCCCTTGGTTTCGGGATATATAAGCAGAACCACAAAGAATTGCACAACCATCATGACCGCGAAAAACACAAACGGATAAGCGCCAGAAGAAGCCGCCATCAGCGGGAAAATTCCGGAGATGAGTGCATTCATAAACCAGTGGGAGAAGCTCCCCAAGCTCTGACCCTTTGCCCTGACAGTGTTCGGGAATACCTCACTGAGATACACCCAGATGACTGCGCCTTGAGAGAACGCAAAGAATGCAATGTAACCGACCAGCAGCCATACCAGCAGGTTCTCATGATGCCCGGTGAAGAAAATCACCGACACACCAGCCAGACACAACGCGGTCCCCACCGAACCGACTAAGAGCAGAGTCTTGCGGCCGATCTTATCGATTACGGACATCGCAATCATGGTGAAGATCAAGTTCGTGGCCCCGATCGCCACCGCTTGAAGATTGCCTGAAACCTTGCTGAAACCAGCATGAGCGAAAATATCGTTTAAGTAATAAAGGATGGCATTGATGCCGGAGAGCTGGTTAAACATTCCGATGGTTACCGCTAGGAAGATCGGAAATAGGTAACGGCGGGAGAACAATTTCTCAGCTGCCACGCTGCGCTCAACCTGGATAGATTCGACGATATCCTGCAGATCGTGCTCAAAATTTTCGTCTCCGGTCAGTTGCAGAACGGTCCTGGCTTCGGCGGTCCGGCCCTTCTTGACCAGCCATCGCGGGCTTCGGGGAATTGTGAACAGCATGATGAAGAAAAGAGCCGCAGGTACGGCGGTCACGCCCAACTCCCAACGCCACTCAGTTGCCCCAAAGCGCTGCAGACTGATTACGTAATTTGAGAAATACGCAAGCAGAATTCCGAAGACCACATTGAACTGAAAGAAGCCAACCAGCCGGCCGCGCAGATTTGCAGGCGCAATCTCGGCAATATACATCGGCCCTAACACGGAGGATCCTCCGATGCCGAGTCCGCCAATGAACCGAAACACCACGAGAGCAGGCCAGTTCCATGCCGCTGCGCAACCCAGAGCGGAGATTAAATACAAAATCGCCAAGCCGCGCAGAGTATCGCGCCGGCCAAACCGTTCACCCGGAAATCCGGCGAGCATTGCTCCTAAGATAGTTCCCCACAGAGCGCTCGCGACAGTGATGCCTAGCAGCGCGGGCGAAAGATGGTAAGCACCGGTGAGTGCGCTCGTTGTGCCTGAGATAACTGCGGTATCGAATCCAAATAGAAGACCTCCCAAGGCCGCCACAACCGTACTTTTAATCAGGTACGCGTTCAGTTTCATTCCAGCTCCCCGTCCTGGGTCCCAGCCTTTGGTCGCTTCCGATACACTGCCAAGTTGCGACCGACAGGAAAGTGACCGTAGACCACTTTGTCTCTGCAGCGCTATTTGTCTGAGTGCGCCTTACGTGCTGCATCAGCGGTGGCAACACATCCTACATGACGACTATTCATTTGAATAGCTGACTCCAACTCTCAGCCGTATCTGATCGCGATTTCGATCGCCTGAGCAGCGGTGCGATGCGAATGAGAATGTTGTCAAGTAGTCGAGGCGGACAGCCTTTGCGAAATGCACAGAAGCGAGACCACGATGTACGCGCAAAAGCCGACCACATAGCCAGTTTTTGCGCCTCAAAAACCACGACGCTTCGCGAAGGAGTTCTAAAGTGGTTGTCTCAGTGATTGCACCCCGTGCTGACCTGC
>Ga0134126_10009465_pt1 | contig 12271 bp, 10 predicted proteins | sample KB31752_FD_96881 | JGI IMG/M metagenome (GOLD analysis project Ga0134126, IMG submission 96881) | Terrestrial soil microbial communities with excess Nitrogen fertilizer from Kellogg Biological Station, Michigan, USA - KB3-175-2 | ecosystem: Environmental > Terrestrial > Soil > Unclassified ...
CGCCCGCTCGGCGGCGTTGTTGGTGAGGCAGGCCCGTCCGTCTTCGAGGAAGCGCGTGAACGCCGGCCAACGGGTCGGCATGTAGTCCATGGCCTTGGCGACGGCGGCGTGACGGGACAGTTTTGCGCGCTCGGCGCAGGCTCGTGCAAATATCCTCGCGCCGCCCGATCTCGGCGACAACCGCGTCCGGTTCAGAAATCGCCGCCAATGTCCGCGCCCGATCCTCGCCGCTCCAATGCCGACGACGCTCCCGCCCCGAAATCAATGTGACCCGGTCCATGCTGTGCAGCTAGCCTCGCTCATAAAGCCGACTTACCTGCGCAGCATCACAATCCCGTCCCACCTGAACAGGCGGCCATCACCGTAGGCTTACGTTGCAACCGCGCGAGCGAGGATTCGCCGCCTGCGGGCTGAATAAGGCGGGTTAGTACTGTCCTGCTGACGGCGGATAGACGCGCTTGAGTTTGGCTTGCGTCTCCGGGCTGTCGATGTCCTTGGCAGTGACTAATGGTTCGGTCAGCGGAATGTCCTTGGTAGTCGGTTTGCCAGTCAGTGCGTTGAAGACTTGTTGGGTTGCCTCGATCCCTTGACCGCCGGCTTCCTGCAAGAACAGGCCCTGAATGACGCCGTCACGGAGAAGCTTGACGGTCGTCGGGCTGCCGTCTGCGGTCACGACACCGATCTTGCCGACCAAATTGCGGGTCTGAAGAACCTTGGCGGCGGCGGTCGCGGCCCCGTCGTACATACCGTATATGGCCTTGATGTCGGGGTGCGCGGTCAAGAGGTCGTTGGCCTCGTCGACCGCCTCGCGCACAGTAAGACCCTTGGTCTGGAGAATCTGGACGAGATCGCAGCCTCCATCCTTGAACGCAACCTTCGCGCCGCGAAGATATTTTTGCGCGTTCTCGCGATCTTGTGGCAACGAGAGCATGCCGACTTTGTTGCCGCCTCGCTCCTTGGCGAGCTGGCAGACAAATTTGCCTTCAGCCTTGCCGGAGTCTTCGTTATTGGCGGTGACCGAAGACGTATAGTCGGTCTGGCCCGGTTGCGGCCCGATGCCGGTGAAGGCGATCGGAATGTTCTGTTGCTTGAGGAAACGCAACACCGGCGGCGTGCTCGTCGAGCTGACCGGGCCGATGACGATCGCGTTCGCGCCCTTGGTGAGGGCGGTCTTGATGTTCGACATCTGCTCAGTCGGAGAATTGTGGGAGTCCAGCTCCATGTAGTTCATATTGAGTTCGGCGGCCTTGGTCTTGGCGCCATACGCCACCCACTGCCAATAGGAGATATCGAGCGAAGGCATGATGACTGCGAGGGTGAACTTCTTGTCGGCGGAGTTCGCCGCGCCCATGGCCAATATCGATGCGCAGACCGCCGTGGCGGCGAGGGACAAGCCACGTTTCAAAATGGTGTTCATTTTTGGTTTCCTCCAGAGGTGGGGGCTTCGGCCCCCCAGTTGCCGCGCCCGTCAGGCGCGAATTTTGGTCAGCCGATCGATGAGAACCGCGACGAGAATGACCAGTCCGGTTACGGAGCCTTGCCAAAAACTGTTGATGCCGATCAGGTTCACGCCGTTCTGAATGACGGTGATCATCACGGCGCCCAAAGCCGCGCCTACCGCCGAACCCGTGCCGCCGAACAGGCTCGCGCCGCCGATCACGCAGGCCGCGATCGCCTGCAACATCATGTTGGCGCCGGAGGTCGCTTCGGAATTGCTGATGTAGGAGAGGCTGAGCATACTGGAGAACGCCGCCAGCAACCCGGCGATGACATAGACCCCAAGTCGGATTCCATTCACAGGAATGCCAAGCAGACGGGACGCCTTGTCGTTGCTGCCGACGGCGTAGACCCATCGCCCCATGACAAGCTTTCTCAGCCCAAGCTCGATTGCGGCCGTGCCGACCAGACAGAACAGGACATAGTTGGCGAGGCCAGGGATCAGGTGTCCCCCGTTCAGTAAATAGAACGTCGGATCAAGAAGCGCGATGGAGTGACCCTCGGTGATGACGAAGGCAAGGCTGGCGCCCATCGCGTAGGTGATCAGCGTGACCACGAAAGGCGCAAGACCCAGCATCGTGACCAGCAACCCGTTGACGGCGCCGACGACGATCCCGACGCCGAGTCCCACGACACTGGCGACCGGCCAGGATGCGCCCGCCGACATCGCCAGTCCCGCGACCATTCCGCTGAGGGAAAAGGTCGAGCCGACCGAAAGATCGATGCCGCCGGTGATGATGACGAGCAGGGAGCCGAGCGCCATGATGACGAGCGGCGCCGCGGACTGCGCCACGTTGGCGACGTTTCCGTAGGAGAAGACCTGCGGGGTCCAGAAGCTCACGACGAACTCGATCAGCAGAATCGCTATGCCGAGCGCAATCTCCGAGCGATAGGTCGCGACGAGGCGCCGAACCGCGCCCGCTGGCCGCGCGTCGAGGCCGGCGGGTGCGGAACCGGCCACGGGCGACTCCTCTGATGCGGCCACGTTTCTCTCCCGACCCTGCGCGACTGTCGTTTCCGTCATCGTCGACTCACGCCGCCATCCCGGTCGCGCGCGCCATCGCGACCTCGGTAATTTCGCCCTGTCGCAGCAGACCGCTGATCGCCCCCTGAAGATCGAAGGTGATCACATGGTCGCAGGTTTGCGCGAGTTCGGAGAACTCCGTCGACCACCAGACGATAATCGAGCCGGCGGCGGCGACCGTTCGAATGATCTGATAGATTTCGCGCTTGGCGCCGACGTCGACGCCACGCGTTGGTTCTTCGAGCACAAGAATCTTCGGCGCCAGGTTCAACCATCGGGCGATCAGCAGCTTCTGCTGTGTTCCGCCGGAGAGCGTCTGCGGCAGCGCATAAAGCGAGGCCGCTTTGATCGCCAGGCGCTGAAGCGCAGCGGCGGCTTCCTGGACCTCGCTCGGCGCGACCAGCCAGCGCTTGCGCGCAATGCGGCCGGCGGCGGCGAGATTGTCGACAATGGGCAGCGTGGCAAGGACGCCCTTCTCGGCCCGGTCGCCCGAGACATAGCCGACGCCGCTGCGAACGGCGTCCGCGGGCGAGCGGAAACGCCGGACCTGACCGTTGACGGTCACCGACCAGTCTGTGTTCGTCGAGGAGCCGGTCAGCGCGCCGATCACCCCCGCGGGGCCTTCGGGCGCCCCCGCCAGCCCCAGAACGCTTCCCGGAGAAAGCGTCAGCGCGAGCTGGTCTTTGGCGAGGCCCAGCGTCACGCCGGCGACCATCGCGGGGTGGGCCGCGGCCGCATGCGCCGCGGCTGGTCCGCGGCCGTCGCCCATCATCGCCTGGACAATCTCTTCGTCGGCAATCTCCAGCAGCGGACGCCGGTCGATAACCGACTGGCCGTCGCGCAGAATCGTGCAGACATCGGCGACGGCCCGGATCTCGCTCATTCGGTGCGAGACGATCAGGATGCTGATGCCGACGATCGTGAGCCGACGCAACGCCGCGAACAGCCGTTCGGCATCCGCGAACGTCAGATTGGCGGTCGGCTCGTCCAGTAGGATTAACTTCGCGCCGGAACTGATCGCCCGCGCGATCTCGACGAGTTGGCGTTGATGTAGATCGAGCCGGCTCACCGGCTTGTCGAGCGTGACCGTCAGCGCCGGGTCGATCATCGCCAGCGCCTGCGCGGCGAGATCGCGCATTTGTCGCCGGTCGATACGCCCAAGCGCGTCGCGGCGATGCGGAAGGTGGATATTTTCCGCCACGTTTAGGTCAGGAAGCAGCGCCAGTTCCTGGAAGACGACCGCGATGGCGCTCGGGTCGTAGTCTGGTCGCCCCGCCACTTCAATCGCGCCGGCGTCGCGACGCAGCGATCCGGATACGATGCGGATGAGAGTGGATTTGCCAGCGCCGTTGCCGCCGAGCAGCGCATGAATCTCGCCGTGCGCGACGCGAAGGTTTGCTTTCCGCAAGACATCGGTGGCGCCGAAACTTTTCTCGATGTCGGTGGCCTCGAGAACGTAATTTGTCTGAGCGTCCGCGTTCATGCCGCCGAACTCGCTTTCGGAGGCGTCGCAAGGGCGCGTTGCTCTTGTGCGGACATCGGCTTCCTGCCCAACTCGCCTTCCTGGGAAGGCTTATGGAACGATGGTTGCCGTTGGCGGCCTCACATGACAAACGCTAATAATGCAAGCTCCGATGAGCGGAATTCACCTAAGGCGGTTTTCAGTCCTGGCGCGGCAGCGCAAGCGCGTCGAATAGCCATTCCATGAAGACTTTGACGGCGCGACGCTGCCGTCCCGCCCGTGGGAAAACCAGGTGGTGTCCGATATAGTCGACGTCCTTGGCGCGCCCAGCCAAGGGGGCCACGAGCCGACCGCTCTTGAGTTCGCGCTCCGCAAGGCGCGTCGATTCGAGCGCGACCCCCAACCCATCGCAAGCCGCCGCGATGGCGAGGAAGCTGCGATCGAATCGCGCCGCGTGCGGCACAGGAGGCTCGCGATCGTTCGCCCTAAACCAGTCGGACCAGCGCACGCGCTTGAGGTCGCTCTGGATCAGCACGCCGCTCGTCAGATCGTCGATGCCATTGATATGCCGAGCGAACTCTGGCGAGCAGAGCGGCGCCACTGTTTCGACGCCGAGGGGAATCGAAATGGCCCCCTCGATCCGCGAGGGGCCGTAGACAATGTCGGCGTCGAAATCGTCGTTGACAAAGCGGGCATAGTCGGTGCTCGCGGCCAAGCGGACCTCGATGCCTGAATAGGAGGCGAAAAAGCCTGAGAGACGCGGGGTTAGCCATTGGGCGGCGAAGCTTGGCGCCGAATGCAGCCGCAGCAGTTGCGGGCCGCGGTTTGAAACCAGCTCCATGCCACGCCGCAGTTCGTCGAAAGCCGCGCCCACATGCTGCATCAAGGTCTCGCCGTCTGCGCTGAGACGCGCGAGCCTGCCCTCGCGCTCGAACAGGCTCGTCCCCAGTGTCTGCTCAAGTTTGAGAATCGCGTGGCTGATGGCGCTCGGCGACAGGTTCAGCTCCAGCGCGGCGGCGCGAAAGGAACCATGCCGCGCTGCGCTCTCGAACGCTTTCACCGTCGAAAGAGAGACATCCTTCAGCACCTCGGCGCCCTTCCGGAGAGTGGCACGTCCTAAGGAATGATGAAGCAGTTTCATCGGTCGTTGTAAAGTTCGCGTTTGAGTTTACGCTCGGTTCTGACCGATTGTCCGCCCCAAGCAGCGCCGGGAGGACGACCATGTTGTTGAGTGGCAGGACCGCATTGATTTCGGGAGCGGCCGGGCCTCGCGGCATCGGCTTTGCGACCGCCCGCCTCTTCGCGGAGCATGGCGCCCGGGTCGCGATCCTCGACATCGATCGCGCCGCCACCGCGGCGGCCGCCGCCACCCTCGGTTCGGGCCATGTCGGGATCGTCTGCGATGTCACCGACCACGAGGCCTGTCAGCGGGCGGCTGCCGAAACCATCGACCGTCTCGGGCAGATCGACGCGCTCATCAATAACGCAGGCGTTACGCAGCCGGTCAAACTGCTGGAGATCGACGGTCCAAGTTGGTGGCGTATCATTGCGGTCAACCTGACCGGCGTGCTGAACCTTTCGCAGGCCGTCGTGCCGCACATGCGCGAACGCAAGAGCGGCTCGATCGCTTGCATGTCGTCGGTCTCAGCGCAGCGCGGCGGCGGAATCTTCGGCGGACCGCACTATTCGGCCGCGAAGGCGGGCGTCCTTGGGCTCGCCAAGGCGATGGCGCGCGAACTCGGGCCGGACAATATCCGCGTCAATTGCGTGACGCCGGGCCTTATCCAGACCGACATCACGGCCGGAAAGCTCTCGGACGAGGCCAAGTCCGAAATCCTCAAGGGCATCCCGCTCGGTCGGCTCGGCACGGCGCAAGACGTGGCGCGGATCTTCTTGTTCCTTGCCTGCGATCTCTCTGCCTATATGACCGGCGCCGTGATCGACGTTAACGGCGGCATGCTAATCCATTAGAGGCGTGCAAACAATGATTGAAGCAACGCACGCGCGCCCGAACGTGAGACTTGCCGAGCGGGCGTACCGAATCCGCCGCCTTGCCCTGAAAATGGGAGCCGTGCAGGGCCAAGGCTATATCGCCCAGGCGCTCGGCATCGCCGACGTGCTCGCGGTCAGCTACTTTCACGCCCTGTCCTATCGGCCGCAGGATCCGGAGTGGGAGGGGCGAGATCGCTTTCTCCTGTCGGTCGGCCATTACGCCATCGCCCTGTATTCCGCGCTGATCGAGGCGGGCATCGTTCCCGAAGACGAATTGGACACCTACGGCGCCGACGACAGCCGATTGCCCATGTCGGGGATGGCGGCCTACACGCCAGGCATGGAAATCACCGGCGGCTCCTTGGGGCAAGGCTTGGCGATCGCCGTCGGCATGGCGTTGGCGCTGAAACGCAAGATTTCGAAGAGTTTCGTCTATTGTTTGTTTTCCGATGGCGAACTCGACGAGGGCGCCGTGTGGGAGGCGGCCATGTCGGCGGGCTCCTACAAACTCGACAATCTGATCGGCATCGTCGACGTCAACAACATGCAGGCGGACGGACCGTCGAAAGGGGTCCTCAATTTCGAACCTCTCGCCCAAAAATTCGAAGCGTTCGGCTGGTTCGTTCAGCGCGTCGACGGCAACGACATCGACGCGCTCGTCGACGCCTTCGACGCCGCACGACACGGAACCGCCGCCGGGCCCCGGATCGTGATCTGCGACACGAAGATGGCGAAGGGAGTGCCGTTCCTCGAAGCGCGCGAACGCAATCATTTTCTGCGCGTCGAGCCCGAGGAGTGGACGCTGGCGATCGAGGCGCTCGACGCCGGGAGGCCGTCATGAATCGTGACAAGTACAAGCGCCCGGCGCTTTCGGATCAACCGGCCGGCAATGGAGCTCGACTCACCACATCCGCGATGATCGCTTCGATCGCGGGGCCGGACCAGCCGACCCGCGCGGCGCCGTTCGGCCACGCCCTCGTCGAACTCGCGCGGACGCGCGACGACATCGTCGGGCTGACCGCAGATCTATCGAAATACACCGACTTGCACATTTTCTCGAAAGCCTATCCCGATCGCTTCTACCAGATGGGGATGGCGGAGCAGTTGCTGATGGGCGCCGCCGCCGGGATGGCCCGCGAAGGTTTTACGCCCTTCGTCACCACTTATGCGGTGTTCGCGACGCGACGCGCTTACGATTTCATCTGCATGGCGATCGCCGAAGAGATGTTGCCGGTGAAGATCGTCTGTGCGCTGCCCGGCCTGACGACCGGCTATGGCCCCAGCCACCAGGCAACCGAAGATCTGGCGATCTTTCGCGCCATGCCCAATCTCACGATCATCGATCCCTGCGATGCGATCGATATCGAGCAAGCGGTCCCGGCGATCGCCAACTATCGCGGTCCCGTTTACATGCGGTTGCTTCGCGGCAATGTTCCCGTCGTTCTCGACCGTTACAACTACCGCTTCGAGATCGGCCGGGCCAAGCGTCTGCGCGACGGGGCCGACGTATTGGTCATCTCCAGCGGCCTCATGACCATGCGCGCGCTGGAGGCGTCGGAAATCCTCGCGGAAAAGGGGATTTCCGCGGCGGTTCTCCACAGCCCGACGATCAAGCCGCTCGATGAGGCGACGATACTTGCCGAGGCGGCCCGAGAAAATCGGCCCGTGGTCGTAGCGGAAAATCACTCGGCGATTGGCGGACTGGGCGAAGCCGTCGCTGGCCTTTTGATGCGCAAGGGCATACGCAACCGGTTCCGCCAAATTGCCTTGCCGGACGCGTTCCTGGACGCCGGCGCCCTGCCTACGCTGCACGACCGTTACGGGCTATCAACCAGCGCCGTTGTCAAGTCGCTCCGGGAATGCCTGAATTAGGCGAGGGCGCACGAAAGGGGAGGAGTTTGCAAGATGGCGGCTCGGTTCTTCGCTACCGGCGTAGGCGCCCCGGAGGGTCCCGTTTGCCTTCCGGACGGTTCGATGTACGTGACAGAAATGTCGGCCGCGACCCTTCAGGTGACGCGGTTATTCGTCGACGGAGAAAGGAAAGTCATAAAACGCACAGGCGGACGTCCGAACGGGCTGGCCATGGATGGGGACGGCAATCTCTGGATCGCCGAAGCGGGTTTGCGCGCCGTCATTGGCATCGACGCCGAGGGCGTGGAACTTGTCCGTATCGACCACGACGGCGAGCGTCCTTTCCGGCTCCCGAACGATCTTTGCTTCGGCCGGAATGGGCTGCTCTACCTCACCGACTCGGGGTTGGCCACGCAGGACTTCCTGGACGGACAAAATTTCGCGAAGGACTATCGCAAGCTTGCCTGGGACGGCCGCGTCTACGAGATCGATCCCGTCAAAGGAAGGGTATTGCGCGTTCTCGACCGAGGCATTCTCTTTGCGAATGGAATCGCCTTCGGCCCGGATGACGCACTGTACGCAAACGCCTCGTTCACGGGCGATGTATATCGCTATGACGTGTTCGGCGCTGCGAGCCCCGAACGCGAAGCGTTCGGGAATGTGCTGCAACCGTTCGAGGGCGACGCCTTCCGCGGTCCGGATGGGATGTGCTGGGGCGACGACGAGCGCTTGTATTGCACAGTTTACGGCCAACGCAACGTTACAGTCTTGGCGAAAGACGGTTCGGTCGTAGAACGGATGCCGCTAGACGGCGAGAATCCAACCAACTGCGCTTTCGCGCTGTCGGGGAGGACCCTTTTGGTGACTGAAGTCGAACGAGGGCGGGTCGAACAACTTGCGACGGCATGTGGGGGGTTCCCGCTCTTCTATCCAAAGCTCGGATGACGTGCAGGCGGTAGGGCGACGCGAGAGGCGTCCGCCCATCACGGAGCCCAGAATCCTCCGCGTTTGACACCGCTTGCTTTCGGCCAAGGCGAGTTCGTATCGACTGGGGAGGTAAGCCATGAATCGGCGCGCCAACGCTAGCCAACTCTAGTCGGAGTTTCCGTCTTCCGAAGGTAGCCGAGGCAGATTTCCGGGCGCAGGGGGGAGTCGGGGCGGGGAAATTATGATTGAACTAAACCGCCGCCGCGGTTTGCTAGTCACGGGGCTGGCGTGAGGTTGCCCCTGCCTGAGAAGATTTGGTTGTCGAAGCCAACCCTCTCAGACAGGAGTACCCGAGATGGCCGAGTTGAGCGTAAGCGCGCAGCCGCGGCCATTCTGACGGCGCAGGGCGCGCGAGTGGTAGCGGTTGGACATGGATATCAACATCTATGTGGCTATGCGCAGCACTAGTGGTTGTCGTCATTGCTTTTGACGGCGAGTTCTGAATCTCTTTCGCGTCTCAGCAGCGCGGGAGGTGATTCGTGGCCGGGAAAGAGGTTTCCGTCAAGAAGTACGTGGTTCGGCTGAGCGCGCAGGAGCGGGAGAAGCTGTCGGGATTGCGGCTCGACGCTGCGTTGCAGAAGCCGGCGGGTCGAAGAGGCTACAACCAACTGAAGCGATAGAGATATGTCGCCTCGGATGATTCCGTGCCACACGTTCGATCCGATTGACATCCTAACCTTGGCGACGACTGCTTCAGAAAAATCAGCAGAATGCGAGGACGCCTCGGCGCCCGAGGCGGCCCAGGAACCGAATGCGGTTTCTCTCTGCCGTCCTCGTGGTCAGTTGTATTCGCGCGAATTTCCTTGCCGGCGCATGTCGCGCGATGCGCTGATGCGGTAAACACCGGCGCATGGCTATTGGGCCGAAAATCGCGACTGACGAGGAAAGGCTCGCATCGCTCCTCGATCGCCTTGCAGCGGTTGGCAAGGAGCGAGCGTCCATCGTCGCAAAAATCGACGCGTTGCGGGCCGCGGCTGAAACCCACGATACGCCGCGATGCGCCGATCCGGAGGCGCCTGACGCGGCAGAGCCGCGGGTGGATAACCATTCACCTCCCTATGCCAGGATAGCCCTTTTTCCGAAGCCTCTTCCGCGGTCGCGCCGACGTCTTCCCGCTTCGTTGGGAGAATTCGAAGTCAGGTCGCAGCGGCTATTCGCCCGCCTGCGCCAATGAATGGCGACGTGGGATTTGCGATAAACCAAAGTCAAATGCTCGGCCTGTCTCCATCAAGCGTTCATCGCGGTGGATGACGCGGCCATCGAGCGCCATCTGCCAGGAGCAGGGCAGGACAGTTCGCCCTACGTCATGGGCGTCTACCCGCTACTGCCCGACCACACATGCTGGTTTCTCGCGGCTGATTTCGACGAGGGAGAATGGCGCCGAGATGTCTTGGCTTATGTGGAGACCTGTCGTCGAAATCAGATCCCCGCCGCCGTCGAGCGATCCCGCTCCGGGAACGAGGCGCACGCGTGGATCTTCTTCGCAAATGCTGTGCCGGCGGCGTCCGCGAGGCGTCTCGACGCCTACCTGATTTCGCAGACCATGGAGCGCCTGCCGGACATTGGCTTTAAATCCTACGATCGATTCTTTCCGAGCCAGGATACGTTGCCATCGCGAGGCTTCGGAAACCTGATCGCCCTCCCGCTTCAGGGCAGGGCTCGATCAGTAGGCAACAGCGTTTTCGCCGACGACGCGTTCGCGCCGCATCCAGATCAGTGGGCGTTCCTGGCGGCGGTGGATACGATATCCGCTGATAGGACCGATGAACTGGTCCGCGAGGCCATCGTGTCCGGAAAATTGCTTCCGGTCCGGATTCCGCTGAACGATGACGATGAGGAGCCGTGGCTTGCGCCTCCCTCCCGTCGCCGCCCACAACCCGCTATCGAGGGACAACTTCCAGAATCGATCACGGTTGTTCGCGCCGACGAGATCTACGTTCCTCGCGAGGGCGTTCCGCCTGCCTTGCTAGCTCGTCTTCTGAGAATCGCGGCGTTCCAAAATCCAGAATTCTATGCCGCGCAGGCGATGCGTCGGCCGACGTTCGCTATTCCCCGAATAATCGCCTGCGCGGAGCTGACCTCTCGACATGTCGGACTGCCTCGCGGTTGCTTCGACGCTGTCCTCGAACTTTTCGCCTCCTTGAAGATCGCGGTCAGCCTCGAGGAGCGCCGCCTTGAGGGTCCACGAATCTCGCTATCGTTTATCGGACGACTGCGCCCGGAAAGCTGGCGCCGGAGTCGCAAAACGAAGACACCCCGCGGGAAGCCAGCTCTACGGGAGAGGAGCCGGCCGCAGCTTTCGATAACCGAAGTGTCTCAGCACAGCTTGCCGAGTTGTCGACGCTTGGCTTGCCAGAGCTTCGCGTGGAATGGCGCCGGCTCCTTCGCCGCGACGCGCCGAGGCTGAGTCGCGACCAGATGACGCGCATGATCGCTTGCCGCATCCAGGACAACGTCTTCGGCGGTCTGCCACAGGCCGTCGAGCGACGCCTGGCGGAGTTGGCGGGGGAATTCGAGAGCGAGGGCCACATCACGGCGCCGGCGCCGCCGAAAGTGAGGTCCGGCGCGCGCCTCGTGCGCGAGTGGCATGGCCGAACGCACACGGTGAACGTAGTGCAGGCCAAATTGCAGGCGAACGGCGTCGAACGCACCGACAGCCGGTAACAGCTTAAATGCGACTATATATCGATACGTTAGTCGGTGGCGGAGGAGGCGGGATTCGAACCCGCGATACGGTTTCCCGCATACACACTTTCCAGGCGTGCGCCTTCAGCCGCTCGGCCACCCCTCCGCGAACCGCGCGCATATCACCCGGGCAACGCCGGGCGCAAGCCCTTCAAGATTGCGCCAGCGCCTCGGCCAGCAGCCGCGCCAGGATCTTGGGGTCGCGCGGGAAGCCGGCGCGAATCCAATTCGCCTGCAACGTCTTCAGCGCCTCCCCGACGCCGCGCCCCGGCGCCATCCCGCGCGCGAGGAGGTCGGCGCCGGAAAACGGCAAGCGCGGCGGCGGCGTGTCGGCAAGGAAGCGATAGGCCGACAGCCAACGCGGGTCCGCCGTTGCCGCGCCGCTCTCGGCATGGGCGAGGCTCGCCGAGTCAAGCGAACCCGTCCGGCCGCGCTCGAATAGGAGCACGCGCAGATCGCCGGGCGGCGGCGGCGCCGTCGCGCCATGCAGGGCCTCAAGCCCGCGCGCGGCGACGTCGAGCCGGTCGCTCTCGGAGTTCGATAGTCGCAGCCGCTGGCGCAGCCGCTCGGCGTCCTCGCGCACCGCGACCGCGAGCCCGGCCAGCCGCAACAGCGCATCGGGCCCGCTCGCCCGCGCCGCCTCGATGGCGGCCAGGCGCGCCAGCCGCGCCGGCCGCGCCACGCCGCCGATCAGCGGCGCCACGAGTCCCGCGCCGTCCGCTTGCGCCAGCGCCGAGGGGCCGTGGGTCGCGACCAGGATTTTCATGATTTCC
>Ga0134126_10009466_pt1 | contig 12271 bp, 7 predicted proteins | sample KB31752_FD_96881 | JGI IMG/M metagenome (GOLD analysis project Ga0134126, IMG submission 96881) | Terrestrial soil microbial communities with excess Nitrogen fertilizer from Kellogg Biological Station, Michigan, USA - KB3-175-2 | ecosystem: Environmental > Terrestrial > Soil > Unclassified ...
CATGCTCGCGCATCATCTGTTCGACCAGCATGCGAGTGCCGGAGCCGGGCTGGCGATTGACGAAGCGCAGCCGATGCCGCACGAGATCGGGAAAGGAATGCACGAACGCTGCATGCTCCCTGCGCACCATGATGCCCTGCAGTCGCCGGGAACAGGCAATCAGCTGGACGCCGGACTGCAGCAGGCTGTAGAGAGGCTGGCTGGCCTGGCTGCGCGGCGCGCTCTCATCGAGCACCGGAGCGTGAAAGCCAGCCATCAGGCACTCACCCTCCTTGAGGGCCTGCAGCGCATCGACGCTGCCCTGGAAGCGCACATCGAGATGAAGGTTTCCGGTGCTGGCGGCGTACTGCTGCAGCACCGGAAGCGCCATATCGTGGCTCGCATGGATCGTGAGCAGCTGGTTGCGTGCGTCACGTGCGGCATGCAGTACCTGCGTGAGATCACAGCGCAGTGCCTCGATCTGCGGCTGCAATCGCGTGCGCGCCCGTCGCTCGGCCCAGACCAGCCGGCGTGCAAATTCGGTGGGGCGGGCCTTGCGTCCCTGCGCCCAGCTGACGAGCGGCTCGCCAAGGACTTGCTCCCACTTCCTGAGCGCGCCCCAGACATAGCGATAGGAACAGCCCAGTGCGCGCGCTGCGTGCGTGATCGAGCCGGTCTGTGTCAGCGCCGTCAGCAGCTCGAACAGTGGATTGTCCAGTGCGGCACCGGATTGCGGGCCTGCGATGAACTCGTAACGCAGGTGAGCGCCCAGGGTGCCCGAGGCCAGCCCCGGGGGCGGTGACTGTACAACTTCCCGCGCGGGTGGCGTTGGCGTCGCGTCCGAACTATTCGTCTTCACCCATTCACTGTACCCCGGATCGGCAGGCCCGCAAACAGAGTCGTCGGCGTTTTGCTCAGTAGTCTGCCTGGAAGCTCGCCTCAAAGGTGCGAGGCGTGCCACTGAAAGCGGTGATGGGGCTCGGGCTGCCGGCGACGGCGCCATCCTCGATCGCCGAGTAATAAAACTCGTTGGTGGCGTTGATGACCTGAAAGCGGATAGTCGCATGGTGCGTCGTCAGCACCGACAGGGAATAGCGCAAGCCAAGATCGACTGTCGCATAGCCCGGCGCGAAGGAAGTGTTGTCGTCGGTGGCCGCCCGTTTGGTTTCGCTATGCACCACCGCGGTGAAGCCCAGTCCGGGCGTGACGGCGGGATGGTAGTCGAGCACGGCATCCTCCTTGACGTGCGGCACGCCGACCACGAGCTTGCCGTCGATGGACACGCCGTTGACGACCGCGTGGTTGGGACTGACGATCCTCGGATCGAGATAGGTGACGCCGCCATACACTGAGAAATCGCGCGCAACGTCGCCCTCGACGAAGAACTCGCTGCCCCAGTCGCGCTGCGTGCCCACGACCTCGTAGGTCTCGACCGTCGGGGTCAGGAATATCGTCTGCGCGTTCGGTTGCGTCATGTGGAAACCATCCAGGGTCAACAGCAGGCGATCATTCAGCGCATATTTGGCACCGACTTCGTAGGAGTGGTCCGTATAGGGCGCGAGATACGCGCCGGAATTCGTCACGGTGATCCCTGCGCCCGAGGTCGCGGCCCGACCGCCTTCTTCGATACTGTCGGCGAAGGTCGCATAGCCCGTGAGCGCCGGAATCGGCTTGTAGATCAGGCTGGCGGTTGGGCTGAGGGCTCCATTGCGCTCGTCCTGGGACCTGAGCGCACCGGTCTTGCCAAAGGCCTTCGAGTCCAAAAACGAGTCGCTGAGCACCGCCTGCAATGCCCATTGAGGGTTGAAGTGGACGGTGTCGCCGATGATGGCCGCCTGCTCCGTCAGCGTCGCCGAGTGATAGAGGCCGCCAAAGCTCTCACCACTGGTGTAAGGAGTGCTAATGGCAACGGTCTTGCCCACCGCGCTCGGGCTGGCACATCGACCGGCGACGGCGATTGACTGCAATGGATCCGCCAGATTGGCGCAGCCCGCGATCGGCGAGCTGGGAGCGTTGCGGTAGGAATAGGTGTCGTTGATAAAGCCGTTGGTTCCGAGCGTCACATCGTTCTCGATGCCCAGTATCTCGAGCTTGCCATTCAGATAGGCCGAGTTGCTGCCGATGGTCATGTGCGGCCATGCCGTATACTGATTCTGAATGACGGTGTAATCGCCCGCATTGTCGGTCAGCGTATCGACGACGCCGAACAGATTGCGCTCGGCGCTTTCGTAAAGGCCGCCCAGCTCCAGAGTCCAACCGCCGCCGAAATCGTGCGTGATCTTGCCGAGGCCAACGTCGGTGGTGAGATCAGCGCCCAAACCGGGCTCGCCGAAGCCTTGCTCGCTCGGGTTGATGGCCGGTGGAAGAAGGCTATTTTTGGTGGAGTGGTTTTCGGCGCCGTCAAAGGAGACCGCGCCTGGCAGACCGACAGAGGCTGTCTCGTAGTGGCCGCCGTGACCCTCGATCACCGTATTGGAACCGAGTCGCCAGTCGAAGGTACCGCTGGCCAGCCGCCGATTGAAATTGCTGCCCGATACGTAGCTTTCGCCATTGCTATACGCGGCGTTCACGCGATAGCCAAACTCATTGCCAGGGCCGCCCCGGCCGCCGACATCGACGTGCTCGGTGAGCATGCCGTCCGACTGGTAGCTTTCGGTGTAGCGCAGCAGCGTGTGGTCGGTCGGCTGTTTGATTCGATAGTCGAACACGCCGGCGGGAGGTTCAGGACCATAGAGCGCGCCGCCCAGCCCATTCAGCACCGTGATGCCGGATAGATCCTCCGCGGCGTAGGCGATGGTGCCGATGACGCTGAGCCCTTCCATGCGCGTGTTCTGCACGACGCTGCTGATGAAGCCGCGCGACTGAGGGCGCGATACTTCGAACCCCTGCTGGTCGCGAATTTCGACGGAAGGCAGATAACGCAGCGTATCGTTGACGGTATAGGCCTGCAGGTTCGTGATCAGGCTTTCCGGCACCACGCTGACCGATGACGGCGTATCCAGCAGACTCCGCTCGCCCAGCGGACCCATTGCCGCGCTGCTGCTCTTGTAGGCCGGCTTCGCCGGATCGCGCGCGGCATAAACATAGACGGTCGCAGGCGTCGACTGCTGCTGCGGCTGCGCGGTAGAACTCGCACTGTCCGTATCCTGAGCCTGGGCGACAGTACCCAGCCAAAAAAAGTTCATGGCGGCGACACAGCCGCCGGTGAGAATAAAATGTTTCATGGAGAGCGGTCCCAGTGGCGAAGGCGATGCATGCGAAGGCGGAAGGCCGTCGCAGTGGGGCACTTCGAAACGCCGCGAAAACTATCACGTCGCTTTCGTGTCAACGATATGAACGCACGCGCATAGGTCCGCGCGAATGCGACGGCGTTGTAGCAAGAGGTGCCGGTGTGCGCAGCGGCTGGCGCGAGCCGCGCCGCTGCGCCCCGTATCTAGCGCGCTTCAGCCGGCTCGCGGATCGGCGTCACACGTGCAGCACAGAATTTGAATTCAGGGATCTTGCCCGCCGGATCCAGGGCCGGGTTGGTCAGCAAATTCACCGCCGCTTCCGCGTAGCAGAAGGGCATGAACACCATGCCGACCGGCACGTCGCGGTCTGCACGCACGTGGACTTCCACGGCGCCGCGTCGGGTCTCGAGTCGCAGCCGGTCTCCGGGCTGGATGTCGAGCCGCTGCAGTTCGCGGGGGGACAGGAAGGCCATCGCCTCGGGCTCCAGATCGTCGAGCACCGCTGCACGGCGCGTCATGGCGCCGGTATGCCAGTGCTCCAGTACACGACCGGTGGAGAGCACCATCGGGTACTCCATGTCGGGGATCTCGTCAGGCGGACTGACGTTGGCGGGCACGATCTTCGCCCGGCCATTGGCCGTGGGAAAGCCATCGCCAAAAATGATGGCATTGCCCGGCACATCCGGACCGTCGACGGGATAGGTGACTGCACCCTCGCGTTCCAGTCGCTCCCAGGTGATGTTCTTGAAGGAGGGCGTGGTGATGGCAAGCTCGGCAAAAATCTCGGCGGGACCGGCGTAGTTCCAGTCCAGGTCGAGCCGTTTGGCGATCTCCTGGATGATCCACCAATCCTGTTGCGCATCTCCGGGCGGGCGCAGCGCGGGCCGACCCAACTGCACGCGTCGATCGGTGTTGGTGAATGTTCCGGTCTTCTCGGCGAATGCGGAAGCCGGCAGCACCACATCGGCGTGGAAGGCGGTTTCCGTCAAAAAAAGGTCCTGGACGACCAGATGATCGAGCATGGCCAGCGCCTGTCGCGCGTGGTTGAGGTCCGGATCCGACATGGCAGGATTTTCGCCCTCGATGTACATGCCGCGGATCTGTCCGGCATGGATCGCCTTCATGATCTCGATGACCGTGAGGCCCTTATTGGGATCCAGCTCCTGATTCCAGAGCGCTTCGAAGGCCTTGCGTACGCGCGGATCTTCCACCGATTGGTAGTCCGGATAGACCATCGGAATCAGACCCGCGTCAGAGGCGCCCTGCACGTTGTTCTGGCCGCGCAGCGGATGCAGCCCGGTGCCCTTCTTGCCGATCTGGCCGGTGATCAGCGCCAGGGCGATCAGGCAACGCGAGTTGTCGGTGCCGTGCACGTGCTGGCTGATGCCCATGCCCCAGAAGATGATGGAGCCCTTGGAGGTTGCATACAGGCGCGCGATCTCGCGAATGGTCTCGGCGTCGACCCCGCAGACAGGGGCCATCTTTTCCGGCGTGAATTGCAGGATGTTGCTCTTCAGGGCTGCGAAATTCTCGGTATGCGCGTCAATGAAGCTCTGGTCATAGAGCTGTTCCGTGACGATGACGTTCAGCATCGCATTGAGCAGCGAAACATCGGAGCCTGGCTTGAACGCCAGGTGCTTGTAAGCATGCCGCGATAGCGCCTGGAACCTGGGATCGATCACGATCAGCTTGGCACCCTTCTGCTTCACCGCGTTCTTGATGAACGTGGCCGCAACCGGGTGATTGACCGCCGGATTGGCGCCGATGATGATGATCACCTCGGCATCCAGGGCGGCCTCGAAGGGCGCGGATACCGCGCCTGAATTGAGTCCTTCCATGAGGGCCGCCACGGACGATGCATGGCACAGGCGCGTGCAATGATCGACGTTGTTCGAGCCGAACCCGGTGCGCACGAGCTTCTGGAAGAGATACGCCTCCTCGTTCGATCCCTTCGCCGAGCCGAAGCCGGCGAGTGCCTTCGCACCCCTCGAGTCGCGGATGCTCTTCAGCCCATGGGCGGCGCGCTCGAGAGCCTCATCCCAGCTGGCCTCGCGGAAGTGCGTCCACGGATTGGCGGGATCGACTTGGTCGTTGGCATCCTTGGGAACGTTGTCCAGGCGAATCAACGGCCGGGTGAGCCGGTGCGGGTGATGGATGTAGTCGAAGCCAAAGCGACCCTTGACGCACAGACGATTGTGATTGGCAGGACCATCGCGCCCTTCGGCATAGATGATCCTCTCGCCCTTCACCTTATAGGACACTTGACAGCCCACGCCGCAGTAGGGGCAGAGTGAATCGACCTCGCGGTCCGGATAGACGACACGCGTCTGGTTCTGATCCAGATAGACCGCCGGCATGAGTGCGCCGGTCGGGCACGCCTGCACGCATTCACCGCAGGCAACGCAGGTCGACTGACCCATCGGGTCATCGAAGTCGAAGACGATCTTGGCGCCGTGCGACCGATAGGCCATGCCGATCACGTCATTGACCTGCACCTCGCGACAGGCGCGCACGCAGAGATTGCATTGAATGCAGGAATCGAGGTTCACGCGCATGGCCGGATGGCTCGGGTCCGGCTGCCAGCGCGGCTCGGTGGGGAAGCGGCTCTGAGTGATGGACACGAAGTCCGCCTGCGACCAGAAGTGCGAGTCCGGATCGTGGGAGGTGGCTCTCGCGGGCTGATCCGCCACGAGCAGTTCCATGACCATCGCACGCGCTTTGACGGCGCGGTCGGTCGCGGTCTTGACCTTCATGCCGACGGCGGGCACGCGTTTGCACGAGGCGGCCAACACCCGCTCACCCTCGATTTCCACCATGCAGGCGCGACAGTTGCCGTCCGGGCGATAGTCCGCTGCAGGCTTGTGGCACAGATGCGGAATGTGCGTGCCCAGGCGCTGCGCGACCGCCCAGATGGTCTCTCCTGGCGCCGCTTCGATCTGCTGGCCATCCATCTCAAAGACGATGCCGGGTCGCTGCGTGTGCTTGGCGTTGAGTGCGCCGCTCGGAATGACGCCGGCCTCGCCACCTGCCTTGACGCCCTGGGAGTAAGTGCCGCCACCGCCGGGCTTGGCCGTGCCCTTGGGGCCGCCGGCATCCGTGGGCGTCGGGGCGCGCACCGTCTGTGGCTGCGCCCGGCCCGTCTGTGGTTCCGCCAGGCCTTGCGGTTGCTTGGGATCGATGCTCATGGCGACTCCTGGCGGCGCGAGAACAGCTCGGGGAAATAACGAATCACGCTGGTCACCGGATTGGAGGCTGCCTGCCCCAGACCACAGATCGACGCATCGCGCATGCACTGCGCGAGCTCATCGAGCAGGGCGGTGTCCCACGCCGGCTTTTCCATCAACATGCGGGCTTTCTGCGTGCCCGAGCGACACGGCGTGCACTGGCCACACGACTCATCCTCGAAGAAGCGCATCAGATTAAGGGCCGCTGCCCGCACATCGTCCTGATGCGAGAGAATGATCACGGCGGCCGAGCCGATGAAACAGCCGTATTTCTCCAGCGTGCCGAAATCCAGCGGGATGTCATGCATCGAGGCCGGCAGAATTCCCCCTGATGCGCCGCCGGGCAGATAGGCGGTGAAAACGTGGCCCTCGCACATGCCGCCGCAGTATTCGTCGATCAGCTCCTGCACCGTGATGCCGGCCGGGGCGATCTTGACGCCCGGACTGCTGACGCGACCGGATACCGAATAGGAGCGCAGTCCGAGCCGACCATGGCGACCGTGGCTCTTCCACCAGTCCGCGCCCTTCTCAATCAGATCGCGCACCCAATAGAGTGTCTCGACATTATTGATGAGCGTGGGCCGCCCAAAGATTCCGACCTGGAAGGGAAACGGCGGCTTATGACGTGGCAGCCCGCGTTTTCCCTCGATCGATTCGATCAGCGAGGATTCCTCGCCGCAGATATAGGCACCGGCACCGCGACGCAGATGCAGCACGGGGCCGCCAGCAGGCAGCTTGGCGATCTCCGTGGCGAGAATTTCGCGGGCGATGGGATATTCGTCGCGGATGTAGATGTACACATCCGTGGCTTCCACGACATACGCGGCAATCAGGGTGCCTTCGAGAAAGCGGTGCGGGTCGCTGTTGAGGAAGAACTGGTCTTTGAAGGTGCCGGGCTCGCCCTCATCGCCGTTGACCGCCATGAGCCGCGGGCCAGGCTCACCGCGCACCGAGCGCCACTTGCGGCCCGCTGGGAAGCCCGCACCGCCCAGGCCGCGCAGCGAGCCATCGTCCAGGGCCTTGAGCACCTGCTCGACGCTCAGGGCACCCGAACGCAGGCGCTCGAGCATCACGTAACCGCCCGCGGCACGATAGGCCTCGAAGTCGACGTAGTCTGGAATATGCGGGTGGGTGTCGCGGTGAGTGACGGCGTGTTTGACACTCTCCACCGTCGCATGTGTCAGGAAGTTGTGACCCACCTCGACGGCCGGTCCCTGATCGCACAGGCCCACGCAGGGCGCGCGCACCACGCGCACCGCCTCACCCAGGTCCTGCTTGAGCGCTGCCAGCAGCGGGTCTGCGCCCAGCATGCAGCAGGTCAGACTGTCGCAGACCCGGACCGTCACCGGGGGAATGGCCGCCGAGCCTTCCTTGACGACATCGAAATGCGCATAGAACGTGGCGGTCTCGTACACCTCCGCAAAGGACAGACGCATCTCGTCGGCGAGCGCCGCCAAATGCGCTGCACTGATCTGTCCATAGCTGTCCTGGATGAGGTGCAGATACTCGATCAGCAGATGCCGCTCGCGCGGCCCATCAGCCAGTAACGCTGCGATGGCAGTTCGGGCGTGAGGATCGACCTGCCGGCCTTTGGGTACGGGTCTGGCGCGGCCCCTGCCCTTACCCGGGTGATCGAAGCGCCGAACCTGGCTCACATCATCATGGTTGTCGCGGTCTTGCATGGCGATATCTTACTGAGTGCGGGCGGCTTGCGCAGGTCTGCAAGTGCTGATCAGCCCGGTGTGCGGACCCACCGGAGGCGGGCTAACCCACTGAGGCTACAAGCGTTTCCAGTACCGCATCGATGGGCCGCGCCTTCGCTACGACGAGGTCGGCGACCGCGGGGATATCATCGAGATGCGCGCACGGCAGGGGTGTAGCGGACAGCAACGGGTCGCTGGCGATGGCCACGATCAGCTCGTCCTGAGCATACAAAGGGGGTTTGCCGAGAGCGCTACGGAATACCTCGATCTTCGGGTAGCGCTCGCGCTTGAAGCCTTCAACCAGCACCAGATCGCACGGCGATAACCTTGCCAGCAGTTCAGGCAGGGTGGCTTCGCGGCCGTCCTCGCCGATCTCATGCATCTGCACCCAGCGTCGGGCCGACGAGATGATCACCTCGCCGGCACCCGCCTTGCGGTGTACATAGGAATCCTTGCCCGGCAGGTCGACGTCGAATGAATGATGAGCGTGCTTGAGGGTGGCGACGCGCAGCCCGCGCGAGCGCAGCAGGGGTAGCAGTCGCGTCAGCAATGTCGTCTTGCCCGAGCCGCTCCAGCCCGCAATGCCCAGTACACTCATCATCCTGGTCGCAAGCGTACAACATGGATCCACTCATCTCGCATTCGGATGTCGTCGGCCTGGTACTGGCCGGTGGCCGCTCGGTGCGCTTCGGTTCGGAGAAAGCCGCCGCGATCTTCGCCGGGGAGCCGCTGCTGATATGGGCCGCGCGTCGACTGCAGCGCAGCTGTACCGCGGTGGCCGTCAATGCAAGGCCCAACACTCAGGCGCAGGCCCTGGCACGCGCCGCGGGCCTCAGCGTCCTGCACGACGAGCCGGGTGACCCGCTCGGCCCGCTGGCAGGTGTAAAAGTCGGGCTGCGATGGGCGCTGGATCTGGGCGCCCGTGCATTGGCCGTCAGCCCGTGCGACGTACCGAGACTGCCTGAGGATGTATTTTCGCGGTTGATCGAGGCTGCGGGCGACGGCGCGGCCATGGCGCAGACCGCCGAGGGTCGCCAACCACTTTGTGCGCTATGGCCGGTGAGCGCGCTGCCGCGAGTCTTGGAAGCGCTGCACGGCGGCAATCACCCGCCCACGTGGCGTCTGCTTGAACAGCTGGGCGCCCGGCAGGTGCATTTCAGCGAGGCGAATTGTTTCGAGAACATCAACACGCCAGACGACCTGGCGGCCTTGGAAGGACCTTGATGCGGGGTCGGGGTTGCCTGCACGGCCGCGAGCGGCGTCGGCTCAGCGCCGCTGCAGCCGCATCATCAGCGGGGCGCGCGAGCGCAAATTGATCTGTGCCTCGAGCTCCATCGGCGTACCTGATGGAAGACGCAGACGCAGCCGTCGCGCGATTTTATAGAGATGTACGCACATCTCGAACATTCCCATCGACTCGCCGACGCAATGGCGCGGACCGGCAGAAAAGGCAATGAAGGCGCAGCGCGGGCGGCGGATCTCCTGCGCCGTCTCCGGTCGCTCGGGTCGAAACGCCTCCGGCTCGCTCCAGAACTGCACATGCCGTTGCACGAAGTAGGGACTGAGCAGCACATCGACGCCGGCTGGAATCGGGTAACCGGACAGTACATCGGCTGCGAGCGTGCGCCGTGAGATCAGCCACACGGGCGGATAAAGCCGCAGCGTCTCGGTGAGCATCGCGCGGGTGTAGCGTAGCGACTCGGTGGCCGCGAGATCCGGCGCCGGCAGCTCCCCGACCGCGTCGAGCTCCGCGTGTAGCTGCGCTTCGGCCTGTGGGTGCTGCGAGAGCAGGTACCAGGCCGAGTTCAGGGTACTGGCCGCGGTCTCGTGTCCCGCGATGATGAGCGTCATGACCTCATCGATGAGCTCGCGCTCGCCCATCGGTGCACCGCTGCTGCGCTGCCGCGCGGCGACCAGCATGCCCAGAAAGTCCTGCGGCTCGGCCACTTCGCTGCGCCGGCGCGTGGCGAGCTGCGCCACCAGGCTGCGCAGTTGCCGAAAGCGATAGGCAAAGCCCAGGTCGCGGGTGGGATCGCTGGCGACGAAATGAAACGGATGCTCACCGGTTGCGTTCGCCAATCGATCCAGATCCTCGCCGAAGATGGCGCGCAGAATCACCTCGAGGGTCAGTGCGCTGAGCTCATCGGTCACGTTGACGGGCTCGCCGGTCGCGGCCTTCTGGTCCCAGCGCGCCAGCAGCCGGTCATTGGCCGCGGCGATGAATTCCGCAAAGCGCGTGAGATTCTTGCGCTGGAACATCGATTGCATCATGGCGCGCTGCGAGCGCCAGAAATCCCCCTCGCTGGTGACCAGCCCGTTGCCCGTGAGGACTTTGACGCGGTCGAGACCGAAGCCCTTGACGTAGTTGGCGTGATTGATGACCAGCACGCGTCGCACGTCGTCGGGATGATTGATCACATAGGCGTAGCGGCGCCGTCCGGGCGAATACACGCGGTAGATGTCGCCAAAGCGCGCGAGCAGCTCGCGCATGCGCTCCAGGGAATCCTCGGCGTCGCCGATGTTGAAGCTGAAGTCGGGCTCCGGCGGCACACGCGCCGCCGCATCGGCAGCAGGGGAGTCGGGACCGGGCATGCGCTTTAGCATACCGTGTGCGCGCTGTAAAAATGTGCGGGGGTGGAAAAACCTGCTGACGCAGCCCACCCTGGCGCGTCGCCGGGAGGTGCATACTGAAGGTTGACGCACCGACGCTTGCGGCACGCAGCTTGCTTCGCGAATCGCAGCGCTCATCGCGGAGATCGGGACCATGGGCAGACGATTGGAGTCCTTTGCCAGTGCCTTGACGGGTGCCGTCGCAGCTGCCGGGGTGATGTATTACTTCGATGCCGGCAGCGGGCGCCGCCGGCGCGCCGAGTTTGGCCAACGCTCGGCCGGCGCAGCCCGTCGGGGCGTCTCTCGCCTGCAGGCGGCCTCGCGCGACCTGGCACATCGCGTCTACGGACTGGGGGCGCGCGCCACGGCGCGGATTCGCCGCGGCGAGGTGGCCCCCACCGTGCTGGTCGAGCGAGTGCGTGCTCGGCTGGGGCGCGTGGTCTCGCATCCGGGAGCCGTGCACGTCAGCGCCGATGAGCAGCACACCGTGCGGCTCACCGGGGCCGTGCTGGCTTGGGAACACGAGCCGCTGCGCCGCGCCATCGCGCAGGTTGCCGGAGTGGGCGCGATTCGCGACGAGCTTGAAGTGCACGAATCGGCGCAGCAGGTCAGCGCCCTGCAGGGCGGTGCGCGCCGGGCACTGCGCGGGCCAGCCGATGAGGCAGGCGCAACGGCGGCGCTGCGGCTGCTGATGGCGCTGGCCGGCAGCAGTCTGCTTGTGGGTGGATCGCGGCGGCGGGGTACCCTCGGGGTGATGGGCGCCGCAGCCGGCAGCGCATTGCTGCTGCGCAGTGTCACGACGCCGCGACGGCGTCCAGCTCGCTATCGCAATCGCCCCCTCGAGGTCTGCCAGACGCTGCATCTGCACGCACCTGTCGAAAGTGTCTACGAGGCCCTGCACAACAGCGACCGCCTGGTGGCGCTGCTGCCGGCCCTGCGGGCCCTGCGCCATCGCGCCGATGGAGCAACACAATGGAGCGTGCACGATCCGCAGGGTTGGCCGCTGGAGTGGACCGCTGTGGTCACCGAGCTACAACCCAATCGTCAGATTGCCTGGCGCACGACCGATGATTCGACGCTCACACAGTGGGGCATGGCATGGCTTGAGCCCATCGATGCCCGGCAGACGAGGCTGCACCTGTACGTGAGTCTGCGCATCATCCCAGGGCGCACCAGGCAGGCGCTGCGCAGGCTGTTGGGCACCGGTCCGCATGGCGAGCTCACTGAGAATCTGGCTCGCCTGCGCCGATATCTCGATGGTGCCAGCGAGGCCGGTCCGGCCGGTGCGGGCACGCGCACTGCGACCGCGGGCACCACGCGAGGCGGCAGCGCCAACCCTGATGCGCTGGCCGTCTGGACGCAGCCCCTGGACGGCCGTACCCATTGATCCGCGCGGCGTTGCCGGCGCATTGACTATGCTCGCCGCGCTACCTAGAATCGCCGGCCTTTGTCGGCCGGGCCCCACAACTGCCTGACCGCAGGAATGACAGACAGCGCGCCGGGCGCCCCCAGTGGGCGACCCGGC
>Ga0134126_10009467_pt1 | contig 12271 bp, 7 predicted proteins | sample KB31752_FD_96881 | JGI IMG/M metagenome (GOLD analysis project Ga0134126, IMG submission 96881) | Terrestrial soil microbial communities with excess Nitrogen fertilizer from Kellogg Biological Station, Michigan, USA - KB3-175-2 | ecosystem: Environmental > Terrestrial > Soil > Unclassified ...
ACGCTGGGCGAAGCTTTGCAAAAACGGGGCTATCGAACGGGCGCATTTTCCGCGAATCGAATTTATTTCACCAGCAATGTCGGACTGGGCCGCGGCTTCATCCATTTCGAAGATTATTTCGACGGCGTTGGCGACTCGGTCGTGCGCACGCAATTTGGACGAGAGTTCTCGCGCCTGTATATGAATCGCAGCCCGAAAAGTAAGTTCACGCGGGCCTTTCGCGATCTCGGCCTGGGCTCCTGGCTGGATAAAGATTCTGAAGGCTCTGGCGATTACGGCGGAATCTACGGAATTCGCAAACGCGCCGACGAGGTGAACCGCGAAACGCTCCGCTGGGTCGCGCGTGATCGGAGTCATCCGTTCCTGGCATTTTTGAATTATCTGGATGTGCACTTCGCTTATGGCGGCCCGGCGGGTTATCCGAAACCGGCGTGGGACCACGGGACCACCATCGATGAGTACGACGCAGGCGTGAGATACACCGACGACTACATCGGCCGATTGCTTCGGGGACTGGAAAGCCTCGGTGTTTTGAAAAACACAATTGTGATAGTGACGTCCGATCATGGAGAAGCGCTGGGCGACCACGGCCTCAGCTTTCACGGTGCGGCTTTGTATTGGGATCTGGTGCATGTTCCGCTGGTAATTTCCTGGCCCGGGCACGTGCCACACGGAGTGCGTGTCGAGCAATCGGTCACAAATGCGGACATTGCGAATACTGTCGTAAGCCTGGTTGGTGGAAAGAGAGATATGTTTCCCGCGTCGACCCTGGCTGCATTGTGGGGACAATCAGTGCCCAAGAGCTGGCCGAATCCGATTTCCGAGCTGCCGCAGACTGACACCATTGTTGCCGCTGATCGTGCTATGCAGGGCAAAATACCGCTTGCTACCGATGGCTGGATGAGTTCGCTGATCTCGCCGCACTGGCACCTGATTCGTCACCAAAAATATGGAGACCAGATTTATGACTGGAAAATCGATCCCGGCGAATCACTAAATCTGATTAACACTCCCGCGGGACGCTCGGCTGACTCGGCCCTCGCACCCGAATTGTCTCACTGACGCTTGACATGACCGATGTTACCATCCGATTCCAACAGCGACTTATCAGTAGCCTTATCAGTGGAAACTCCCGTAAAATTAGTTCTGGAGATTACATGCATTTCGATCTACTTGGGTTTTACGGCGGCCCTGACCAGGTGATGACCATTACCTCAGGCATTGCCAGCCTGGTCGGCTTTTTGCTGATCTTCTGGCACAAAGTGGTGAATGCATTTTTCAGATTAATCGGGCGCGGCCCCAAGCCGACTGATGCTTCACAGAAATCCGACGACACCGGCACAACTCACTCTTAAGTTTTTGTGCGTATCCGCGAAGTCCGAAACATGATTGACCCGACCCCAACCCTTCCGTGAAGCTGTAGACTAATGCGCAATCTCAAATGAAAATCTGTGTGTTTGGACTCGACTGCGCGGCGCCTGAAGTTGTTTTCGGTGACGAGCGCCTGGTGAATCTTCGGCGGTTGATGGCTGCCGGAGTGTACGGACGGCTGGAGAGCGTCATTCCACCAATTACTGTTCCCGCCTGGATGTGCATGTGCACCAGCCAGGACCCCGGTTCACTGGGCGTGTATGGCTTTCGCAATCGGGTTGATCACTCCTATGACAAACTTGGATTCGCGAACTCAGCCTCAATCAAGGCGCTGGCGATCTGGGACCATCTGGGACGTGAAGGCAGAAGGTCGATCATCGTAGGCGTGCCGCCGAATTATCCTCCACGACGGATCAATGGCATCAGCATTGGATGTTTTCTCACTCCCGACACGACAAAGAACGATTTTACGCATCCGCTAAATTTCAAAGCCAAAATTAATGAACTGGTCGGCGAGTATCCGGGGGACGTAAAAAATTTCCGCACCGAACGAAAAGATTGGCTGAAAGACGAAATTTTTCGCATGAGCCAGAAGCAATGGCGGGTCGTGCACTGGCTGATGAAAGAACAGCAATGGGATTACTTCCATTTCGTCGATATCGGTCTCGACCGCATGCACCACGGCTTCTGGAATTATTTCGATGAAAAGCACGTTCAGTTCAAACCTGGCAATCCGTACCAGAACGCGATTCCTGAATATTATTTATGGCTGGATCAACAGATAGGAAAGGCGCTGGAACTCCTCGATAAAGACACGATCGTGCTTGTCGTGTCTGACCATGGGGCTCAGCGTCTCGACGGTGGCATCGCGGTCAACGAGTGGCTGATAAAGGAAGGCCTGCTGGTGCTGGACGAATACCCGAAGGCCATTACTCCTTTCGATCAGCTCAACGTGAACTGGGACAAGACGCGAGTCTGGAGCGAAGGCGGATACTATGCGCGAGTTTTTTTTAATGTACAGGGCCGCGAGCCGAATGGAATGATTCCGCCCGGCGAATATGAATCTTTCCAGGAGGAAATGAAGGCGAGGTTCGAGAAGCTAACTGATGACAGAGGTGGACCGCTCAATTCCCTGGTATTCAAGCCACAACAAATCTATAAGTATGTCCGCAACGTAGCGCCTGACCTGATTGTTCACTTCGGGGGCCTTCTCTGGCGTTCCATCGGCAGCGTTGGGCACGACGCCGTTCACGTTCAGGAAAATGATACCGGACCTGACAGCTGCAACCACGCGCAATACGGAATGTTCATTCTTAAGGCGCCGATGTTTCCTGCAATCGGCGAATACCAAGGCGCACGTTTGCTGGATATCGCGCCTACATTGCTTGATCTGGCGGGCTACGAAATCCCCGAGACCATGCAGGGTCGTTCGTTGGTCGAGACATTCCGAGAAAAGTCGGGGCGCAGTCCTTCCGAATAAGCCCAAAGTCCCCGCGCCTTCGGCTTCGCTCGTGGGCTGCCCTTCACTGTTAAGTAACCATGTAGCGGCGGGCGTCCACGCCCGCCCACCCGGACGCCACCGTCCGGGGCTACACGATCAACCGCACTGAACTACTGCGGCTTTTTCTTCTTGCCGAACAGCCCGCCAATTGCATTCACAACGCCTTGAGCATTTTGTCCACCCGGGACTTGCGAACCTAAATTCTTGCCGAGCCCTTTTCCGAGGCCGCTACTCAGCATGCCCTTAACGTCGGGAACGAACTTAGGATCCGACGCCGTACCCTGGATAAAAAATGGAACGCTGGCGCCCTTGCCGCCCAATCCTGCCAATGCTGATACCGAACTGACCGCGGTTCCGTTCAGGTCGGCCTTCATCTTGTAATCCAGGGCGTTTGCCGCGCTTACCGTGCCATCTCCAGTAACTGTGCCTAGCGAAGGGACCACCAGATTCACGTTACTGGTCTGAATGCCAGATGGCGCAACATGCACGTTAGTGCTGAAGGTCTGGATCGTAGTATCTGGCCCGGTTTTCACGCCGCTAAGCATAGATATAGCGGACATCTTCGATCCCATATCGAACCCATGTAGTTTGGTATTGGCAAGCTTTACCGGACCGGTGATGACCAATTTCTCGACCGGGCCGTTCACGGTCATATCAGCGGACAGAGTTCCTCCTTGCAGAGAAGATCCTGCGGGTAGCGTTACGCCCAAAGCTGGAAGCAGGGTTTCAAGATCGTCTACTGGCATATTGTCCGCATTCAGCTTCATGTTAAGCACGGGCGAGTCGCCGTGAAGGTCGTAAGTACCACTAAGTTTGGCCACCGCTTTTCCAACCATCACATCAGCCTGAAGCTGGCCGGTTTGCTTTTGCAGTTCATAGGTTGTTTGGTACTTCAACGCGACCGAGCGTTGAGCAGGAGAGCCTTTGGGCGAGACTTTGAGCCGGTCGATGGTGGCATTGCCATCACTCTTCGCCTGAGTACCGTTGGAATTCACCGTCCCATTAAAACTGGCGACGCCGGAAATGCCAGAGCTGGGGTCGATAAACCCTGATGCGCCGACGTCGAACCCTTTCACATCAAGTTTCGCCTGAAGTGGAGTGATCGACGCGTCGTTGGGATTGACCGGTCCGGCGGTGCCGTCAAGATTGATGTTTCCGCCGCCAGGTAAGTCTGCGGTCAAGGTAAAAGGGAATTGAGAGCTGAAGGAGAAATTCTTCACCGTGAGGTTTACGTTCTTGTAAATGTGCGGCTTGCTGGGTTTGGCGGTGTCAGCAATCGAGACTTGGCCATCCTGAATGCTTAATTTTCCCACTGATAAATTCTGTTCTATCGACGATTCAGACTTCGGATTCGAAGCTTCCTTGGGATTTTCCGGGGTTGAAGGTGATCTCTTTGTGGCCTCTGCTCCGGATGGAGGCGGCGCTTGTCCGGCGCTCGATGGCGGAGTTGCTCCCGTCTTCTTTGCCGGACTGGCCGTGCCTATGCTCGAAAAATTCCACTTGCCGCTGCGGTCACGCAAAAGATTCACCTGCGGCTGCGAAAGTGTGAGCTCGGTAATGTGCAGAGTCTTCGAGAAAATCAAAGGCACTATTTCAACGCCAACCTTCAGCGCCAGCGCTTTGATGAAAGGCGAGCTGCTGAATGAAGGATCGTCGGCAATCGCGATATTATCCGCAGCCAGGCTTCCCGACCACAGCGAGAGACTCAGGTTTCCGAGCGTAACATTGCGACCCAGCGCGGTCGTGAGTTCGGCTTCGATTCGCGGTCGGTAGTCATTCACGTTCACCACGAAAGGCAGCACTAGGACGATCACGATCAAGATTGCGATTACGATACCGATAATTTTCAATGCTCGTTTCATGAGGACCTCCGGGTCCGAGGCTTACATTGGATGAGGTGTCCGTTGCTGGAGTGGGCTGAAAAACGACGTAAGTGTAACAAAAATCGCTAGGGTTCGGGCGATTGCCGCAAGTCCGGATCGGGATTTTCCAGTTCTTTCTCCCGTTGCGCCCGCGCTTGGTTGGAAATTCCAGCGGCTTTTTGCATTTCAGACTTCGCTTCTTCCGTCCGGTTGAGATGTTGCAGGATCTGTCCGCGGAGGTAATGGACGCTCGCATTGTCAGGCTCAAGCTTTAACGCCGCATCCGCCTCGGGCAGAGCTTTGGCGTATTCGCCCTCGTTCTGCAACACTCGAGCCAGTTGGTAACGGGAACTTGCCAGGTTGGGGTCGAGGCGCAATGCTTTAGCGAAATATTGTTCAGCTTCTTCAAGGTGTTGCTGGTTGGCCGCGATCACTCCGAGCTGATCGTAGTTGTACGAAACGTCGGGCTCGATTTCAGCATCCTTCAGGAACTCTGCCCGGGCCTTGTCGAAGTTCTGCTTCTTCATTTCAGCAAGGCCTAGATAAAAATGCACAAACGGCAGCTTCGGCGAAGCCTGTGCAGCCAGTTTTAATTCCTTGATGGCATCATCGTATTCTTCGCGATTAAAGTGGGCTTTCCCCATAAGCAGGTGAAACTCTGGGCTGTCGCCACCAACTTCAATCAGTCGAGCCATGGTGCGCTGCTCCAATTCCGGCTGCTTCGACTTCCAGGCTGAGATCGCCAGGACATAGAGAAAATTCAGGTCATTCGACTCCTGTTCCTGCAACGGTTCCAGCGCGTTCATTGCTGAGGAATAATTTTGGGTAAAAAAATAACAAAGGCCCAACAGATAACGCGCTTGCGCCGACGAGGGAGAACTGCGCACCACTGACCCGAAGGCCGGAATGGCTGCCTGAAACTTGTTTTGCCGATAATATGCCAGGCCAATGTTGAGCTTGATGCCTGGAATGCCCGGAGACAGCTGCTCGGCCTTTTGCAACATTGCCAGCGCAGATTTCCAATGTTTCTCACGCATATAAACCACGCCAAGGTTGGCGTAGGCCGGGGTCGAATTCGGATCCAAAGCCAAAACGTTGCGAAATGATGCTGCGGCTTCCGACAGATGTCCTTGTTGCAGAGCAGCTTGGCCCCGTTCAAAAATCGCCCGCGGATCGCTTTTTGTGTCGGGCGCCGTCAGGTTTTCGGGTGCCTTCTGCGAGTTTGCGGAATTCAGGGCGACCGAAAACATTAGCCCGGCCATAAGCAATAGGTTACAGGTAAAGACAGCGGGATTTCGCGAAATGCTTGACACTGATGCGAGTCTCTGCTGTAGTGTCCGCCAGCGGAGACAGCAAATTCAAGCCCCGGGCGCACAAGGCAGGCCGATCGTGGTGACGATTCGCGAAGTGGCGAAGGAGAGCGGTTTCTCGTCCACTACGGTTTCAATTGTCCTCAACAACGCACCTCTCGCCCGCTACATTCCTGATACCACAAAAAAAAGGATTGAACGCGCCGCCAAGAAGCTTGGTTACCGTCCAAACGTCTTTGCTCGTTCATTGCGAAACCAGCGCAGTCACACCGTCGGTGTCATGGTCTTCGACATGACCGATCCTTACTGCACGCCGATCTTGCGCGGCATTGAGAGTACCCTATACCAGGCCTCGTTTCTGCCGATTCTCACCGACGTGCATAACGAACGTAGCCGCTTTGAACGCTATCTTGAAATGCTGCTCGATCGCCGGGTTGAAGCTCTAATCGTGGTCGCGAACTGGCTGTTTGTCGAGATCGATGTGCTCGGCGATCTGGAAAAAGCCAACCTGCCGACCGCAATGATCGGTCGGGAGTTGGAGGCCGGATCCATCAGTTCGGTAACTGTCGATAATGAACTGGGAGCACATGCGGCCGTCGAACACCTGTTCTCGCTCGGGCATCGGCAAATCGCTTTTATTCGCGGACCGAAGCGCATTACGGACACGGCGCCGCGCTGGAAGGGCGTTCGTAATTTCGCCAAAGCCCACGACCTCGAAATCGACCCTGCCTTGGTGCTTGATCTGCCGGAATCGAGCGATCCTATCGCCAGCTTCGAAGCGGGTTACAGACTGACAGAAAATCTGGTCCGTCAGAAACGGCCGTTTACCGCGCTGATGGCGTTTGATGATATGACGGCGCTGGGCGCGGTCCGGGCTTTGAGTAAAGCCGGGATAAAGGTGCCGGAGCAGTGTTCGGTGATCGGGTTCGATGACGTCGCCCATTCCAACCTGCTTACGCCGGCATTGACCACCGTCCGTCAGCCAATGGCAGAGATGGGCAAGATGGCGGTCACCATTGTTTCTGAAGGCATCACCGCCGTGCAGGAGAAACGCAAAATCGTCGCCCAACATCGTAAGCTGGTTCCTGAGTTGGTGGTTCGCGACTCGACCTGCAAGATGCTTTGAGCCGACGTGCTGGTCCAAACCGATATACCAGCCGAGCAGCTTCTCTGGCATAAAAAATAGACATCTACGTGACAAAACAATAGCCCTACCGCGAATTTTGGCTTGACAGTTGTTTAAGCTTTCAGCCAGTATTAACACGTTTTAATAACATCCACGATTGGTTCGATCCGCAATTGCAAATCCTCTTGCGCCGAACATACAGGTCGTCACAGGAGCCGAACATGAAAGTCTCCCCATTTTGCATTCTAGTCACCACCTTTATTTTTGCACCGGCAATGGTTTTGGCCCAAACCACTGCGCAGATCACAGGGACGGTAACCGATCCAACCGGTGCGGCTGTGGCCGGTGCGCAAGTCACAGTCGTGAGTTCAGAACACGGCGTCACGCGCACGGCCCCTACAAATACTAGTGGCGATTTCCTGTTTGCCGCACTTCCCGTCGGCGCATACAACATGACCGTCACTGCACCAGGATTTAAGAAGTACACCGCCAATGGAATTGTGCTGGAAGTCGGCGAAAAGGCCCGTAACAACGTGCAGATGCAGGTGGGCGCGGCGCAGGAGCAGGTAAATGTCGAAGGTACCAACGTCGCACAGGTGGAGACGCAGTCATCAGATCTCGGAGGCGTAGTTACTGGCAAGGAGATCAGCCAGTTGGAATTGAACGGGCGCAACTTTACCCAGTTGATTACCCTCGTTCCGGGAGTCACGAACCAGACCGGACAAGACGAGGCTCAAGTCGGTGTCGGTGGAAGCGTTGCATTCAGCGTGAACGGAGGCCGCACGGAATACAACAACTGGGAGGTCGACGGCGGCGACAACATGGATAACGGTAGCAACGGAACGCTGAACGTTTATCCGAGCATTGACGCGATTGGCGAATTCAAAGTTCTCACATCGAACTATGGTGCACAATATGGTCGCAATGGTTCGGGGACAGTAGAAGTTGAAACCAAGTCCGGAACCAGCGCATTTCACGGCGATATCTACGAGTTCGTGCGCAATGATGCGTTTAATGCCACTCCGCAGTTCCTGACGTCAACCCCCGCATACAAGAAAAACGATTTCGGATACACGATTGGCGGTCCGATCTACATACCTGGCGTTTACAACACCAACAAGCAGAAAACATTTTTCTTTTGGTCTCAGGAATGGCGCCGCGATAGAGTTCCGGCAACCGCATTCTTCACGTCAACGACCGTGCCCACGATCGCAGAGCGCGGTGGCAACTTCAATGACGTTTGCCCCGGAACTAATTGTCCAATCGATCCCTCTACGGGCCTGCCGTTCCCTGGTAACCAGGTGCCAATCTCTGATCCGGTTACAGTCAACGCGCTTGAGGCAATGATTCCAACTCCGAACATAGGCGCGAACCAGTGGTTCGCGGCGCCCACACTGCCGACGAACTGGCGAGAAGAACTTCTTCGCGTCGACCACAATTTCTCCGATAAACTTCGGGGTACGTTTCGCTACATTCACGACTCCTGGGTCCAAGATTATCCCGTGCCCCTTTGGACCAGCGGAACAACTTTTCCGACAGTACAGACGAACTTTGACGGCCCCGGTGTGAGCATGGTGGCGCGGTTGACAGCTACAATCTCGCCGACACTTCTGAACGAGTTCGTCGCCAGCTACACCACCGACCACATAACGACACACCTTATCGGCGCGTGGCAGCGCCCTGCGAACATGCCTCCGATCGGAATTTTCAATAATGGATTTGGCGACCGCGTTCCCGGGATCAGTGTTAGTGGCGGGCAGTACAGCTTTGGAGAAGATCCGGGATATGTTCCTAATGGCCCGTTAAATTCAAACCCAACCTACACCTTTCATGACAATGTCTCGAAAGTTGTGGGCGGGCACAATCTTCAATTCGGTGGGTACGCGGTCATAGCTCAAAAAAACGAGATACCGCAGCCTAGCTATGGCACCAATGGCAATTTGCAGTTCTCAACCAGCAGCACGGTGACTACCGGAAATGCCTTCGCCGATTTGCTCCAGGGCAGGGTGGGCACGTTTACGCAAGAAAAGGCCGCGATCAAGATGTATGAGCGTTACAAGATCTTTGAACCATATTTTCAGGATGATTGGCACATCACTAAGCGCCTGACTCTAAATCTCGGCTTACGCCTGAGCTTCTTCGGTACGTATTATGAGGCTCATCACAACGCTTGGAATTGGGATCCCAATCATTTCGTGGCGGGTGCAAGCGGAACCACAATTGATCCGTCAACAGGCATTGTTCTTGCGACTGGCAACCCTGAAAATGGCTGGGTGGATTGCGGAGTTACCCCTGGGGTGCCCGCAGGCTGCATGACTAATCACTGGTTTAATCCAGCCCCGCGCGTGGGCTTCGCGTTTGACCCTAAGGGCGATGGCAAGTGGGCAATCCGGGGCGGTTACGGCATTTTCTTCGAACATACGAACGGAAACGAAGCCAATACCGAGGGTTTGGAGCCATTTAACCCGCTAACTTTAACTTCGAGCGTCACTAATCAAGTTGGATATTCGACCATTACTCCCGGCCTATTGGGAACGGGGGGAACGACAACAACTCCATTGAGCTTCCGCTCGATTCCGGACAAAGCCACGTGGCCCTACGTCCAGCAGTGGCATTTGGATGTTCAACACGACATCGCAAGGAACACTGTTGCCACGCTTTCGTACGTTGGTAGCGCCGGCGTACATCTGACCCGCACATTCGAACTGAATCAGATGCACCCGGTTGCACCGGGTCAGAATCCCTACCTGCCCGCACAAGTAATCAGCCAGGCAGATTGCAATTCTGTGGCCATTGACCAGTCAACCGAACAGGCTACAGCGACGGTGAACGGCGTTACGCAAACCGGTACTTGGGCCAACAACCTCGCCGTTGCTTGCGGGAACGATCCAAACATGTATCGTCCGTTTAATGGCATTGGTTCGATCGAGCGGAACGACCTAAGTGCATCGTCCAACTATAACGCGTTGCAGTTTGCTCTCCGCCACAGCATTGGTGGGCTGCAGTTAAATGTTGCGTACACGTACAGCCACTCAATTGACGACTCCTCCGACGCATTCGACTCGTCGTTCGTGAACTCTTACAACCTGAACGCGTATCGGGCGAGTTCTAATTTTGACCAGAGACACGTATTCAATCTGGGCTATGTATGGGATTTACCGATCTTCAAACAAAAGGGTTTGGCCAACAAAATCCTCGGCGGCTGGGAGTGGTCCGGTGTCACAAATATCCAGAGCGGCACTCCGTTTAGCGTCTATAACACCGGGTTCGGATCGATTCCTTCAGATAACGCGGGAGTGGGAAATGGCTTCGCAAGCGCGGGTTCATTTCCTGACCTGGTCGGCGATCCCCGTGCAAACGTTCCTAATATTGCAGTTGAAGGCGCCGGGCCGCTCGAGTTCAACCCGTCAGCATTCGCCGCTCCGACGGGGCTGACATTTGGCAGCTCCACTAGAAACATACTAACCAACCCACATCGCACAAATTTCGATATGGCATTGCTGAAACATTTCACCATTACAGAGAGTAGGTATTTCGAATTCCGAGCCGAAGCTTTCAACGTTTTCAACCATACAGAATGGGGATTTATAGGCGGAGACAGCGGATCTGCTGCATCGGCTTCAGTGGGCAACAACGGCGCCAATGAGATCGGGTGCTACGGTGCCGGAAACAACGCCGGTGACCCCACGTGTACTTCGGGCGCAACGCTCCTACATCCAGTTTCAGTACATAATGCGCGGATTCTGCAGTTGGCGCTAAAGTTTATCTTCTAATTCTGCTTTGGGTTTCGGTTCTGGCCTCCGCGCAGGAGGCCAGTTTTTTTGCACGGTGCGGGTTTTGCGCCTATCCCACCACAACATGCTGCGGATCGGGAACCACTGCCGCCAGCGCCTGATCAAGATCGGCAATAAGGTCATTCACATTCTCAATCCCCACCGATAGACGAATCATCTGCTCGGTGACGCCCATTTGCTTGCGGTGTTCGGGGGAAATCATCGCATGCGACGTCAGCACGGGTAACGAAACCAGTGACTCGACTCCGCCCAGGCTTGGCGCAAGCGCAAAGAGTCGCATTGATTCGCTGACTTTTTTCGCGTCATCGCCTGAGCCTTCTACCTCGAAGCTGAGCACACCGCCTCCGCCTTTCATTTGTTCAATGGCTAGCGCGCGCTGCGGGTGATCTTTCAAGAACGGATAATTCACCGATCGGACTTTCGCGTGCTGTGACAGAAACTCTGCGATGCGCAGAGCGCTTTCATTTTGCCGCTCGACGCGGACGGCGAGAGTCTTGATGCCGCGAAGTAAGAGAAAAGCCGCGTGTGGATCCATCGAGCCGCCGAGAGTCGTGCGGGTTCCGCGAATCTGGTCGATCAGATCGCGACGGCCAGCGGCTACGCCACAAATTAAATCAGTATGTCCGCCGAAGTACTTCGTTCCCGAGTGAAGGACCAAGTCGATGCCGAACTCTGCCGGACGCGTATTGATCGGCGTGGCAAAGGTGCTGTCGATCATGGAAATGAGTTTATGTTCGCGAGCAATCGCGACCGCTTTCCGAATATCGACGACCCGCAGCGTAGGGTTGGTCGGCGTTTCCAGGTAAAGCAATTTTGTATTCGGGCGAATGGCGCAAACGTGCTGATTGTAATCCGTGGTGTCGACGAATGTAGTTTCAACGCCCAGCTTCGGCAACCACGTGGAAAGAAATTTGGTGACGCCGCCATAGATATCGCGTTGCGCAACGATATGATCTCCGCTTTTAACCAGCGCAAGAATGCTGGTGGTGATCGCATTCATTCCCGAGGCAAACAGCAAAGCCGCATCTGCGCTTTCGAGTTGGGCGATCGTGCTCTCGACCGCGGTATGGGTGGGATTCCCGTAACGCGTGTAAAACATATCTGTGCTGGTTGCGCGCAGCTGCTGATCGGAGTCCGTGACCTGAAATGTGGAAGTCTGGTAAATAGGCTGCGCCATCGGTGCATTGCGCTTTTCGAAGTCTTTGTTGCCGTGAACAGATTCTGTTTCAGGGTGAAATCGGTGACGCTTCATGACCGCTCCTCGTTGGCGGGGATTTTCATAAGACTATCTCTGGCCGCGCGTAACG
>Ga0134126_10009469_pt1 | contig 12271 bp, 9 predicted proteins | sample KB31752_FD_96881 | JGI IMG/M metagenome (GOLD analysis project Ga0134126, IMG submission 96881) | Terrestrial soil microbial communities with excess Nitrogen fertilizer from Kellogg Biological Station, Michigan, USA - KB3-175-2 | ecosystem: Environmental > Terrestrial > Soil > Unclassified ...
CAATGGAGGGCACGACGCCAGCAACTCGTCCACGAATCGGTCGAGTACCCCTTCCGCAGGTGTTCGTTCCGCCAGACGTCGCAGCAGCCGATCGAACAGCTTGCGTGCCTGCTGCTCGGACGCTCCGTCGCGAGCGAACCCGGGCGGCAGCGCCTTGCGGAATGACGCATCGCTCAAACACGCGTCCGCGACGGACTCGAGAAGAAAGTCCGTCCAAGTGTAGGCCAGGATCCCCACTGTGATATGCAGCGAGACCGCGCTTGTCGCGATGGCCTCATGGAGATGACCGCGAGGGATGTAGACGGCATCGCCGGCCGTCAACTCGAATTGCAGCTCCGGTTCCCCATTGCGATGAATCGCCGGATCAAAATGCTGATTCCTGAGCGGCAGCTCGACGGGAGCGCCGTAGGTTTTCCATTGCTTGCTGCCGGCAATCTGCAGCACGAACACGTCGTGCGTATCGTAGTGAACTTTGGCGCCCTGATTACCCGGTGGCGTGAGATAGATGTTCGCCTGGAAAGGATGGCTGAACGCCGATTCCAGCCCGCGACAAAGCTCCGTCAGAGCCGGAATCACTGTGTCCATGTACGCCAGATTCACCGTCGATCCTTCCATGAAAAGCTGATACAGGCGCGCGACGTCCAGAGTCCCGCCGGAGGTCGTGTACTCTTCCGGAGCAACGTCCCGCGACGCATTCTTCAGAATGACATTGGGATACCGCAGATCGAGCGTCGTCAGGACGCGATCGATCTCATCGAGCGACAGCAGTGCGTCGTAATAGCCGGGGCTATTGCGACGCAGCGTCAACGGACGCCGCTCCCAGTACTCATCAAAGAACCGAGCGGCAGTGATGGGCTGGATCAGCCATTCAAGCGGCTGCACGCGCACTCACTTCGTACGAAGCGCCAGTCACCGACGGCTCACGAACGCGATCGAGCGCCGTGCGCCGCCTCCCCTCGGTAAGCGTCCCTACTCCTATTTGGGCGGGTCGGGTGGGCGCCTCGGATCGCCGGGCGGGTATTTCCTCCGATCGGGGTCGCCGGGCTTCATTTTGTCCGGATCGCGCACTTTGTCCGGGTCTCTCACCTTGTCCGGATCCTGCACTTTGTCCGGATCACGTACCTTGTCCGGATCTTTCACCTTGTCCGGATCCTTCACCTTATCCGGATCACCCATCTGAGCGATGGCGTCAGCTCTGCCGCCTAGGGCAATCGACACGGCGCCTCCGGCTACGAGCGCGCCTGCGGCTGTGAGGAAAGAGCGCCGGCGCCGCGTGCGTTCGGTCGTAATCTGATCGTCCGTCAGCGTATGCCCTGATTCCTGAAGGTCTTTCGACTTCTCATCAGCCATGGTCGGCCTCCGGGGTTTCTGCGCGTCAAGCGGCCGCTGCAGTCATTGAACCACTGAGCGGTTACCAGCACATGCCATGCCCAGGCCGTGGCAACAGGCCCGCCGGTGCCGCTACGGAGCGTCAATGACCAGTACCCGGTTCTGAGTGCCCTGCATCCGAATGCCGGCAGGCGAAGGTCTGACCCGAGTGCCGTTGAGGAAATATCTGGCGTTGGGTGAGTCCCCCGTCCTCAGGATGAAGGTCCATCCGCTCTCTTTGGCGTCGATGTCGTACGTGACTCGTTTGCCAGCTCTGGCTCGCGAGAAGGAAATCAGGTTGCTGCCGATGGGCAGATCCTCGATGCTGAGGTCCTGCCAGCCGACAGGAAGATGAGGCTGGAATACGATCGTTTTCCCGGCAGCGTCCGGTCGGACGCCGAAGACCTGCTCGATCAAGGGCACCACGATGCCGTAGCTGGTCCAAGCGATTGCGAAGCAGCCCTGGTCGGGCATCATTTCGGATATCGAGCCGGGTGAGACGCGGTTGAAGGTCTGGGCGATCCTGTCCATGTACCACAGCGCTTCGTCGATGCGGCCATAGTTGCCTTCCGCAACGGCCTGCACCCCGGTCGAGATCGTCATCGTTGCCTGCTTTTCGACCGCAGAGAGGTAAGGCCCGTACTCCCCGCTGTCTTCACGGCGGATCTCGTCCAGAAGCGAGAGTGCGCGTGCCCGCGGTGCGATCCCTGCCTCCATTGGCGTTGCAATGACCCAGTTCTTGTTGATGATCCACCCTCTTTCTCCCTCGGGCATTGCGGTGTATCGCGCTTTTACCTCTTCGTAATGCGCAATCAGCTCCCGGTCTTTCCGGGTCAGCCTATCAGGCCCCTTGAGCTTTATCTGCTCGATTGCCCCCTGCACCGCACTCACTGCCTGTGACCGGCTGCCGTAGATATCGGCGTACGTCCCGCGCTTTTCGATCCAGAACCTCTGATTGATCTTCAGCTTCAAATCGGCGGCGAGCTTCCTGTACCGCTCTTCTCCGCGCTCATCGTGCAATCCTTCGGCAACTCGCGCGGCAGCTTCGAGAGCCTGCTGCGTATAGACCGCGACGTCGATCACTTCCGAGTTCAAACCGCGAACTTCCATGATCCCGTAACCTTCCGGGAACAGATCCTTGTTCTGATCCATCGTGCCGAGGAGCCAATCCATGCTTCGCTTCACCGCGGGATACATCTCCCTGGCAAAATCCCGATCACCTGTCCATTGGAATACCTTGCCGACCGTCATGACGAATTGCGCGGTTTCCTGCGTATTCCCTCGATTGGTCACCTGTCCGTCGGTCGTGATTTCATGCGCGATCCGGCCGTTGCGGTTTGCCTTGTAAGACTGGTCCCGCAGGAGCCGGAGCGTCTGCTTCACCAGCTCGAAATCACCGCTCGCCGTGAGCGCCTGCAGGGTGTAAGTCTCGGTGCCGAACCACCACGGATATTCCATGAACCCGCCGCTCACGCCCCTGCCGATGCCCGGGACGTCCCTGACCAGCCACTCGACATTGATCCTGCTCCAGGCATAGACCTCCTGCAGACGTCGATCTGGGATTCTTATCCTGGCCCGACGGATGATCGACCGATACCGGGCCACCTTCTCAGCCAGCAGACTTGCGTGCTCCCGCGTCAGACGATCGTACGCTTCGACAGCGTCGGCTTCGCTGATGTCGGAGCCGGCGACAACCAGTGTCAGGACCGAGGTAGCATGCGGGTGAACTGTGACCGTGTAACTGGATGCAACCGTGACGCCGCGGCCTTTGGTGAGGATGGGGTCCGGATGCGTAACGCGTCGCGCCTCGAGGGAGGGCGGCGCACCCCAGACACAAAACCAAGTGTTATACGTGTCTTTTGCGATGAAGACACCCTTGTCAGGCCGCCAGACAACGACGTCGTGACCGTCCCGGACGGCGGGGCGATCCGGGTCCCATCCGGGACGCAGATCGGTCTTGACCGACCATTGCAAACGTACTCGTCGCGTACGGCTCGATACGTTCCGGAATCGATACTGGACGATCAGACCCCGCCGATGGTCCGGGCTGAACTGGAAGCGCTCGACATCCAGATCCTGCAGCACCCGCCCGTATCGGAACAGGTTGCCGTACGGGTAAGCGACCATCTCCCGGCTTGCGGAAAGCAGAGTCTCATGACCGGTCTGCAGGTCCGCAATCCGCGCCTGGAAGCCATCGATGAGCTTGATCGGGGGCAGCCATAATCCGCCCATTTCGCCTGGTACATGCTGCCCCATATCCGGGAAGTTCCCATCCTGGGTCCCGATCAGATACGCGCGGTCGCCGGCGGTCACATAGGGCTGGTGCTCGGTTCGCCCCTGATTGCTGATGCCTGTGAGCGTGGGCGCCGCGTAACCGTTCGTATTCCGCTGCGAGGCGACCGTGGCATCGAGCGGTAGCTGCGCAGCGCGGAGGTCGAACGCGAGGGTGAAAGCCAGCGAAACGAATGGCAGCAGGCCGGCCCATACTGGTTTTTTCACGTCATCGAGGCTCGCCCCAGCACGGACCGATTCTAGATGAGACCGACTCAGGCCTCTACGGCGGGGACGCGACCCCATCCGCTAGAATGCAGCCGATGTGATCGGGGGATACGACAGTGCACAAGTCGCGCGATTCAGATTCCGTGGAATCATGGCTCGTCTCGGCGGGACGTGACCGGCGCCCGGGCTCGCCGTTGAACGTGCCGCCGTGGCCGGCCTCGAACTTCGTCCGGGGCGCGGAGCGCGCCTATTCCCGCGACGACGGCACGCCAGGCTGGGAAGCGCTGGAAGAGATCGTCGGCGGGCTCGAAGGCGGCTCTTCGCTCTCCTTCGCCTCCGGCATGGCCGGGATCGCGGCGATTTTCGACCAACTCCCTGCGGGATCGACCATAGCGTTGCCGGACGACTGCTACCAGGGCGTCGTCGGACTGGCGAAAGCGGGCCAGAGCCGCGGGCGATGGACCGTGCATCGCATTGGAGTGACCGACACCCATCGCTGGATCGAGATGTGCGGAGTTGCCGACCTGATTTGGCTCGAGTCGCCCTCGAATCCGCTGCTCGCGGTAGCTGACCTCGATCTCATCTGCAGCGCCCCCCGCAAGCGTGGCGCGATCCTGGGCGTGGACAACACATTTGCCACGCCGCTCAACCAGCAGTGCCTGTCGCTTGGTGCTGACGTGGCAGTGCAATCGGTGACCAAGTTCATCGGCGGCCACTCGGACCTGCTTGGGGGCGTCATCAGCGTGCGTGACGCCAGGTTGCTGGCGGCGCTGCGCGAGGCTCGCGAGCTCGCGGGCGCAACACCCGGCACGCTCGAAACGTATCTGGCGGTTCGCGGCGTAAGGACACTGGCCCTGCGGCTGGAGCGGGCGCAACAGAACGCCATGATCCTGGCTGAGCGTCTGGCACAGCACCCGAATGTCGCCATGACGCGTTACCCCGGTCTGCCGAGCCATCCGACTCACCAGGCCGCACGGCGTCAGCTCAAAGGCTTCGGCACGATCATCTCCTTCGATGTGCGCGGAGATGCTCGAGCCGCCGATGCGGTGTGCAGCGGGATACAGCTCATCCAACACGCCACCAGCCTGGGCGGGGTCGAGTCCACCATCGAGCGGCGCGCCGGCATCCCCGGTCAGGAGCACCTGCCCGCGACGCTCTTGCGGCTGAGCGTGGGCATCGAGGCCGCCGAAGACCTGTGGGGAGATCTGGACCGCGCGCTGCGCAGCGTGGGTTAACGCTTTACGCGGATCTCAACGTTAGGTGCATCCCGAAGCGTCGCGAGAATCACGCAATATCGCTCCGCCGTCTCGATGAGTCGCTGGCGCGTCGGCTCATCGAAGGAGCCTTCGAGATCGAAGGTCACCACAATGCTGCGGATACCGACGGGTACGCTCTTGTCGACGCCGAGCGTACCGCGCGCGTCCCAGGTCCCCTCGGCGATGACCCTCCCGCCGCTCAGGCCTGCGCGCATGGACGTGGCCACTGCCAGGACGGTCACGCCTGCACACGCCGCCAACGATTCGAGGAGGAGGTCCGCCGAGCAGGCCTCCTGGCCATTGCCCCCTGTGGCCGGATGCAGGCCTGCGGCTCTCGCCTGATGGCCTGACAGGGTTGCAGTCAGCCGTTGCGGATCGAGCACTGCCTCAGCCCGTGCGGTGACGAGCGCCGAGCCGGGCTCGGTGCGATATCTCTGCTTGAGCGGGCCCTGAAGGGCGCGCAGCTCATCGGCATTCATGGTCAATGACTCGCCCGAACCTGGGCCACCAGCGGGAAGATGTTTTCCCGGATCAGCATCTGGTCGAATTGTGGCAGGTCCTGTTGCATCAGGCTGTGGTACTGCGCCTGAGCGGCGCTCAGTTTCTGGTCGAGCTGCTGCAGGACCTGCATTGAAGCATCGGTCGGCGGGTAGCCTGGATCGCCGTAGACGTCCCCCGCACCGGTGCCCAGCTCGCCGTTGAACCAGATCAGGTAGAGATAGAGGCCGTAGGGGGCGAGGTAGGATTTCTCATCGCTGTTGGCCAGCTCCGGGGACAGCAGCTGGTTTTCCAGATCCTGGATCTTCCTGTCCATGTCCTTGATCGACTGCAGCGTTTTGCCGTGGTCCGGCTTCTTGTCCGCTTTGAGCGTCGACTCGACCGTTTGAAGTTGCTTCCGGAGCCATTCGATCTGATTGACCATCGCGGACACACTTGAAATGTCATCACGTACGTGGAGCAGCGTCTTGACTCGGGCTGCAGTCTGCGCAGGCGTTTCCGGCGAGCTGGGACTGGCCACTACCGCGAATGATCGACTGTAGGTCTTGCCATCGGGCGTCGTGACACGCGCGGTGTACGTACCTGGCGGAACCAACGGGCCGACCTCCGCTTCCTTGATGCCCCAGTGGGTGATCGGTCGCGAGTCCTTGCCGAGGAAGCGCAGATCATTCCAGACGTGCGGGTTGCTCGACGGCGTCGTCCGCAGCTTGATCAGCTTCGGCGGAGCATAGCGCAGGTCCCAATAGACGCGATTGATCCCGGCATGCACTTTGGCATCGGGGTCGCGCGCCCAGTGTCCATCCTTGTACGCATCCTTGTATGAGGGGTTGAGCCCAGGCTTCTTGTGCGTAACGAGCTGCAGATTGCGCACCACGTTCCCCTGGGAGTCGAGGATGGCGACCTTGATTCCGGCCGTCGCCTCCAGCTTCTTCGCGCTCATTTTTCCGTCTTCCAGCTCCGCCTCCTGCCCTCCCTGGTCGTCCTCCTCATCGCCCTGCTCATCCTCCTGCGCGGCTTCCTGCTCATCCTCCTGCTCGTCCTCGCTCTTGGGGGTCACCTTTACCTTCGGCACCGACTGCAGCCAGAAGTCGACGAAGGCCTCGGAGCCTCGGAAGAACCGATACTCCGGCCGCGACTCGAAAACCCGGACCGGATCGTCGCCGCCGCCGTTGGCCAACTGTTCCAGCGGAGTGATGTCCTCCAAGACGTAGATGCCGCGCCCGTACGTCGAAACGACCAGGTCGTGGAACTTCTTCTGCACCGTTTCCCAGGATACCGGCGCATGCGGCAACCCGGCCTGCAACGGCATCCACTTCTCACCGGCGTCGAACGAGACATAAAGCGCACTGCCGGTACCGGCGAAAAGGAGATTCCTGCTGTAGGGATCTTCGGCGACCGAGCTCACATTGCTCGTCGGGCTGACATCGATGCCGTGGACGATGAGTTGCCAGGTGTGCCCGAAGTTCGTGGTCTTGAAGATGTAGGGCTTGGTATCGCCGACGAGACCCAGGTCCACGGTGACATACGCCGTCCCCGCGTCGAAATGCGAAGGCTCTATGCGGGTGATGGTACCCAACGGCGGCAGACCGTGCAGGTTCTTCGTGACATTGCTCCAGTTACCACCGCCATCCCGGGTCAGCCAGACCTGGCCATCGTTCGTGCCCGCCCAGATGAGACCCTGCTGGGCGGGTGAGGGCGCGATGGCGAACACCACTTCGCCATAGAACTGACCAAGATTGTCCTGCCGGCGCATCATCCCTTTGACCGGAATCCCGCCTGATGGCACGAGATACTGTGGATCGTGCGTCGACAGGTCGGGACTGATCTCTTTCCACGTCTGTCCGCCATTCGTCGTCTTGAAGATCACCTGACAGCCATAGTAAACGGTGTTGGGGTCGAATGGATCGATCGCCAGGGGCGGCGTCCAGTGGCAGCGATACTTCAGGTCCTCCGGGGGCGAATCGAGCGGATGCATGGGCCACGGGCTCACCGCCCGCGGATAACCCACCTTGGTGTCGAGGCGGGTGATCTCGTCGCCGTAGCAGCTGCTCCAGATGATGTCGGGATTGGTCGGGTCCGGATAGATGAAGCCGGACTCACAACCGCCGAGTGGCTCCTGCCAGCCCGCATTGGGCTCGCCAACACCACCGAGCAGCGGCGTGGCCTGCGGGTAGGCCGGACCGCGCTCCGCATCGTCGTCCTGCATGTTGGCATACACCCAATAGGGAACGCGATCGTCCACGGAGACGTGATACATCTGGCCGATGGGGAGCATCACGTGCTGCCAGTCATCGCCGCCCGTCCTGCTGATCTCTGCGCCACCGTCGTCGCTGATCATGATCCGCTTCGAGTTGGTCGGATCGATCCAGATGTCGTGGTTGTCGCCTCCCCAATCCACCTCCCGGAACGACTTGCCGCCATCGCCAGAGAGGTAAAAGGCATTGCCCGCGACGTATATCTTGTCCGCATCGGTCGGCGAGACCGCGAGGCGGATGGTGTAACCGGCGCGCTCCGTCAGGAGCCTGCTGTAGGTCTCAACATGCCATTGCTTGCCGCCGTCATCGGAACGCCATAGCGCTCCGTCCTGCGCGGTCGCGATGAGGGCGTATACCCGCTCGGGAGCGGACGGTGCGATGGCCACATCGATCTTGCCCACCGGAGGATGAGGCAGGCCGTGACCTTTGATTTCCTTCCACGTATCGCCGCCATCGTGCGAAACGTAGAGGCCGCTCGACGGCCCGCCGCTGGTCATTGCCCACGGCCGGAGCTTCCATTCCCATATGCCGGCGAAGAGGATGTGCGGATCCTGAGGGTCCATGGCGAGGCCGGAGCAGCCGGCGTCACCGTTGACGAACAGAACGTGCTTCCAGGACTTGCCGCCGTCATCGGTACGCCAGACGCCTCGGGATTTCTCGGATTGCGTTCCTGTTCCCATCGCGCAGACGAAGACGTTCTGCGAGTCATGGGGATTGACCACGATGCGGGCGATCAGCCCCGTGTCGTCCAAGCCCATATGGGACCAGTTGCGACCCGCGTCGGTGGACTTGTAGACGCCATTACCCGGCGTGATGCCATTGCGGATCACCCACGACTCGCCCGTGCCCACCCACACCACCGCGTGGTTGCCGGGATCCACCGCCATCGCCCCGATCGACTGCACCGGTTGCTTGTCGAAAACGGGCTTGAACTTGTAGCCGCCGTCATAGGACTTCCACACGCCGCCGGAGGCAGCACCGATGTAGTAGACGTTCGGGTCTCCGGGGACACCGACAACGGCGCTCCCGCGGTTGCCGCGGTCCGGCCCGACGAAGCGAAACTTCATCGATTCGAGATCCTTTTTGGTGACGTCCCGCGCCCCGGCGGCGAGCGGCAGGCAGACGAGCGCCAACAAGAAAACCGCGACGCACCACTTCGTGGACGCTCTGAAGCCCATCGGACACTCCTCCCGCGCTTTTACCGTCCACGATACCGGATTCGGAAATGCACCGAAAAGCGGGCGGGACCCCCCTCAGTCGACCGGAAGCAGTCGCTTTGGCGCGAATTCCCGTTACGTATTCGCTTCGATGAACGCGTGCAGCTGCGACCTGCTGAGACTGCCGACGCGCGTCGCTACAGGATGGCCGTCCTTGAAGATCATCAGAGTTGGAATCCCGCGCACGCTGTAGCGGGTCGGTGTGGCCGGATTCTGGTCCACATTCAGCTTGGCAACGCTCAGGCGATCGGCATATTCACCTGCGGACTCCTCGACCAGGGGGCCGATCATGCGGCAGGGACCGCACCATTCGGCCCAATAGTCCACGAGCACGGGCTTGGAGGAAGCCAGGACGTCCTCCTGGAAGGTCTGGTCGGTCACGATCTTGGTGGCTTGGCTCATCGGCTGAGTTCTCCGGGGTTAGCGATGACCCTAAGGTATTGTTCCGTCGATTCGGGATAAATGCCGCTATACTGAATTCATTATTCTCATTTCGGAATAGTCGCACGTGGATAAGCTCGAGGCCATGGCACTCTTCGTCCGGGTGGTGGAGACCGGCGGGATCGGCAGGGGCGCCGCGAGCCTCGGAATTCCCAAAGCCACGGCCACGACATTGATTCAGAAGCTGGAGGCGTCCCTCGGCGTGAAGCTGCTGAATCGCACGACCCGCCGGGTCAGCGTCACGACGGACGGAGCTGCCTACTACGCGCGCGCGGCAGCCATCCTCGCGGAAGTGCGGGAGGCCGAGGAGGCGCTGACGCAGCACTCCGCGGCGCCGCGCGGACGGGTGCGTGTCGATGCGCCAACACTCGTTGCCCGCTCCGTGATCGTGCCGGCACTATCAGGATTCTTCACACGCTATCCTGACATCGAGCTGGCTCTCGCCTGCAACGAGAGGCACTTCGATCTGATTGCGGAAGGGATCGATTGCGCATTGTGGATCGGAGAGGTGGATGATCCGAACCTGGTCGCGCGTCGAGTCGGGTTTCTGTACTTCGCCACCTGCGCCGCGCCCTCTTACATTGCGGCACACGGATTGCCGACCCATCCCCGCGAGCTCTCCCAACATCGCTGCATCAATCGCTTCTCCCCCCGCACGGGAGAAACGCTGGAATGGGTATTCTCGAAGGACCGGGAGCGGGTACGCGCCGTGTTCCCCGCACACCTGGCGCTGGAAGACGAGAACAGCTACGTGACCGCCGCGGAGGCCGGGTTGGGTCTCGCGCAAATGCCGGCGTTCGTCGTCAAGGAGGCGATGGAGCGCGGCACGCTCGATCTGGTCCTCGCCGATTGGCTGCCCGAGCCATCACCGCTGCACGTGGTGTATCCGCATAGCCGACATCTCTCGCGCCGCGTACGTTTGTTCGTCGACTGGCTCGCAGCGCTGATCGCCGACCATGATGGCATCCAACTGCGCTCCACGCTGCCCAGGACGGCGTGATTCAGCGGAGATTCAGCCGCCGGGCATGACCCTTGCGGAACCCGACAGCAAACCACCATCGTGGCAGGTGTCTCATGTCAGTCATCAGATTAATCGCCCGCGGCAGCTGCCTGATCAGCCTGCTCGCTATTCTGGCAGGCTGCGTAGTCGTCCCCGACCACGGTCCGCGCGAAGGCTATTACGACCGCCCGCATCACCGGTACTATCACGATCGCTCGTGGCATGAGTGTCACGACCGCGACGACCACTACTGCCGCTGATCGGCGAGGGGCGGCGCCCGGTCATTCCCGACCCGAGTGACCGAAGCCGCCCGCGCCGCGGGCGCTGTCTTCGAAGGACTCGACTATCTGCAGCGCAACCTGCACCACCGGCACCACGACGAGCTGGGCAATGCGCTCGCCGGGACGGATGACGAAGGGGTCCCGCGCCCGGTTCCAGCAGGACACCATGAGCTGGCCCTGGTAATCCGAATCGATCAGCCCGACGAGATTGCCCAGTACCACGCCGTGCTTGTGGCCGAGACCCGAGCGCGGAAGGATCACCGCCGCGAGATCCGGGTCACCGAGGTGAATGGCCATACCCGTGGGTATGAGCTCGGCGCGGCCGGGCTCGAGGGTGAGCGGCGCATCCAGACAGGCCCGGAGGTCGAGGCCGGCAGAGCCGGCAGTGGCGTAAGCCGGTAGCGGAAACTCCGTACCGACCCGCGCATCGAGAATCTTGATTTGGAGAGGCCGACGCGCGGCGCCGGACACGGCGGTCATGCCTGGGCCTGGGCCGGATCGCAGCGCGGCGAGCCCGCGCGCGAGGCGGTGTATGACTCCGCGATGAGCCGGACGAGCTCGCGGGCCAGTGCGAGCTTCGAGCCCTTGCCGAGATCGCGACGGGCGTTGCGCCACAGGACGATGAGATGGTTGTCCTCGCACTCGAATACCTTGTTGTCGCCCACCTCATTGGCCGCGATCATGTCGAGGTTCTTCTTCAAGAGCTTGGCGCGCGCATTCTGTTCGACCGATTCCGTCTCCGCGGCGAAACCCACTACGAACGGCCGATCCGTCCGTGCGGCCACCGTAGCCAACACGTCGGCGGTGCGCTCCATATTGATATCGAGTGTGTTGGTGGTCTTCTTGATCTTCTGATCGTGCGGATTCGCCGGCCGATAGTCCGCAACGGCCGCCGTCGAGATGAAAATGTCGGCCCCGGCCACTTCCTGCAGCACGGCAGCCAACATGCTGTCCGCGCTCTCGACGTCCACACGGCGAACACCCGCGGGCGTCGCCAGGCTGACCGGCCCCGCGACGAGAACGACTTCCGCCCCAGCCTCGCGCGCGGCCTGGGCGACTGCGAAGCCCATCTTCCCGGAGCTGCGGTTGCTGATGAACCGCACCGGGTCGATCCGCTCGCGCGTGGGCCCGGCAGTGATCAGTACGCGCCGGCCCTGCAGTGGTCCATTGCGGGGCAGCAGCAGGTCGATGCGGTCCGCAAGCTCGGTGGGCTCGAGCATCCGCCCTTCGCCGGTCTCACCGCAGGCCTGCTCTCCTTCTGCGGGTCCCCATACGTGGATGCCTCGCTGGCGAAGAGTCGAGACATTCGCAGCCGTCGCGGCATTCGCCCACATGATGCGATTCATGGCCGGCGCGACTGCGATCGGCGCCTCGGTGGCGAGGCAGAGCGTCGCCAGCAGGTCATCTGCGTGCCCACCCGCCAGCCGTGCCAGGAAATCAGCGCTCGCCGGTGCGA
>Ga0134126_10009470_pt1 | contig 12270 bp, 9 predicted proteins | sample KB31752_FD_96881 | JGI IMG/M metagenome (GOLD analysis project Ga0134126, IMG submission 96881) | Terrestrial soil microbial communities with excess Nitrogen fertilizer from Kellogg Biological Station, Michigan, USA - KB3-175-2 | ecosystem: Environmental > Terrestrial > Soil > Unclassified ...
AGAGCCGCCAGTCTTCTGTTCTGATTCTAAATGGCGTGAACTGCATCCGGGCTTCCAGGCTGGGGCGCCATCGTCTGGCGGCGCAATCGGAGCATGGCCCAGTACGTTCGCAAGCTCATTCAATCCGCCTTTATCAAAACCAACCAGCGTGCGCTGCACCTGCATTTTTTCGTCGAGCAAATAGAACGTCGGGACCGACTGCGGATCGAAAGCGCGGGAAATCTCCAGCCCCCGGTCGAGCTCTACCGGAAAACTGATGTTCAACTGCCGAACAAACTCGCGCGTAGAAGCTTCATCGTCCTGGGAAAGACCAATGACCTGAGCCGAGCCGTTTCCCAGATTATTCAGATAGGGCAACGCAAGCTGGCAGGTGGGGCAGTCAGTCTCAAAAAACACCAGCAAAGCTTTTCTTCCTGGCAGAAGGCCAGGGATTGCCGACGTTTGTACGGCCTGCGCCATGGGATAACAATAGAAGAGTTAGCTGGCGCACACAAGCCAGGTGCTGATCTGATTCCGCTACCTACATCTTATTCATATCGCAGCGCAATCTGGGGATCGATTTTTGTCGCGCGCAGAGCTGGAATCAATGCTGCAGCCAATCCAACACTGGTAAGGACACTTACTGCCAGCAGAAACGCAAGGGGATCACCGGGGCCGATCGCAAATAGAAAACCAGACAATAATCGTGCCACCGCCAAACTCCCCAGCAGACCAATTCCAAGGCCGGCAGAAATCAACAGCCCTCCGTGGCGCATCACCATGGCCAAGACGTGTGAGCGCTGTGCGCCCAATGCCATCCGGATACCGATCTCTTGCGTCCGCTGCGTCACTGAATAAGCTATCACTCCATAGATTCCTACCGCAGCCAGCGTAAGAGCAAGCGCGCCAAACCCTACGATTAGAAAAGCGCGGAAGCGCGGCTCGGCCACTGATTCACTCATCAGATCTTCCATGGTGAGCACTCGACGCACCACAGCATCTTTGTCCGCAGCATGGATAGCACGCTCAACTACCGGCGCCAGGTTGGCCGCAGGTTTTGCCGTACGCACAATCAAAAAACTTGTATTGGTGAAATTCTGGGTATAAGGCAGGTAATAAGCCGTTGCAGTCTTGCTTTCCAGCCCCCAGTATTTCAGGTCTCCCACTACCCCAACGATCTCCATATAAGGATCGCTATTTGGGCTGCTCGCCTGGATTCTTTGTCCTATGGGATCGCTGTCAGGAAAGTAATGTCGCGCCAGCGACTCGCTGATGATCGTAACCGGCGGAGATGTAGCGGTGTCATCTTGCGTGAAAAAGCGTCCGCGTAGCAGTGGAACACCCAGAGCTTGAAAGTATTCCGGGCTCACATTGGGCCGCGTGGTGCTGGGAAATTCCTGATCGCTCCAGGGGCGGCCGGCAATACTGAAGGTATCGTCATCATTTTCAAGGTTAGGCGGCAAGCTGTCTGAGACCGCAACGTGCTCCACACTGGGCAGACGGCTAAGATTTTCCAGAGCGCGTTGGTAGAAGCTGATGACTTTAGAGTCGAAAGCGAATGGGTTCTCGGCATGCTGCACAGTTTTGGGCGTGACCAACATGGTCAGCAGATTCTCTGGCGGGACGGTGAACCCTGCATCAACCTTTTCGAGCAGCATGAAACTGCGCAGGAGAAGCCCCGCAGATACCAGCAATACCAGTGAAAAAGCAACTTCCGCAACTACCAGCGCAGAGCATGTGCGCAGGCGGTTTGCTCCGCCTGAGTTACCGTGCCCACCTTTTTTGAGAGATGACTGAAAATCGCTTCGCGCGCTCTGCAGTGCTGGCACCATGCCAAACAGAATTCCCACAAGGGCAGAGATTGCAAAAGTAAAAAGCAGTACGCTCCAATCAAGCTGAACCTGATCCACAAGCGGAACTCCCGCGGGATTCACGAGGCGAAACATACGCACACTGGCAAATGCCAGCAGTAATCCTGCGGCGGCCCCGGTCAGCGACAACAAGATGCTCTCTGTGAGCAATTGCTGCATAAGTCGCCGTCGGGCTGCGCCCAAGCTCAGACGCACAGCCATTTCCCTCTCCCGGGTACTACCCTTGGCCAGCAACAAATTGGCAATGTTGACTGTTGCAATCAGCAAGACTGCCAGCACGGCAGCAAACATCATGAACAATGCGGGACGAAGATTGCCTACCAGATAGTTGCGCAGCGACTCCACGGGCAGGCTGAGCCGCGTATACACGCTGGGATTAGCACGCTCGATGTTGTGGCCGATCAGGTTTGTTTCCGCTTGCGCGCGCTCAAAAGTAATGCCCGGACGCAGTCGGCCAATGCCCTGCAAAAAGAATGGCCCGCGGCGCGTAATCTTAAGATGCAAGTTCTGCCATAGTTCAGTATTGCGGAGAGGAAAACCGTAGCTCTCTTCCACTACGCCGATAATAATCGTAGGATTGTCATTAACCTCCATGACGCGGCCAATCACATCCCGGCTGCCGTTGAAACGGCGCTGCCACAACGATGCTGTGATCACAGCCAGGTTAGGACTGGCTGCAGAGTCGTCGCCCGGTTGGAACGTTCGTCCCAGAATCGGCTCCATTCCTAAGATCGAGAAGTAATCTGCAGTCACGGCAGCGCCAGCCACTTCCTCTCCCTGCCCATCACCGGTAAGCGTAAAGCGGCTTCTGCTGTAAACAGCAACATGTTCAAAAGCAGTATTTCCGTTTCGCCAGTCCACAAAATCTGCCATAGAGAAATTGCCTCGAGGGTTGTTCTGTGGAGAAAAATGCATGTGCACCGATGCGATGCGGCTTTCATCTGGATACGGCAAAGGACGATAGAGCAATCCATACACGATGCCAAATATTGCGGAATTGGCGCCGATCCCCAGAGCCAACGTGAGCACAGCGACCACAGTAAAGCTCGGAGACTTGCGCATCATGCGGAGGCCATAGCGAATATCGGATTGAAGATCGCGAAAGAGATGAAATTTGCGCGCTTGCCGGCCTTCTTCTTTGTATCGTTCGTGGGCGCCGAACTCAAGGCGTGCACGGCGTAACGCTTCCGAAGACGAGATCCCCGCTTTTTCAAACGCTTGAGCCTGCGCGGCGATATGAAATTGCATCTCTTCTTCCATTTCATGATCGAGCCGAGAATGCCGAAAAAAACGATGGAACAAAAAACGAATCCCACGCATAGCTCAGATCTCCTCTGGTCTAGCTCGCAGAACAGCACTCATGGCAGAAGCAATGCGGTCCCAGCTCTCGGTTTCCTGCCGCAAACGTTTCTCTCCGGCCCGGGTCAACCGGTAATACTTGGCACGGCGATTGTTTTCCGAAGTACCCCATTCCGACGCCAGCAAATCCTGCTCCTCCAGTCGATAAAGCGCGGGATAAAGCGCTCCCTGCTCCACCAGTAACGCGCCGTCGGATATCTGTTCAATGCGCAGCAGCACACCGTATCCGTGGAGCGGCCCAAGAGAGATGGCTTTCAAAATCAGCAGGTCAAGCGTTCCGGGAAGAAGATCAGCCTGTTTTGCCACTCGAGCCTCGCCTCCTATCATTTGGACGGCATTCCCCTAATTAAGTTAGGAGGACAAGAAAGATTTTATCATTCCCCTAAGCTACTAAGGGAAAAAGTGCAGGCCAGCACAAATGATCGGGTGAGTGTATGCTACTAACATGGAAAAGAAACCCGCCGACGATTCAAAAAACCGGTTTGCCGAAGTCATTCGCAAATCGCAGCAGCGCCGCCAGGAGCTAAACAACCAGGCCAGACAGAAGCAGGCGGAGCAGATGGAACCGCCTCCGCGCGATGAAGAAACGTCTGACCAGGGTGATGAAGGGCCGGGAATTTAAACGCGCCTCGTTCATCGCATGATTGCGATTAGCTATCGGATCGGCCGCTCCAACCTCTTTCATCAGCCCTTTAACATTGGCAGCCAATTGCTAAGCCGTAGCCCTTTGCAAAGTGCCCGTTGTGATTCGTGCAAGCGGTAGCCTACCTGCTAGTACTTTGGCACTTTGGGATCGATCCGGTCTGCCCAGGCCAGGATTCCGCCGGCAAGATTTTTTGCTTTGCTGAACCCAGCTTGGCACAGGAAGCCTACGGCACGCGCGCTGCGCTGGCCGGAGCGGCAGTGGACCACCATTTCCTTGCTCGGATCAAGCTCATTCACCCGCCGCGGCAGATCGTTCAGCGGAATTAGGTGGCCGTTCAGGTTGCAAATCTGGTATTCGTGCGGCTCGCGGACGTCAAGAATGAACAAGTCTTCTTTCGCGTCCAGGCGCTGCTTCAGTTCTTCTACGCTGATTTCAGGAACTCCAGTGTTCACAGGTTTCTCTTGTCCTCGCAATCCGCAGAACTCTTCGTAGTCAATGAGTTTAGTCACAGTGGGATGTTTCCCGCAAACCACGCAATCAGGATTTTTGCGCAGCTTGAGTTCGCGGAACTTCATGCCCAGGGCGTCAACCAGCAGCAGGCGACCGATGAGCGGCTGGCCGCTGCCGAGAATAAGCTTGATTACTTCCGTGGCCTGGATCAGCCCTACCAGCCCGGGCAAAATTCCCAACACGCCGCCTTCCGCACATGAAGGGACAAGGCCCGGCGGTGGCGGCTCAGGATACAGGCAGCGATAGCAAGGCCCATTTTTGGCGGCAAAAACGCTGGCCTGTCCTTCAAAACGGAAGATCGATCCATACACATTCGGCTTGCCGGTAAAAACGCAGGCATCATTTACCAGAAAGCGCGTGGGAAAATTGTCTGTGCCGTCAACAATGATGTCGAAGTCGGCAAAGATTTCCAGCGCGTTCCGGCTGGTCAGCTTGGTCTCAAACTTTTTGACGTTGACGAAAGGATTGATGGCCGCAATCTTCTCCTGCGCCGACTCCAGCTTGGGCCGGCCTACATCGCCGGTAAAATGGATGACCTGGCGCTGCAGATTGGTGAAATCCACTTTGTCAAAATCCACCAGTCCGATTGTGCCCACGCCGGCTGCAGAAAGATAAAGCGCCAGCGGCGACCCAAGCCCGCCCGTCCCGATGCAGAGCACACGCGCCGCTTTGAGCTTTTGCTGGCCTTCCATGCCTACTTCCGGCATGATCAGGTGCCGGGAATAGCGGAGCACTTCTTCATTGTTCAATGAGGGCAGTTCATGAGGCGCCAGCGTGGTGGCCATAGGGAATTCCTTTCGGCTAATCAAGATTTTAAATGAATACGGAAACCGTGTTCAGCGTTGAGCTTGAAGATCCGGCAAACTTTGCGATCAGAAGCCGGAGGCCCGCATCAGACATCGGGCCATTTTGGGCATGGCCATGGGCAGAAATGATGCGGCAGAAATCATGGAAACATTATATCGCTTTAAGTGGCATACAGCAGGGAACTCTGGTTGGCCAGAATATCAATGCTCTCCGGCTCAAAGCTTTTTCCGTCCTCTGATCCGGTCAGGACATAAGAAGCGGTCAAAGTTGGGCTGCCCATCTCAACGCTGGTAATCACATAAGAACAATCAAACCAGTGGGCCTCAGCCAAATCAGTGGAGGAATAATTTGGGGAATGGTCAGGATGGGAATGATAAAAGCCAATAATGCCTTCACCACGGTTCCGCGCCAGCTTAAGCGCAGCTATAACCTGTTCAGGATTAATGCTATAGCGGTCCGCCGGGGAATCCGTGCGCATGTTCTCACAAGTCAACGTCATGGTGACCCAGCGATGGCCGCCTGAAACATTTCCCAGCAGAATGCCGCAGCATTCATGGGGATAGCTACGTTTGGCTTCCCATCGGATCAGGTCGTAATCAGCCTTAGTGATCTTCAACATTGAGGGCTCTCCTGGGAAGTGGCGGCTTCTCCAGTTAGATCAATCGGCCAGATGATCGGTGACGAAGTAGCTACAAATTAGTGCAGCGAAAGGAGCACCATAATAGTCGATCCAGAGTGGAATTGCATCAATCTTGCAACATTTTTGTCGCGTGCGGCAGAATTTGGCGCATGTTGCACCATTGCTTGTGCAAAATCTCGCTCCAGTGGCTATCCGATTGTCGTTTACAGCTAAACCCATTCTCTGACTGGAAAGTTGCTCCCAGACCCTCCTGACCTCCTGAATTTTTCTTGTTGACATCCGACAAGTAGTCTCGTCTACCATTGTTGTCGACATCCGAGGGGAGAGCTAATGGGTAACCAGATCGATCTTTTGCAGGGCACGCTGGATCTTTTGATCCTGAAAACGCTGGCCCTGGAACCAATGCACGGCTGGGGTATCGCCCAGCGTATCCAGCAGATTTCAAAGGACGTCCTACAGGTAGGCCAGGGATCGCTCTATCCTGCGCTGCATCGATTGGAGCAGCGTGGGTGGATTGGTTCCGAATGGAGCACCTCTGACAATAATCGCCGGGCCAAGTTTTACTCGCTCACCCGCACGGGCAAAAGCCAGTTGGAAAAAGAGATGGGCGAGTGGGAGCGGCTATCGGCTGCCATTGCTTTGGTACTGGAGCAACAAAGCTAAAAAAGGAACTGCCATGCTGAAGAAATTACGCGCCGTCCTGACACGCAAGCGCCAGGAAAACGATGTGAATGACGAACTCCGTTTTCATCTGGAACGGGAAGTTGAGCAGAACATCGCCAGGGGCATGGCGCCCGATGAAGCTCGCCGCCGGGCGTTGGTCGACTTTGGGGGCGTTCAGCAGACTCGCGAATCGTTGCGTGAAGTCCATGGTGGCCGCTTTTTTGAAGCAATAGCGCAGGACACGCGTTATGCCTGGCGCATGCTGCGTAAATCTCCGGCCTTTACCATCATTGCAGTGGTTACGCTGGCACTGGGGATCGGGGCCAACACAGCAATCTTCAGCTTGATTGACGCGGTGATCTTCCGTTCCCTGCCGATCGCGGACCCGCAAAGCCTGCTCGTCTTTCAGTGGGAGTCGCGCAAAGGCCCGGGGAATATGAGCTACCGCAATTTTGGCGAATGCGACGAGTCCCGCGACGGAGGGATGGCTCGCGGGTGCTCGTTGTCGTTGCCATTCTTCAAACAGGTGGCGCAGTCCGGCCTCTTCTCCCATATAGCGGCATACACCGTGGCAGGACAGGTCGATATGAGCGGCAACGGTCCGGCGCGCATGGTGAAAGGCGAATTTGTGACGGGCGACTACTTCCAGACGCTCGGCGTGCGCGCTCATCTTGGCCGGCTCATCAATGCGGGCGATGACAACGCAAGTGCCCAGACCGCTGCAGTGCTGGACCACAGCTTCTGGCAGACTGAATTTGGCGGTTCGGAGTCGGCGATCGGAAAAACCATCCGTTTGAATGGAATACCGTTCACGATTATCGGCGTCACTGAGCCTCGATTTGACGCTCTGACCTTGTCCAACAAATATGACGTGATCATCCCCATGGCGCAGCGCCCCGTGGTGGTCCCTAACTGGAAACCCAGAGATGATGAGGCGGACCACTGGTGGCTGGTAATGATTGGGCGCCTGAAATCTGGCGTTGCTGTGAATCAAGCTGAGGCCGGCGTCGGCCTGCTGTTTCGTAACTCCGTACAATCTGTGGGCAAGCCTCTTTTCAAACAGGACAGCGATCCTAAGATCAAACTGGCCCAAGCCAGCCAGGTGCTGGGAGGCAGCCAGAAAAGGACTTTGCAGCCACTTTACGTGTTGATGCTTTGCGTCGCGGCGGTGCTTCTGATTGCCTGCGCCAACATCGCGGGATTGCTGCTGGCCCGCTCGGCTTCCCGCCAACGCGAAATTGCCGTGCGTCTTGCGCTGGGTGCAAAGCGGAGCAGGATCATTCTGCAAGTGCTCACTGAAAGCGTAATGCTTGCTTTTGCTGGCGGCGCGCTGGGCATCCTAATCGCAGTTTGGGGTTCACGGGCGCTGATGGCCATGGTTTCCGCAGGATCTATAAGCCCGCCGATCTTCTCGCCGCAACTTGACTGGCGCGTGCTGGGGTTCACTGCTGCGGTCTCGCTGCTCACGGGGATCCTCTTTGGCATTGCTCCCGCGCTGCGCGGTTCAGACGTCAATCTCACCTCTTCACTCAAAACCGTGGCGGGTGGTGGCACAACAATCTTCGAGGGCAAGCAACGGCGGTTCTCTGCAGGTGGAATGCTTGTTGCGGTGCAGATGGCGCTGGCGATCGTGGTGCTGGTGACCGCTGGGCTGCTGGTGCGTACGCTCAATAACTTAAAAAGCCTGAATCCAGGCTTTGATACCCAGAATGTCCTGCTCTTCGGCATCGATCCGCGCCTAGCGGGCTATAAGGGCCCGCAGATCGACAATCTGTTTTTCGAATTACAGGAAAAATTCGCGGCGATCCCCGGCGTGACCTCTGCGACTTATTCCTGGTATCCATTTCTCAATGGCGGTCTCTGGAACACGAGCTTCCACCGTCCGGGAACTCCTCCGCCTAGCAAGCAGGAAATGGAATCAGGAGCAGCCGAGAAGAACCAGGTCGAATCCGACGTCTATCCCATCGGCCCTAAGTTCTTTTCAACCTGGGGCATCGCATTTCAATCGGGACGTGATTTCACTCCGTCAGATTACGCTGTGGCCGCGAGCAATGACGGCGACAAGCCCAGCTCAAATCCAACGCCGGTGATCGTGAACCAGGAGTTTGCACACCGGTACTTCCCAGAGAAAAATCCACTCGGACAGATCTTCGGCGAGCAGGAGCCGACCGGGATTGGGGACAACAAGGCTCCCGGTTATTTGATCGTGGGCGTGGTGGCGAATTCCAAATACAACAGCCTGCGCCGCGAAATTACGCCTTGTTTTTATCAACCGAATGTCGGCGGAGATGCGTTCTTTGATCTGCGTATAGGCACGGACCCGCTCTCACTTGTACCCACGGTTAAAAACATTGTGGATCAGCAGAGCCATGATCTGGCGGTCTTCCGCATTTCCACCGAAACAGAAGCAATCGACCGACAGGTATTCACGGAAAAGATGACCGCCCGGCTCTCCAGCTTGTTTGGGCTGCTGGCCTTGCTGCTGGCGTGCCTTGGGCTTTATGGACTGCTTTCTTATGAAGTAACACGTCGGACCCGCGAGATCGGTATCCGCATGGCCGTAGGAGCGCAGTCGCACAACGTGGTTGGCCTGGTGCTCATGAAAGCGGTTGGACTGATTATCATCGGCGCCATTGTGGGAATTGCCGTGGCTGCGGGCGTCACGCGCTTTCTGTCCAGCTTCCTTTACGGCGTCAAAGCCGGCGATCCCATTACGCTGATGGCTGTGGCGGCTCTGCTCACGCTGGTTGCTTTGGCGGCATGCTATATCCCTGCGCGTCGAGCCACCAAAGTCGATCCGTTGGTGGCCTTGCGGTACGAGTAATGAAGATTGCCAGAATCGCCGAAACTGCCAAAAATCGAAATTGAAAAGCTGAGCGCTTCTTACTTCATCGTGGGCTGTCGGGCGCTCATTTTCGGCGATCTTCGGCAATTTCGGCGATTTTGGCAATCTCCTCCACTCCCCAAATCAACCTTGCAACTCAGACCCAAAATGGGCTATATTTCGGCCCATGTTCACCTCTCGACCAAATCCGGCACAGGCGGCGTACCCGCTTCCGTGTGTACGTGAGGGCAGAGGGGTAAATATGGCTGGATAGCTAAACAGCACTCATATTTAGGCCCGTTGCCCCGCAAGGCAGCGGGCTTTTCATTTTTGGCGAAGAAAGGAATGGACACCAATGAGTTCGTCCACCACACAAACACAAACCACGCATGAAACCAGGGCCAAGGCAGCCAAAAAGATTGCCGTGCTCGGCTGCGGCAAGATGGGAACCATCCTCCTGGAGTCTTTTCTGGAGCGCAAGATCGTCGCGCCGGAAGAAGTGGCCGCCACCATCCAGCATGGAGATCGTTCCGCAGAGCTGGCGCGCGAGTTGGGCGGCGTTCCCGTGGGAACTGATAATCGCGCAGCTGTCGCTGATGCGCCAATCGTCCTGCTGGGCGTAAAGCCGCAAGTCTTGGGACAGTTGCTGGATGAGATTGCACCCGCGCTGGCTCCCAGCACGCTGGTGATCTCAATTGCCGCATCCACCACTACCAGTTTTATTCAGCAGAAACTTGGCAAAGATATGCCCGTAGTGCGCGCTATGCCCAATACTCCAGCCATGGTGGGCGCAGGGATGACCGCGATTTGCCCCGGTCCGGCAGCCAAGCCCGAACACCTGGAGACGGCAAAACATCTTTTTGAAAGCGTAGGCCGCGCACTGATCGTGGATGAAAAACACATGGACGCGATTACGGCGCTCTCCGCCAGCGGACCCGCGTTTGTGTTTGTGATTCTGGAGTCGCTGGCTGAAGCAGGCGTGAAAGTGGGCTTGCCGCGTGAGATGGCCACCACGCTTGCTGCGCAAACGCTCTTTGGCTCGGCCCAGCTCGCGCTTGAAACGGGACACCATCCGGCTCTGCTCAAGGACGCAGTGACGACACCAGCCGGCTGCACGATTGAAGGACTTATGGAGCTGGAAAAAGGCGGATTGCGCGTGACTCTGATGAATGCCGTGATCAAGACGACGCAGAGGGCGCGGGAGTTGATGACAGGATAGCTGCTATGTCTTTCCAACAATTGCCGATCGAGACAAGGATCGCAATCTGGCGAGCTCACGGGAAGAGGTGTGCATATTGCGGAGAACAAATCTCTTTCAAAGAGCTTGAAATAGATCACGTGATTCCCGAATTCCTAGCTGGAAATTCGACGGATTTAGAGAGGGTCATTACTGAACTCGGACTTCCGTCGGATTTTCAGCTCACTTCCTTGTTGAACCTTGTACCTGCTCACGAGAGATGTAACTCGATCAAGAGAAATCGAATTTTTCAATCTAATAACGTACGGTTCTTTCTTGAAAGCGCCTCTGCTAAGGAAGCAACTGTACGCAGAAATGTTGACGCGCTCAAACTGCAAAGCCAAAAAGATAAAGTGTTGGCTTCTGTCCGCGTGGCCATCGATTCAGGAAATTTGACGCCTCAAGAGATACATGACGCGCTCAACAATCCATCCAGTCTTCTTTTGGGTCATTCCATCGAGTTCGCGGATGGGTCCGATATTACGAGCGTCAAACAGAGCGAAATAGAAAGCTTGTTAGACAAGCCGATATTGATCGGGGGCAGTGCGGAATTTGTAGCAGAATTCGTAAGTGCTAATGGCAGCAAGATGAGCGTACATACGTGTCGTGAATACCGAGCAGCTCAAGCCGGCAAGTATTATGCGCAAACGACTTACGACATAAAGTCAGAGGCCTTTCTAAAAACAGCAAATGCGATTCTAGATGCCGTCGCTCGTGCCACCGTTCCAACGATCTCTTACGTAAGCGCTCCGTACGCAGGAATAGCTGACCTTCAGCTTTTGCCAAAGAAAATTCTGCCAACACTATCTCCAGATGATGAACAAGCAATCGCAGCAATGAAAGAAACATCCCTTAGTGAGCTTGCTCAAAATGGCCAAATTAAAGTCGTGAATGTTTCAAGCAAACAGATCGATATTCAATGGAGAGGATGGGGAGCTCATATCTCAGAGCTTCTGCGGGCTGACTTGGACGGTGATGGAATTGAAGAGATATTAGTTCAGTACTACACATATGCAATAGGCGGTACCCATGGTCATGGCGACGTCCTCATTCTGCGTCGAACGGGTTCGGATCAAATGTTCACATTCGAGAGCTTCGAATGATTTTTTCTTCCGTGAACGCCCTTATGCCCCTGCTTTTCATTAGCTTGCAGTGCCCAGCAGCCTAATGTATGATTCTCCCGATGTTACTTTCTGTCTCCAACATGGCCATGTGCTGTCACACCATGGCTATGGGTGTGTTTACACCGAGGCAGAAAGGTTCATAAGTAAAAGATTTAATTTAGCAATCATGAACCCGCTGCCTCAAGGCAGCGGGTTTTTAGTTTTAGGCCGAATTTTCAGCGGATATATGGAGAGATCAATGAGTACGAACCAGCGTTATGAATTGCGATGTCGCGAATGCCAGGCCACATGGGGCAACCAGCCGATTTCATTCTGCCAGAGCTGTTTTGCTCCGCTTGAAGTGGTCTATGATTGGGAGCGTATCCGCCAGGAAGTGAGCAAAGACGAGATCGCGCGGCGGCCATCGAATCTCTGGCGATACAAAGAACTGCTTCCACTCCCTGAGAAATATGACTCGAGTTCTCCCGCCGGATTTACTCCGCTGGTGAAAGCCACAAAGCTCGGCGATCCCCTGCACAGCCGGTCGATCTACATCAAGAATGACGCTGTCTGTTTTCCTACGCTCAGCTTTAAAGATCGCGTGGTGGCGGTGGCGCTCACGCAGGCCAGA
>Ga0134126_10009472_pt1 | contig 12268 bp, 11 predicted proteins | sample KB31752_FD_96881 | JGI IMG/M metagenome (GOLD analysis project Ga0134126, IMG submission 96881) | Terrestrial soil microbial communities with excess Nitrogen fertilizer from Kellogg Biological Station, Michigan, USA - KB3-175-2 | ecosystem: Environmental > Terrestrial > Soil > Unclassified ...
ATCGGGCTCCGCCGCGGCGACCCGCCCGTACAGCCACGCGGACTCTTTCTCGTGGTACCAACTGTCTAGGTTCATTGGCTAAAACAGGCCTGCGGCCGTTTTAGCAGCCAGCGGTCGAACTCGAACGGCTCAAGTAGCCAGCGCGTGATCAATATTCACCGCGCTCGTCTTCCTCATCTTCATCCCAGTCCTCATCCTCATCGTCCTCATCCTCGTCCCAGTCGTCCTCCTCGTCCTCTTCTTCTTCCTCATCCTCGTCTTCGTCTTCTTCGTCGGACTTCGCCCAGCCTTCGGGCTCGTCGGTCCGCTCGAGGTCCATCTCATGCCAGGTCTCGAGATCGATTTCCTCGATCTCGCCGTCGAGATACTCGATCTCGACCAGCTCCGAGTCCTCGTCCACCGTCAGAACACGGAACGATTCTTCGTCTTCCAGGTTCTCGTACCACTGTCCGGGAACCGGCTCGTAATCTCTGCTCACCGCTTTGCTTCCTCAGGTTGGCGAAGCCAAGTTTAGCGTATAGTTTTCCCATGACCATCCCCCGCCCGTCATCCTCATCGCCCCTTGCCAGGGCACGGCGCGTCGTGGTGAAGGTGGGTTCCGCGCTCCTGACGGATCAGGAAACCGGACGCATCAACCGGGCCTGGCTCGAGAGCTTGATCGAGGATCTTCTGCGGCTCAGGAAGCGAGGACAGCAGGTCATCCTGGTCTCCTCGGGGGCGATCGCGCTGGGACGCCGGCAGCTCGGTCTGGCAAAGGGTCCGCTGCGGCTAGAGGAGAGTCAGGCGGCAGCGGCCGTCGGGCAGATTCGTCTGGCCCATGCGTACAAGGAGCTACTCGAGGGCCGCGATGTCACGGTCGCCCAGGTACTGCTCACCCTCGAGGACAGCGAGCGACGGCGTCGCTATCTGAACGCACGCGCCACCCTGGAGACCCTGCTCTCCCTCGGCGCGCTGCCGGTGATCAACGAGAACGATACCGTGGCGACCGCAGAAATCCGCTATGGCGATAATGACCGGCTGGCGGCCCGGGTGGCGCAGATGGCTGCAGCCGACTGCCTGGTGCTGCTGTCGGACGTCGACGGTCTTTACACCGCCGACCCGAACAAGGACCCCGGGGCGTCCTTCATCGATGAAGTGCTCAAGATCACGCCGGAGATCGAGGCGATGGGCGGACGCTCGGCCTCCGATGTCGGCTCCGGAGGCATGACGACCAAGCTCCTCGCCGCGCGAATCGCCGTCTCCGCAGGATGTCACATGTGCATCGCCGCCGGGCACCACCGGCACCCCGTCCGGCGGATCGAGGAGGGCGAGCGCTGCACCTGGTTCGTGCCCAGTGCCACGCCGGTCGCGGCGCGCAAACAATGGATCGCCGGCACGTTGCGACCCGCAGGCGCCGTGACGATCGACCCTGGCGCACTGCGCGCGTTGCTCGACGGCAGAAGCCTCCTGCCGGCCGGCGTGATCAACTCCCGCGGCCGATTCGAGCGTGGCGATACCGTGAGCGTCCTGGCCATGGACGGGACTGAGATCGCACGTGGCATCGTCGCCTACTCGGACGTCGATGCGGCAAAGATCATGGGCCGCAAGTCATCCGATATCGAGAGCATCCTCGGCTTTCGCGGGCGCGATGAGATGATCCATCGTGACGACCTCGTGCTCCTCCATCCGGAGCCCGCGGCCAAAGAGAGCTTCGGGAGCTGAGCGATGAGCGTCGGGTCGGCGAACACGGACGTGCATGAGCTGATGGCGCGCCTCGGCCGCAATGCGGTCGCGGCCGCCTCGGTCCTGGCGCTGTCCGGGACTGCCGCCAAGAATGCTGCCCTGGCGGCCGCGGCGGGCGCCGTTCGGGGCTCTGCCGGCCGCATCCTCGAGGCTAACGGGCGGGATATGGCGGCGGCGCGCGCGGCCCATCTCTCGGGCGCGTTGCTCGACCGGCTCGCCCTCGATGAGAAGCGGGTCGAGTCAATGGCTCGAGGCATCGAGGACGTCATGGCGCTCGCGGATCCGATCGGCACCACCGCGGCGGAGTGGCAGCGGCCGAACGGCCTGCGGATCCAACGGGTGCGGGTGCCTCTCGGGGTGATCGGGATCATCTACGAGAGCCGTCCGAACGTCACCGCGGACGCCGGAGCGCTCTGCCTGAAATCCGGCAACGCCGTGATCCTGCGCGGGGGCTCGGAGAGCCGCGAATCCAACGCCGCGATACACGCCTGTCTGGTCGCAGGGCTGAGGGCGGCGGAGCTTCCCGGGGACTGTATCCAGCTCGTCCCGACGACCGACCGGGCGGCCGTCGGTTGCATGCTGTCGGGTATGGCGGAGTACCTGGATGTCATCGTGCCTCGCGGCGGCAAGAGTCTGGTGGCTCGTGTGCAGCAGGAGGCACGGGTACCCGTCATCGGCCACTTGGAAGGCAACTGTCACGTCTACATCGATCGCGATGCCGATGTGCGCATGGCAAAGGCCGTCGCCCTCAACGCCAAGATGCGCCGCACCGGAATATGCGGCGCGGCGGAGACCCTCCTCATCGACCGCGCCGGCATGGACACGCACCTCGCTCCGGTGGTGCGCGCTCTGTTGGATGCGGGCTGTGAAGTGCGGGGTGATGCGGCCGTGCAAAAAGCCGATGGCCGGGTGCGCGCCGCATCGGAGGAGGACTGGTACACGGAATATCTCGATGCCATCATCGCTGCGCGCGTGGTGGATGGGGTGGACGGCGCGATTGCGCACATCGCCCGGTACGGCTCCGCGCACACGGAGTCGATCGTCACCGGGAATCAGGCGACGGCGGAGCGCTTTCTGCAGCGGGTCGACAGCGCCATCGTGCTCCACAATGCCTCGACGCAGTTCGCCGACGGCGGGGAGTTCGGCATGGGAGCGGAGATCGGCATTTCCACCGACCGCTTTCACGCTCGCGGACCGGTCGGCGTCGAGCAGCTGACGAGCTACAAATACGTCGTTCGCGGGTCCGGGCAGATCAGGCCGTAGCGCTGCCGCGGCTGAGCGCGGCGATCCCGCCGCTCAGGGAAAAGACAGCTCCATACCCTCTCGAGCGCAGCTCCCGCGCGGCGGCGAGACTGCGCTTTCCGCTCGCGCAGACGAGCAGATATCGCCGGGCGGGCGGCATTGCCGGCTCACCGTGCAGGAGCTGGGCAACGGGGAGGTATCGGACGCTCGCGCACGGGGTGGCGAGCCGCGCGACTTCGTCCGGCTCGCGGATGTCGACGACCTCGAAGCCATCAGCCAGCGCCTCGTCCAGGGAGTCGAGGCGCAGCTCGATGTCAGTCTGCTCGTCACGGGCCGCGGCGCTCTCCCGAGGGTCTCGCGCACGCGCGTGCTCGGGGCAGTCGGCGGCGCGCCGCGTGCGCACGCGCGTGATGGCGAGCGTCATCAGATCCAGGACCAGGAGCTCTTCCGCGAGCTGTCCGGGCAGATCCAACAGGAGCTTGAGCGCCTCGAGCGCTTGCAGGGTGCCGAAGGTCCCGGGGACCGGGCCGAGGACGCCGGCTTCCGCGCAGTTGCCGACGAGGCCGTCGCGGGTGGCCTGCGGCCAGATGCAGCGCAGGCAGGCGCCGTCGCGATCCGGGCGCACGACCTGGAGCTGTCCCTCATACTGGTACACGCTCGAGAAGATCACCGGCTTGCGCAGGCGCACGCAGGTATCATTCAACATGAACTTGGTCGAGAAGTTGTCGGTGCAGTCGATGACGAGCGAGTAGGGCGCGATGATGGCCGGAGCCGTGGCCGCATCGAGGCGCAACGCGTGAGTGCGTACGTCGACCTCCGGATTGAGCGCCCTGAGGCGCTCGGCCGCCAGCTCGACCTTGGGCAGCCCGACATCGGCGAGCGAGTAGAGGGTCTGCCGGTGGAGGTTGGAAGCCTCCAGCCGATCCCCATCCACCAGGCCGATGCGGCCGACGCCCGCGGCGGCGAGATAGGTCATGGCCGGCACGCCGAGGCCGCCGCAACCCACCACCAACACCGAGGCGCGGCGCAGCTTCTCCTGCCCCATCGCGCCGACTTCCTTCAGCGCCGTCTGGCGCGAGTAGTCGGGGGCTGAAGTTGCCGCACGCGCAGGGTGTGCGTGCGCGGACCCTGCGCCGGTGCCGTCAGTCGGCTCGGCATGCCGGTGCGCGGCGTGCTCCGCGCAGCGCTCGCAGTTCACCCAGCCGGAGTCGCCGTCCTCGTAGTGCTCCTTCTTCCAGATGGGCAACCGGTGCTTGACCTCATCGATGATGTAGCGGCAGGCGCGAAACGCCTCGTCACGATGGCGGGCCGTCACGCCGACCCAGACCGCGCTCTCGCCGATCTCGAGCGCGCCGGTCCGATGCACGCACGCGGCGTGCTCCACGCCGAAGCGCGCGATCGCTTCCGCGATGATCCGCTCGCCTTCCCTGATCGCGAGCGGCTCGAAGGCTTCATACTCCAGCCTGCGCACGCGCCGGCCCTCGTTGTGATCGCGCACCCAGCCCTCGAAGGCGGCGTAGCCGCCGCAGGCAGGGTCGCCGAGCCCGGTCCGCAGAGCGCGCTCGTCGAGAGGGACGGAGGAGAAGCGGAAGGTCATCTTCATCCACCGGCCACGGGGGGGATGAACACCACCGAATCCCCGTCGGCCAACCGCTGTCCCCAATCGCTGAACTCGGAGTTGACCGCGACGCGCAGCATCTCCGGCGCCAGTGAGAAGGGGTGTCGGGTCTTGAGCTCCTGGTAGAGATCTCGCGGCGTCGCCGCGGGGGTGACCAGCGTTTCGGAGCTGCGTCCTGCCTGCTCGCGCAGCAAAGCGTAATACTGGACGTTGATCCGGCGGGTGACACCCGCGGACGGCCGAACTCGATAAAGCACTGAGCCATACTCCTGCGGCGTGTTCACGTTGTCGAGCGCACCGGGATCGGGCTGATCGATCAGCGCGGTGTCCGCGTTGATCAGGAACTTCCGCGGGCAGTCGCGCCCGCCGGCGATGTAGGCGCGGATCGCTTCGCAGCTCGAAGCCTCGTAAATCGCGCAGAGCGGCTCGGGGAGGCCATCGTGGCTCGAGCGGTACGCCGTTGCCTGCCGCTCCGGGCGGCGCGAGCGCACGAGGTGCTCGAGCGTCTCAGGATCGAGCAGGGGCAGGTCGCAGGCGAGCACGAGCCAGGCCGCCTCAGGGTGCCGGGATTGCGCGGCAACGATCCCGGCGATGGGTCCTTGCACCTCGCCGGAATCGACGATCTGCGCGAAGCGCGCGCGCAGCGGATCGGCGGTCTGGTCGGGCCGGACGGAGACGAAGATCCGCTCGACCAGGGGAGCCAGCATCTCCACGGCGCGCTCGAGCTGGCTGCGCCCGGCATATTCCAGCGCCGCTTTGTCGCGCTGCATGCGGGTACTGCGCCCGCCTGCGAGCACGAGCCCGTAGAGGGGCGCCGCGCCGATACCTTGGCGGGTCGGGGGGGTGGAGGCTGCCATCCGCTCGTCCATAGAAAGTCCTGATCTTACGCCCGCGGGCCGCCTATCGGGATGCCCGCCGGTAAGCGCGCTTGCCGCCTGACTTCGCGAGCAGGCGGACGCCTGAGATCTCGATGTCGTGCGAGAGCGCCTTGCACATGTCATAGATGGTGAGTGCCGCGACCGTCGCACCGGTCAGCGCTTCCATCTCCACACCCGTGCGGTGGTGGACGGCAACCCGGCACCGCACCACGACCTTACCGCCGGGCCGGTCCTCGATCTCCACCGAGCAGTGCTCGAGTCCGAGCGGATGGCAGAAGGGAATGAGCTCGTGCGTGCGCTTCGCGGCCATGACTCCGGAGACGATCGCCGTATCGAACACCGGACCCTTCCGGGTCCGATGTCCGGTTTTGCGCAGCGCCGCGGCGACGTTGCGCGGCAGGCGCACGATCGCCTCCGCGACCGCTTCCCGGTGCGTGATCTCCTTGCTGCCGACATCTACCATCGTCGGGCGATTGCGGCTGTCGAGATGAGAGAGTCCGGAGCGCCCCATCAGCCACCGATGTAGAACATCTCGACCTTGCGGGCGCCATCGGCCGATTCGCGTTGCGCCTGGCGCTGCTCGCTGTAGTTATCGCCGCGCTGCACCCAGACGCGGCGCAGCACTTCCAGCAGCTCATCATCGCTGGCGCCGCTGCGCAGCGCGTCACGCAGGCTGGTTCCCCGCGTGGCGAAGAGACAGGTGTAGAGGACGCCGTCGGACGACAGGCGTGCCCGCGAGCAGTCGCCGCAGAAGGGCTGAGTCACCGAGGAGATGAAGCCCACCTCGCCGCCGCCGTCGGCGAAGGCATAGCGCTCCGCCACTTCGCCCCGGTACTCGCGCCCGCGGGGCTCGAGCGGCCAGCGCTCGCCGATGCGCGCCAACAGCTCCCTCGAGGGCACCACGAGCTGCGGGCGCCAGTCGTTGCGGTTGCCGACATCCATGTACTCGATGAAGCGGACGATCACGCCGGTGCCGCGGAAGCGCTGCAGCAGATCGAGGACCGTGTGATCGTTGACGCCGCGCTGGACGACCGCGTTGATCTTGATCGGCTCCAGACCTGCGCGCTGCGCGTGCTCGATCCCTGACAACACTTCCTCCAGCCCGTCGAAGCCGCCGCTCATGCGGCGGAAAACCTCCGGATCGGGGCTGTCGAGGCTGACCGTGATGCGGCGCAGTCCCGCAGCGCGCAGCTCGAAGGCGTACTTGGCGAGGAGGACGCCGTTGGTCGTCAGGGCGATGTCGTCGACTCCGTCGATGGCCGTCAGGTCGCCAATCAGGTCCGTCAGGTTCGGGCGCAGCAGCGGCTCGCCGCCGGTGAGGCGGAGCTTGCGCACGCCGAGGCGAACGAAGAGCCGCGCCAGGCGCACGATCTCATCGAACGACAGCCGCTCGTGCGTGCCGAGGAAGCGGTAGCGGTCATGGAAGGTCTCCCGCGGCATGCAATAGGGACAGCGGAAGTTGCAGCGGTCCATGACCGAGATCCTGAGGTCACGCAGCGGCCGGCCGCGCCGGTCGCGCGGTCCTGCGGATCCCGGCAGGGGGACGATCACGTCGGAGGAGGCCATGGATTCAGCCTACCACCGGTGGATCCGGGTCACGAATCCCTTCGGGTAGGTATTGGGGCCGGGGGGCAGCTCGACGAAGCCGTCCGTCCCGGCGAGCGCGGTGAAATCGCCCGAGCCGTTCGTGGGGGCCGGCATGGCCCAGCTTCGCCCCCAATCGTCGCCCTCGATGCGGACGGGCATGAAGAGCGTCAGCGGCGGATTGACCGTGACGGGCGCCCCCAGGGCCATCCGTTCCGGCCGGGAGGCGGTCTGGCCCTGGCTCGCGGCCAGGGCGGGCAGGACGTAGCGGGAGACGCAAACGGCCGTCGATACGGGGTTCCCCGGGAGACCGAGGACCGCGGCGCCGGAGCTCGCGATGCCGAACCAGAGGGGCTTGCCGGGGCGCTGAGCCACTTTGTGGAACACGCAACGGACGCCGAGCTCTTCGAGGGCCTGCGGCACCAGGTCGAGCTTGCCCATCGAGACGCCGCCGCTCAGCACCAGCACATCGTGCGTCTCGAGGTGGAATTTCAGCCGGCGCCGGAGCTCGGCCGCATCGTCCGCGATGTGATCGTCCGCGACCCGCTGGAAGCCATGCATCCGCAGGGCCGCCGCGATGGCATAGGCATTCGAGCGGCGGACCTGGTGCGACAGGATGGGCTCGCCGGGCTCGATGAGCTCGTTCCCGGTGGAGATGACTGCCAGCATCGGCTGGCTGCTCACCCGGATCCGCGCCATCCCGGCGCCGGCGGCAATGGCGATTTCCGGCGGACCGAGCCGCGTGCCGACCCCGAGCAGCAGGTTCCCCTGGCGTGTGTCGGTACCGCGGCGGTGGACGTTCTGGTCCGGCTCCACCGCCACGTCGTGCGCGAGCTCCGCTTGCCCGTCACGGACCGTGATTCGCTCCACCGGTACCACCGCGTCGCATCCCGCGGGCAGCGGCGTGCCGGTCATGACTTCTATGCAGTGGTCGCGTCCCGTGAGCACGAGCGGGACGTCCCCGGCGGCCTGCATTGCCTGGATCCGCAGGCGGCGCGTACCTTCGCGCACGGCCTGGCTGTCGAGCGCGATTCCGTCCATGGTGACGCGATCGAAAGGCGGCTGGTCGCGCTCGGCGTAGATGTTCTCCCGCAGCACCGCCCCCGCGCATTGGGCCAGAGGCAGGGACTCGATCGGCAGACACGTCAGGTGCTGCGCGATGAGCTCATCCGCCTGCGAGGGACTGATCACGACTCAGTTGGAATCGGAGCTCTTGCCCCTGGCCTTGAATATCTTGACCTGCGCGTTGAACTGGTTGGCGACGGTCTGGAGCTGATCGATGGCGGCGTTGTGCTTCTGGTTTTCGATGGCCTCGAGCTCCTGCTTCTGCTGCTTGGTGAGCGTGGCGCCGGCCGCGGCGACGCGGCTGTCGCGCTCGAGCTGGATGCAGGAGAGATACGCCGTCATCTCCTCGTTGTAGCTCTTCACCACCTGCATGGCGGCGATCATCTCCTTGAGTGTCGCGGTGGTGCCGTCCGGGATGTGGCCCGGCGCCTGCGGATAAGTGCAATCGGCGTAGGCCGCCGGTGCGAGAACGGCGGCAACGACGAGTGCCGCTGGAAGCAATTTCATGAAGCAATCCCCTGGTTGATCGGTCGACTATCTTAAGAGCGCGAAGCGTTGCGGGCCACCCGGGCTGCCGCGGGCCGGCTCTGGTAGAGGTAGCATCCCGCGGTGTGATCGTTGACGACACCCACGGCCTGCAGGTACGCATAGACGATCGTCGAGCCCACGAAACGGAAGCCGCGCTTTTTGAGGTCGCGGGAGATGCGGTCGCTGAGCTCACTGGTGGCGGGCACCTGGCTGCGCATTCGCCAGCCGTTGCGGACGGGGCGGCCGCCGACCCAATCCCAGAGATAGCGACTGAAGGAGCCGAATTCCCGCTGCACCGCGAGGAAAGCCTGCGCATTGGTGACGGTGGAATCGACCTTGAGCCGATTGCGCACGATGCCGGGGTCCTGCAGCAGCGCCGCGCGGCGGCGCGCATCGAAGCGCGCCACCTTGGCCGGATCGAATGCGGCAAAGGCCTTTCGATAGGCGGCGCGCTTGCGCAGGATGGTGGACCACGAGAGACCCGCCTGCGCGCCTTCGAGTGTCAGCATCTCGAAAAGGCGCGGGTCGTCCCGTACCGGCCGGCCCCACTCCTCGTCGTGGTAGCGGGCATATTCCGTATCCCCTGCCGGAACCCAGCCGCAGCGGGTCTTCTCTTCTATGGACGGTGCCGGGCGGGCGGCGCGCTTGGAAGCCACGAGTCTCTCATGATGAAGCAACCGATCGATATCCGGAATACGGCGCCCGCAGTCTCCAGCGGCAAGCTCATGGGCCCGGCCCCGGCTCCAGGTCGTCAGATTAGCATGGGGATGCGATGAGACCCGGCTGGGTGCCGGGCATGCTGCTGGCTCTCCTCGGCGCGGTGGCTGCCGGGAGCCCGGTCGCTGCCCGCGATTGGGCGGCGGGGCCGGCGGGCGTTCGTGGCCTGATTCTCTATGACGCCTCGCCTTTCTTCTTTGCGCGCGGGGGACGCAATGGGCTCGTCGCCATCCAGGCGCACCTTCCGGCCGTGGCGGCGCTCGGCGCCAACGCGATCCTGCTCTCGCCGCTGACCGCGGCGTCCCGCGGCGATTTCGGTTACGCGGTGACGGATGAATTGCGCTTGCGCCCGCGGTTCGGCTCGCCGGCGCAGCTGCGGGCGCTAGTGCGCGCCGCGCACGCGAGGGGGCTGCGCGTGCTGCTCGACATGGCCGCCAATCATCTCTCGGATCAATCTCCGTACTTTCGGGATGCAGAGCGGCGCGGCCGCAAGTCACCCTACTACGACTGGTTCGAGCGCGAGGCTTCCGGAAAGCCGGTGCACTACTTCGACTGGACGAATCTCGAGAATCTCAACTATGGCAATCCGGCGGTGCGCCGCTACGTGCTCTCGGCGTTCGCGCATTGGCTGCGGGACTATCACGTCGACGGCTTTCGCCTCGATGCGGCCTGGGCCATCCGCCAGCGCGATCCCCGCTTCTGGCCGAGGCTGCGCGCGCATCTTGCGCGCATCGATGCCCACGTCGTCCTCATTGCGGAGGCTTCGGGCGTCGACGGGTACTACGTTACGCACGGATTCGATGCCGCCTACGACTGGTCCTCGCGGCTCGGACAATGGGCCTGGCACGACGTGTTCGCTCCGGCCGGCGGCCTGCCGGATCTCGCGCGGCTGCGCGCCGCCCTGACCAACGGCGGCAAGGGCTACCCCGAGCACACGCTGCTGCTGCGATTCCTCGACAACAACGACACCGGGCCGCGCTTCATCACGCGCTACAGTGTTGGCGAGACCCGCGCTGCCATCGAGATGCTGTTCACGCTGCCCGGTATTCCGCTGATCTACGATGGCGATGAGGTCGGGGCCGCCTTCCAGCCCTATGACGAGGGGCCCCCCATCGTCTGGCGGGATCCGGATCACCTGACGCCTCTTTACGCGCGAATGTCGCGGGAGCGCGGTGAGGTGCGCGCGCTGACCTCGCCGCGGCTCGTGCTGCTGGCGACGGACCATGACCGGAAGGTGCTCGCGTACCTGCGGCCGGGCTGCAATGGCGGGCCGGATGCGCTCGTGGCACTCAATTTTTCCGGCTCGCCGGTCCCGGTCCGGCTGCTCGGCGCTGCCTCCCTCGAAGGCTTCGCGACGGCGAGCGCTCAGGATCTCGCGACCGGCAGGCGATGGCCGGTGAGCCTGCCTGCCGGACCCTTGGACCTGCCTGCCTACGGCGGCCTCATCGTGCTCTCCCATTGACCTGACCACCGCAGAGAGGCATGGTGCGAGCTCAATTTTCGTACCCAGGCACAGGATGTGCCCCGCCGACGAAGGTGGCGGACGTTGGGAAAAAAACCGCGCTTTTTTGCTCAACGCGCGCTGGGCGGGGCAGGATGCCCCGATCCAGCGCTTCAAACGAGGGTCTGCATGTCGCAAGCCGAGTCGCACCTGTCGCGCAATCTGCGCAACCGCCACATTCAGCTCATCGCCCTGGGCGGGACGATCGGGGTGGGGCTCTTCCTCGGCTCCGCGCAGGCGATCCACAATGCCGGTCCCGGCCTGCTGCTCACCTATGTAGTGGGCGGCATCGCGATTTTCTTCATCATGCGCGCCCTGGGGGAGCTCCTGACCTACCGGCCGGTCGCGGGCTCCTTCGCCACGTACGCCGATGAGTTCTGCGGCCCGTTCGCCGGTTTCGTCACCGGCTGGTCGTACTGGTTCATGTGGATCGCGACGGTGATGGCGGAGATCACCGCCATTGGAGTGTACGTGCGCTTCTGGCTTCCCTGGATGCCGCAATGGGTGCCGCCGCTCGCCGCACTCATTGTGCTGTATGGCGCCAACCTCCTCGCCGTGCGGGTGTTCGGGGAGCTCGAGTTCTGGTTCGCGCTCATCAAGATCGTGACCATCCTGGCACTCATCGTGGCGGGGCTCGGCGTGATCCTCTTCCATGTCGGGGATTTCGGCTCGCAGGCGAGCTTCACCAACCTCTGGTCCCATGGGGGCTTCCTGCCGTTCGGCATTCTCGGCGTGCTGCTGACGCTGCAGATCGTGATGTTCGCCTATTCCGGCGTGGAGCTGATCGGTGTCACCGCGGGCGAGGCGGAAAATCCCGCCGTGGTGTTGCCGCGGGCGACCAACGGTATCATCTTTCGCATTTTGCTCTTCTACATCGGCGCGCTCATCGTCATCATGGCGCTCGTGCCCTGGAACCAGTTGAGCCCTGACACGAGCCCATTCGTGTTCGTGTTCCAGAAGCTCGGCATTCCCGGCGCGGCCAGCATCATCAACATCGTCGTCATCACCGCGGCGACTTCCTCGTGCAACAGCGGCATCTTCAGCACCGGCCGCATGCTCTACTCGTTGGCGTGCCGCGGCCAGGGTCCACGGGCTTTCGCGACCTTGAGCCGCCGGAACGTGCCGGCAGCGGGCATCCACGTCTCGGCGGCGGTCATGCTGATAGGGGTTTTCCTCAACTACGCCGTGCCCCAGCACGTCTTCATCTGGGTGACCAGCGTGGCGCTGGTGGGGACGCTCTGGACCTGGGGCATCATCATGGTGGCGCACTTGGGGTACCGGCGCGCGGTGCGCGAGGGGCGGGTCGCGGCGGCGAGCTTCCGCATGCCGGGGGCGCCGGTGGTGAACTGGCTGGTGGTCGCCTTCCTGCTCTTCGTCACCGCCATGCTCTCGCTGCAACCGGATACCCGGGTG
>Ga0134126_10009473_pt1 | contig 12268 bp, 4 predicted proteins | sample KB31752_FD_96881 | JGI IMG/M metagenome (GOLD analysis project Ga0134126, IMG submission 96881) | Terrestrial soil microbial communities with excess Nitrogen fertilizer from Kellogg Biological Station, Michigan, USA - KB3-175-2 | ecosystem: Environmental > Terrestrial > Soil > Unclassified ...
CAGGCTGGATCGACACGATTTTGTCTTCGTCTCCGATCCTTGCAAGGATCGTCCGGCTACTATGTGTGACTTGCCAGCGCGGTTCATCAGCAATCAAGCGGCCCCAGACTTCCATGGCGGCTACAGCGAGCTGATCCGCGGCTTCAGACGATTGATCAGATTCGCGAATCCGAATCTGACCCGCTGCGTTGATGATGTTGCCAAGCAAGTTCCACGCGTCATTTTCGTCAGGTGAGTCGTCCGTTTTTATGACGGAGCCCAACTCGAGTTCGTCTTTGAACTGCGCGGCAGTCGTCCAGGCGTTTTCAACTTCGCGCGGAAGTTCTTTGACGAAGTCTTCGAGAATGGAAATCAGTACGGGTCTGAAGATATCTAGTTTGCCCCATAAAATGCACATGCGTACTTCGGAATAATCCAACTCGTCCAGCTCATCGATGTCGGGAAGATCAGCGGCCCAACGCGGGCCGAAATCGTCGAACCGTTGTGGCTGCTGTTTCTTCAGTTCCGCCACCATGAAGGTAACGGCCGTGCTCATATCACCCGGGTCTTCGATTCTCGTCCGTAGCTCGGAAAACCAGCGATCAGCCAAATCCGGATCGAAGGCAATGGCCTGAAGGCAAGCATTTAGTTGCTGTTGCAGATCGTTGTTCGCGAGCGCTTCGTGATATTGAGCTTCAAGTATCTTTCGTGCTTCAGCGAAATCCCCGGTCTTAACCAAATTATAGAGACGCACTGCGGGAAGCGCCGTTTCATTGTAGTCAACTTCCTGTTGGCGTTCGGGTGTGCGGCTGTGGTTCAACTGATGGATCAGTTCGAACGACGAGGAAGCAGTACTGGTGGTCAAAGCGTCTACCAACCCTTCTGCCAACACGTCCGAAAACTTTGCCGGTGTTGTATCAGGACGTCTTCGCTTATCCTGCTGACGAGTGTTTTCGAACGCTGTTTGCAAGCTCGACTCGATCCCCGCGCGAGTGGCGGCATTGCGGCGCCACAGCGACAGCACGATTCGTCCCTGTGCATAAGTGTCGGTCTGTTGTTCCAGGTCCGTGAGCGTTTTTCGATCAACATCACCGTCGCCCGTTTTGCTCTGCTCGACTTCTTCACGCTTTAGATGGTCTGCCAGATCATGCCTCGCGATCAGAGACTCGACTGCCGCCGCAACACCCTCGTCAGGAATGCGTCTCAACCACAGCAGCCCGCGCAGGATCGCGGTGAGAGTGGGATCGATCATCGAGGCGTCCAACTCGCACGCCTTCAAGGCAGCCTCCGAAAACTCTGTCCAGCGTTCCGAACCAATCTTGTGCAGGGCCCACGAAAGCTGGCCCAAAGCTGCGGTTCGATGTGTACGTCCACCGGCCGTTGGGACTTTTACCGGCGGCAGCGCCTCCGCACATACCTGGACCGATTGAGCGAGTGCACTATACAACTCTGAGTTGGCTTCCTGCTCCGCCTCAGTGAGTGGGTGAGTGTCGTCACCTTCAAGAACAGCCGAGGCTTCGGTTATTTCCAGAATTCCAGTTAGCACGTCGGCAATAGCAGCCCACATTCCCGGCGCTTGGTCGACCTGGTCGTTTTCATCCCTCCCACTCGCTCCCTGGGTTGTTGACGCAGCGATGATGCGCGCGTGCGTTGTCGCCAGTACGCCATTGGCCAGCCAGGTCAAATTTGTGATGGAGGCGGGCAAAGCGCGAGCGAGCAGCGTAAAAAGAAGGCGCGAGATGCCGGCCCAACCTAAGATGTACCCTGCTTCGTAGAGCCACTCGACCGTAGTCTCTGCCAACTTCTGACATTGCGCGGCGGTCGTTTGTGAGTCTTTGAGAAACTCGCGAAGAATGTCTCGCCAGGCAGTGCGGATGTTTGGCAGTTGCTCGCTGTCGACGAACAGACGTCTCGCTAAATCGAGCGCCACCGCGGAATCAAGGTGCGCCACCCGCGCCAGGAATGCGACGGCATCGGTTTCCACAACAAAATCGAACGCGTTACCTTCAGCGCCGCCGGTGGAGCGAATGTTCGGTGGCCGGTAGCTGAGCCACGCGCTGCGTTCGAGACTGCGAAGCACCTCACGCGCCTCGAGCGTTGCACCCAGATCCATCAAGCGTTCAGCCAGAAGAAACCGGGACCAGGGAAGCATCCGGCCACCGAGTTCGACCGCGGCGCTTCCTTTGCCCAGTCTCTCCAGCAGAACCGCCGGATCGTCCTGCAATAAAGATAAGACGTATTGTCCGCTGGTCCATTCAGCTTCGATCTCTGACAAGATGCGGCTGGCAATCTCCACCATTTGTACAAACACTTCATCCTGATCGTGCAAAACAGCAGCTTGCGCTATACGCGTACAGTCAGCACGTGTGTGTGCTGGTCCAATCATCTCGAGTTGGCGTTCTCCGAATGGGCCACGCAACAGTTGCGCGGCCTGGCTGAGCTGTCCAGCGCGCGTGAGGTGTGCGGGCAGATGCATCAGGGCGTAACGATCTTCAAACGTCGACCAGGCTGCGTCGTTCAGGGATTGATAATGTTCGGCGATCGCGGCATGGAAAACACTTTCCGGACGGAGTGGATAAGGATTACGCGACTTGTCCTGCGTCAACAGAAAATCGGCAAACGATCCGTGATAGATGTAGTAGGCGAGGTTGCCGGTTACGCTAGTCGTCTCGAGAAACTGTCGTACTTCCCCCAGAACTTCATCGACCCGTAACTGGTCCAGGTTGGCAAAGGCCGCTATTTGTACCGAGGTTAGTGGTGCGCGGGCCACCGCCAGAATGCCGAGCACGGGAACGTAGTAGTCGAGCCAATCACGTTTGTGCGTTTCGGTGCGAATCCGCTGAGTCAACAGATACCGGTAGATGCCGTCGAGGCCCTGTGGTAACGCAGCTACCGACGGCGATTTGATCAACTCGAAGCGCCTGGCTTCTGCTTCAAGTTGCAGGCCCTTGATCAGGTGATACAGATAAAGAAAATTACCCTTGCTCCCCTCTGCCAGATCATGCGCGAGATCCTCGAGTGGGCGGTTTGCGACTCCGGTGAGTGAGGCCGCGAGCGAAGTTTCGCTCAGCCGAGTCAAGGCGTAATGCGCGGCCTCATCAATGCTGTAGGCGATTATGTCGGGCTCGGAAAGATCGACGCGCGTGACAGTCGTGTCACCGGTCTGATTGACGAATCGATCGAGGTGCTCGCCGGGCTGACTCGTGAGTACCCACGTCAGGTTGTCAGGCAGTTCAGGACCGAAGGGAATGGCTTTCGTGATCTCCGCACTGTCATCGAGCGAGTCCACGACAATCCTGATTTTTTCTTCAGGCCGGAGCTGCGCCAGCTCTTCGAGCGGAAAGAGGAGTGCTTCCTGAGCAAGCCTGGCCACAGACATCTGTTCGGTGAGGTCGGTGACTTCTCCGACGCGCACGAGAAATGCTTCGCCAGCCAACTCGTCGACGCTGACTTTCACGTCGATCAGGATTTGCTGGAACGGTGAAAGCGTAACTTTCTCGACTTCAATGCCGCGGACCGTGCCGCCTTTCTCGAGTACGCCGACGTCGAGTGTTGCGTCGATTTTCAGTGTGGGTGGACCAAAGATCTCGTATCCGTACCGCGCGCGCAGCTGGAGTCCTAGCGACACGAGAAATCTCTTCGCGTCTTTCCAGATAAAGCCGTCCGCATTGCCGAGGCGAATAAAATAGGCGAGACAGTTCCAGTCTTTCACCAGTTGAGCAGCGAGAAACGTTTTGCCGCTGCCGGGTTCACCCGTGACGAGACAAACTGCGCTGCCGTCCTTCTGAGTAGCGTTGAGGCTCGCAACTGTCGACGCGATTTTGTTGAGCAGATACGTGCGCGGAACGCTTTCTTTGAGTTGCTCGCCGAGGTGAGAAGGTATCGAGGGGGCCTGGTCGGTTGAGGGTATGGGAGTATTGTTCTTCATACACGTTCCATTGCGGAACTTTCAGCTACGAGAGCAGCGAGTTGAGTGTTCTAAAGGTTGCAACGATAACCCGTTCCTGTCAACGTTTTCGTAATAGGGCAGTGCTTCTGGTTTGAGAGATTTCTCTGTGCAACCTCTGTGTTCTCTGTGTCTTTGTGGTGAATTAATTCCGAGCAAAATACAACCACAGAGACACAGAGAACACAGAGGTTGCACAGAGAAGCAGTTCAACAACTCCGCGAACTCCTGCGAATACAGCGTCTCGGTTTACAAGTTTTTTGCATATGGTTTCGTTTGGATCTAAGATGTCGCCACTTTAGCTGCGCAGACCTGCTTCAAGTTCGAGTCCACTCTTGGGCTGGTCAGTAATCACCTCGCAATCCGAATTTCACTTATCAGAGGTTCTCTATGAAATATGACTTAGTCTTCGAAGGAGGCGGCGCGAAGGGAATGGTCTTCGTGGGCGCCTGCCTCGAGTTCTTCAAGCGCGGTCACAGTTTTGATCGTCTGCTGGGTACATCCGCCGGCGCCATCACCGCGACGCTGCTCGCCGCAGGTTATACGCCCGACGAAATGTTAGCGGCCTTGCTGGATAAATCAGAAACTGGCGGATCCGTTTTTAATGAATTCATGGGGCCGGCACTACCTTTCAGACCGGAAGAGATCTCGAGCAGCGCTACCCTGCGGTTGCTCGACGGCATCGATTTCACTTTCATTCCGAACTGGGCCGAGAAACAGTTCCATGAAAAGCTCGTCGCAACTCTCGCCGGCAATGAAACGTTTCGTCATGTTCTTTCATTGATTGAAAGGGGTGGCTGGTACTCCGCCGACAAGTTTGTCCGTTGGTTGAGAAAGAAACTGGATTCGGGCCCCTGGCAGAACGGTACGCGCGCGTTTAGCACGATGACTCTGCAGCAGTTCTTTGACGCGACGGGCGTGGAGTTGTCACTCGTCGCTTCAAACATCACTGAAGGCATCATGCTGGTGCTGAACCATCGTACCGCGCCTGATTGTCCGCTGGTTTGGGCAGTGCGGATGTCGATGAGTCTGCCGTTGGTTTGGAACGAAGTCGTCTGGGACGCGGAGTGGGGAAAGTACCGAGGCCGTGATCTCACCGGTAACGCAATCATCGACGGAGGCCTGTTATCAAACTTTCCGATCGAGTTGTTTATCTCCGATGCGGAACCCGTCATCAAACTGATGGGACCAAAGAAAGATAATCCGGTCCTGGGTCTTTTAATCGATGAAAACTTGCCGGTACCAGTGGCGAAGGGCTTGTTCGTGAACATCAACATCAAGCCGGGCGAATTGAAAACAGTGCAGCGGTTGCGCCAAATCGTCGACACCGTAACCGGCGCGCACGACAAGATGGTGATTGACGAGTACAGCCATCTGGTCGCGCGCTTGCCGGCCCAGGGATATGGAACTACGGAATTTGCCATGACGGACGAACGCCGTGAAGCACTGGTACAAGGCGGTGCAGAAGCAATGGCGCTCTACTTCGACGTGCCGTCGGGCTTGCTCCTGCCGACCAAGTCAGCCGATACAAGGATGGTGACTCAAACGACTGCGGATCGGATTGCCACATCTTTACTCGCGGAAAATATGCCTTGAAACAGTCTTCTCTGTGCAACCTCTGTGTTCTCTGTGCCTCTGTGGTTAAAAATTTGTTCGAAAAAACAACCACAGAGACACAGAGAACACAGAGGTTGCACAGAGAAGAGGTAAGAGAGAACAAACAATGACCGAACCTGCCAGAAAGCAAACGAGCTTTGACGCTTCTCACAACGAGCCGTTAGTGCTGCCCGGCGGTGCGAAGTTACCGTTACCACGTGTGCCCAATGGCGCCGAAGCGGCTGCTGTGCCGGACGATCTGCGCGAAGCGTGGCTGCAGCACATGATCAACGGCTTCAGGCAGAACCAGCGAATGTTTGAATCCACGTTGGCCGCATTCATGAAACCCTATCGGCTGACCATCGTTTTTTACGCCGCCATGTTTCTGGTGGGCCTTGGTCTCTTCGTGGCGTCCGTCATTATCGGCTTAACGAAAGGCGACCCTGTCCTTGCACTTGGTTTTGCCGGTCTCAGTGTCGGCGCGTTCCTCACGTTTTTCGTTCAACATCCGCTTCGTGCCCTCGAAGAAAATCTCGAATGCATTACCTGGCTCGGAGTGGCTTTCAATACTTACTGGACGCGCTTGATGTACGCGAATGAACCTGAACGTGTGCAAGCTGATCTCAAAGCCGCCGAAGACGACTTCCGTGCGTCAGTAGAGAAGCTGATCAGCATTCACAACGAGCTAAGGAACAAGCGACTCGGTGCGTGAAGAGGATCGAACATGCCAAACAAAGCGAAGTGGACAATCCTGACTTATATTGCCGCCCACAATAACCTGCAACAGTTGGGAATGAAGTCTCTCCACGAGATCTTAAACGTCGGCAGCAATGCTGAAGTGGTACTCACGGCGCTCTACGATGGACCGAGCGGCGCCGCGCGTTACGTGATGGGCGCGCCCGGAGCAGTGTCGTGGCAGGAACCGCTCGGATCTTTCGACTCGGGTGATCCGGACGAATTGATCACGACGGCGAAACTGCTTTTCGCGAACAATCCGGCAGACCGATATGGGCTCGTGCTTTGGAGTCATGGTACGGGCTGGGTACCGAGCGAGATCGAAACGGTGGCGGCAGAAGCGAGGCCGGGTAGTAAGACTGACGCAGCAGAGATTCATGAGCGTGCCGGTATGCCCGGAAACGTCACGCTTTTCAGGTCGACGTTACGCGCGCTGCTGAAACCCGAGAAACCACGCGAACGCGCGATCCTCTTCGACGACGGCACTGGACACTCTCTGGATACAATCGAGCTGGCGCGCGTCGCGAACGAAATCGCGCAGGCAGTCGGACAGCCACTCGACTTGCTCGGTATGGACGCGTGCTTGATGGGCAATCTGGAAGTCGCTTACGAGGTACGAAAGTCTGCGCGGTTTCTCGTAGCGTCTGAGGAGTTGGTCCCGGGACATAGCTGGCCGTATGAAGACATCTTCAAGAATCTGCAGTCCGAACCCGATCAAACCGGCGCCGAACTCGCACCGGCGATCGTGAATCGTTACGTTTCATACTACACCACTAACCCGCCGGGCGCGGGAGACGTCACGAAAGTCGCCTTCGATCTGAGCAAGATCGATGAACTTGTTTCACCTGTCGATCAAGTGGCCGAGCAACTCGTGTCTGGGATGGACACTTACGGCGAGGTGCTGTGGTCCGTGCAACACGCAACGCGCGATCAGGAAACGAGACAGGGAAAGCGGCGGCCCAACAAGTTTGAGTTTCATCTCTGGGATGTGGGTTCGGTAATCAAAGGATTGGCTGCCGCGCCTGAAACTTCAGCGCAGCTGCGGCAGAGTTGTGAGACGGCTTTGAGCTCGTTTACTCCCGGCGAAGGATCAATTCTCGCGGCCGGGCACACCGGTGCGTGGTTCGATGAAACGAGTGGCTTTTCAACGTATTTGATGCCGCCTCAGGAGCAACGTATCTCTCCAGCCTACTCACAACTGGCGTATGCGCGCGAAACGCATTGGTACGAAATGTTGCAGGCGTATCAGCAGCACTTTAACTGAGGTTGAGACACACAAATGCGATATACCGATCTGGAGTTGTTGGCCGAGCAGCAGGAGGTTGTCAAAGCAGATGGAAAAAGGCTGCTTAAGTTCAACCTCACCGTGGTGGGAGTTCTGGCTCCTACACAATGTGAAGTCGATCTCGGCGAGGTGCGCAAACTGAAGATTGCAGCTCTTCAAGATGACGCTACTGCGAAAGAAGCGGCGGCACTCGGAGCAGCGCTGAGTGCGGCGTTGCTGCCGACGGAGGTCTTCAATGAAGTAAGCAACCGCATCAGTGTCGCTACTGCAGGCAAGGAGGGTTTGCGAATCAGACTGATTCTCTCGGGTAGTGATCTCAAGAATTTGCCTTGGGAATTCCTGCTCCTGAACCGCGGTGGTGGTGAGGCTAAGCTTTCCGACTTTTTATGCCTCAACCCGAATGTATCTCTCGTCCGTCATCCGGTCACGACTCTGCCGGCCTGGAGATTAGGTGCGACCTCGCCCGTGAAGGTCATGATCGCGGGTGCGAGTCCTGCGAACTGGCCGCCACTGAATGTCTCAAAAGAGGTGGCCCTGATCCAAAAGGCTCTCGCGGCTAATCCGCATGTCACCGTGTCGACTTCAGAGAAGGCCCAAACGAAGGATCTTCCTGATCAAGCCAATCCGGCACACATTTTTCATTTCGCCGGACACGGAAGCTTCGAAAAACAGCAGTCTGCGAAACCCGGAGCTTTCGAAGGAACGGGTAGTTTAATCCTCGAGGATGAATACGAATTGCCGGAGGTGTTAGACGCGGACACATTAGCCGTGCGCTTGAGTAATGCAGGTGTGCGCCTGGCAGTTTTGGGAGCGTGTCAAACCGCGGAACGAGACGACGTCAACGTCTGGGGCAGTGTCGCGGAGTCGTTGTTGAAGGCCGAACTCGGCGCGGTCGTGGGCATGCAGTTCAAGGTGCGTGACGACTCGGCCATCGCCTTTGCGGAAAAGTTTTACAACGCGCTCGCCGTTGGTCTAAGTGTGGACGAAGCAGTGACCGCAGGCCGTGTGGCTGTTGCGTCGTTGAAGGACGCAAAGGGATGGGCCAATCCCGCGTTGTACCTGCGCGCGCCGGATGGCGTCATCTTTGAGAGCATCGCTGCGGATCCGAAGCTGCAGGCGGAACGGCAGCAGGCGACGGTAGTCATCAACCAGGAAGTTGAAGAGTTGTACGGAGAGGCAATTGGATTTGAGTTCGACACTATCGGCCCGGGAAGCTCGACGACCGTCAAACAGAAAGTAAACACCGTGAAAGAGGGCGGCAAGCTTGTGGGCGGCACTGCACGCCAAGTCGGAGGAACGGTTCACGTCGATCAGACGATCGAAGATGCCGAAGGAGACGTTACCGGGATATCAATTGGCGACGACGATGATTAACGGTAACTCGCTTTGCACAAAAAGTCGGCGACATTGCTTTTCTCTGCGCCACCTCGGCGTACTCTGCGTCTCTGCGGTGAGTTATTGCTGAATTAGTTAACCGCAGAGACGCAGAGTACGCCGAGGTGGCGCAGAGAAATCAATAATTCGGCACTTTTTGTGCAAAGCTACGATGACTCAATCAGCGTAATCTGTGGATAAGCCGGAAAGCGAGATGCATCATGGATTTCTCGGAATACATTGCGGAGCGCACTCAATTCTTCACTGGTCGTGAGTGGGTTTTCGAGAAGATCAACACCTGGCTCAGCGCAAACAACTCGCGCATTTTTCTTTTGGCAGGCAGGCCAGGCACCGGTAAGACCGCGATTGCGGCGAGATTGACCCAAATCAGCGATGGAGCGGTGACAGTGTCGAGCGCGCCGCTGCTGACTTCGGGATGGTTAACTTACAGTCATTTCTGTCAGGCTGGTCTCGAAGGCACATTGTCTCCGCTCGACTTCGTCGCATCCATTTCAGAGTCGTTGGCGAATCGCTACCCGGTGTTCCGCGACGCGCTGGAGAAAGCCGCGTTGTCACAGATCGTGATAAATCAAAACATCACTACCGCGGCAACAGGAGCGAATATCACGGGCGCAAAGATCAAGGTCGAGATCAAGACCGGCGATGCCCGGCCACTCTTCGATCAAGCCGTTCGCATCCCCTTGAATAAGCTCTGTGTGCCGAGTTTTAAGGAGTCGATCGTGATTCTCGTTGATTCGCTCGACGAGGCGTTGACCTTCAACCCGGCAGTCAACATCACTCAGTTAATGAAACTGGTCAACGATTTTCCGCCGCAGGTGCGCTTCGTACTTACCTGCAGGAGTAACAGCGACCGTGTGTTCAAGCTTTTGAGACAGCAGCCAACCCTGGACCTGCTCGCCAATGCTGAAAACAAAGAAGACGAAGTTGAGATCTACGCAAATGCCCGACTGACCGGATTGGCGGCCGACGGACCACGTTCACAACTGGCCCATCGCATCGCAGAACAAAGTGGTGGCAATTTTCTCTACGCATTTCATGTGTTGAATGACGTGATTGCCGGCGGAAATATTGAGAATTCAAATGCGATTGTGCTGCCCGAGAAGCTGGACGATGTATACCGCAAGTTTATCGAGCGTGAAATGGCTTCGGATGAAACCAAGTGGAACGACGTTTACCGGCCGTTACTCGGGCCGATTGCGGTTGCGCTCGGTGAAGGGTTAACGAGGTCTCAGTTGATTGGCATCACTGACCTTCCGGAAGACACCACCGATGATGTCTTGAAAGTTTGTAGCCAATACCTCGTCGGCGGAGTGCCAGCGACCCAACCTTACCGTATCTATCACCAGTCGTTTCGCGACTTCCTGTTGAACGACGAAGACTATTCTGTTTTTCCGGCTGCACGACATGAGGCGATCGCTGAATACTTTCAGAACGAGTGTGGCTCGAACTGGACCGGGTGCAGAGATAATTACGGCCTACGATATACGCCGGCTCATTGGGCCGACTCGGCGACGTTGTCAGACAGCCGGCGCGAAGGCCGCACGCAGTCGCTCGTTAGTCTTACCAGTAACGAGTCATACCAGACAGCATTCGAAACGCAGGTTGGAGATCTGCCCGCCTTGCAGGACTACCTGCATCGCGCGGTTAAAGTCGCGGCCCTAAATAGTCGGGCGGACATGTTGCTGTGGTTGGTCCGGGCGGCTAAACAATTCGGGCGTTTTCGGGACAACTATCTGAAAGGCGAATCCGTTGTCGCGCTGGCCCAGCAGGGAGAGATCAGGCAGGCCGAGAAACGCCTCGCGCTGTTTACCGATTTGGAAGAAGACTGGAAGACAGCCGCGCGCATGATCATTGGCTGGCTCGGAACCGACCGAAATAAGGCGGTGGCAGAAGAAGTTCGAGACGAAGTTGGCGGCAGTCTTTCTCAAGGGCAACCCGTTGAAGCACTGCTCATTTTACGAGCTCGATTCGAGGCCGCGTTGAATGACCAACCGCTTTTTCCCTGCGACGAAAATCAGGCGTTGTCGCTTGATGTCGGGCGAGAAGTAGTCAAACGATTAAGCGGCCAGGCCTTCGATCAGGAGCTGCTCAAGTCTGTGGATCCGAGCTTCATCACCAATCTGGGGCAGCAATCTGAACTCTTGAACAATGCGAAATACGGATATGCATCAAATCTCGACGGTCCGATCCTGGTGCAGATGGCGCGGGTGTACGGTGATGAGGGAACGGAACTGGTCGATTCCTATATCGATGCGCACGCTGGCTACAACTACATCGAATATCGAAATCGATCTTTATGGATGGTATTGCACTCGGTCTTGCGCAATCATCCGGACCAGAACTGGGTCAAAGAGCGTTTGCGTCGTTTATTAGTGGGCGCACTGAGTGGTGGCGGTGTCGACTTCGAAGAGATGTTGCCGATGACGGCCGCGTTGTTGGCTGAAAAAGCGGCACAGCGTGCTCCGGGCTTGCTCCTGGACCAGTGGCGGGCGGACGCAGCAGCAAAGGCGGCTGAGCTACAGTACAACCGTAAGCACAACGACTCATGGGGAAATCATAAGCGACGACTAACGGCATTGATGGAGCTATACCACCTCGTTCTGTCCGATAGCAACGGCGTAGATGAGTTAAAGAAGAGTCTTTCCAGGTTGCCTTTCGGGTTTGCGGGCTTTCAGGCTCCGGCCAATCTTCGTTTGAGTGAGGCGTTTCTGGTTTGCGGGCAAACGGCCTGGGTTGATGGCGCTATAGATCAGTCGCTGCGCTCCGCTCATAACATTCAGGATTATCACTTCTGTGCGAGGATAACTGCGCGTTGCAATGCCCTGAAACAATGGCATTCTCAATCACTGACCGGCCAGAACCTTGTCAAAGCGATCAACAGCTTCGTCACCTCACCATCGGATCCTGAATTCGCCGCCCGGCATCGTGTTCACGATCTATATGATTACCGCGATAAGAATGACGACTCGCTCTCGGTAGGACCAGCACGTGCTGCTGCGACACTCGAACAACTTGTCGATGTGTTTCAACGTCCGGCCGTCGAGTTCCGGCGTCTTAATCCTGATTTTGGTTTGAAAGACAATCTGAAAGAGGGAACGCCGGTCCTGATTCCTGATCCCGGACTGGCGCCGCTGCTCGCGATTCATTTCGCAGCGGCGACGTTGGCTGACGCGAGCCTGAAAGCTCAGCGAGCTTCGTTGATCCAAGCGTTGGTTCCAATGGCAGTTGCCAATCCGACGGCGCTGGATACGGTTCTCAGTTATCTGCTAATCGCGGTGGCGCCTAACGACGCGAAACTGATGACAGAAATCACAAAAGAAATCGGACCTGTA
>Ga0134126_10009474_pt1 | contig 12267 bp, 11 predicted proteins | sample KB31752_FD_96881 | JGI IMG/M metagenome (GOLD analysis project Ga0134126, IMG submission 96881) | Terrestrial soil microbial communities with excess Nitrogen fertilizer from Kellogg Biological Station, Michigan, USA - KB3-175-2 | ecosystem: Environmental > Terrestrial > Soil > Unclassified ...
CTTAGCCAGTTGATGGCGGTAGAGTTTCCCGATGGGGATCTCCTGTGCACCGATCTCGATATCGTTTTGGGTAAAAGCGGTGATCTTATCGATGGCAACGATAAACGAGCGGTGGACACGCAGAAAACGATCTGCCGGCAGCATCTGCTCGATGGAGCTAATGGGTTTTTTTACGATCAGCGGTTTGTCCCCCGTGCATACGATGCGGCTATAATCTTTGAGACTTTCGATATACCGAATGTCCTTTAGCTCCACTTTCACCATTTTTCTGTCGACGCGAAAATAAAGGAAGGCTTCCGTAGGCTGGCCCGTCACTGGCTCGGGCGCAGGCAGGTCGTTGCCGGATGTCAGCTTGTTCACGGCACGGAGAAAACGCTCGAAGGAAAAGGGTTTCAGGAGATAGTCTACTGCGTCGAGTTCGAATGCCTCCAGCGCATAGTCTTTGTGCGCCGTGGTAAAGATCACCCGGGGCGGATTGCGCAGCGTGCGGATAAATTCCGTTCCCAGCAACCGGGGCATTTTGATATCGAGAAAGAGGACATCGATGGGATGCTCCTTGATCATTTGCATCGCTTCGAGCGCATTGGCGCAGGTTCCCACCAGTTCCAGGTTGTCCATATTGTCGAGATAGGTGGACAAGATCTTCAAGGCGGGTGGTTCGTCGTCAACCAACAAGCATTTCAGTTTCGGTTTCATATTTACGGGCGGTTAAGGTGAGCGAAACCAGGAAGGTGTCTTCTTCCGGGATGAGCAGAAGGTGGTGCCGGTGGGGATAGAGGAGGTCCAGGCGGCGGCGGACATTCTGTAGCCCCAGCCCCGAGGCCACGGAGCCATATGAACCGGAGTAGCCATTGGCGGATGAGGCTGGCGTCTCCGCATGGCGGCTGTTGATAAGCTTGAAGGAAAGAGTAGGTCCTTCCACATGGAGATGGAGGCTGATCCAGTTCGTCCCCGGCGATTCGCCGATGCCGTGTTTGATGCTGTTCTCCACAAAAGGGAGGAAGAGCAAGGGCGCGATCGTGCGATCACGCAAGTCGCCGGTAAAGCTGAGGCTTACCTCCAGCCGGTCGCCAAACCGCATTTTTTCCAGCGCAATATAGTCTTGCAGACTCTTGATCTCCTGGCCCAAGGGAACCACGGGATCATTGCATTCATAGAGGATGTACCTGAGCAGCGAAGAAAGCTGGAGCACCGCTTCGGGCGCCTCCGCCGAGCGCTCGAGCGTCATCGCGTAGAGGCTGTTGAGGGTATTGAAGAGAAAATGCGGATGGAGCTGGGAGCGTAGTAGCTGGAGTTCGACGGTGAGCTTTTCTTTTTCCAGCCGGTGCTGGATCTCTTTTTCCACGTACCATTTCTTCACGAGATGAATGGTCACGGCGATCCAGCCGATGCTGAAGAGAGCAAGTATCGCTCGCGGATAATTATAGCGGGCCCAGAGGCTGGTGACGCCGGAATAATGGGTGATGTAGACATCGGCGAAACGGAGATAAAAGAGGCTGATTGCCAGGATGACCACCAGGCCGACGAATGCGGAAAAGAATTTGCCCTTGAGGACGTAGCGGGGAAAAAGGAAATAGTTGAGCAAATACACGAAGATTACATGACCGGGTAAAAAGCCCAGGTTAGCGCGCAGGGTCCGCGCAACGCTTTGCTGGCGGAAAACGTAAAAGCAATACACGGTTACCGCGACCCAGAACAGGAGATGCATCAGCAAACGCCGGCGGAGCATCCCTCGCAGGAAATTAATGTACATGGTTTCGGTGCTGCCCATCATGTGGGCAAGTTACTCAAAAGGCGCTCCACTGGGGCGCGATGTTGCTCGCCGTCGACGAAAATGTGGTTTTCGTCGATAGACGATGCCGGTCACCAGGAATCGGGAGTGTAGCTTTGCAGAGCGGACGTTGGGAGATATAACCAATTGCGCAGCTTGCCGGGAGGTACTTTTAGGTATGAAAAAGTTACTATCCTTACCGGTCGCCGTCCTGCTGGTGGCAGCGACGGCCATCATAACGCCGCTAGAGGCGCAGAGCTGGGTACCCCAAAATGGCTATTGGGAAGTGGTGAGCACAGTCGCGAAGCCTGCCGAGGCCACCGTGAAGTATTATGATCTCGCGGGCCATTTGGTCCTGCAGGAACGCGTCACGGGCATGGTGCTCGATCTGCGGAAACGGCGGGTCTGCCGCTGGTTGAACAAAAGATTACGGACAGCGCTCATTGCTTATGCGCCCTCGTAAATAACTCTCATCATATAGAGAGGTTTTTGCAAGCCGGGTCGTTTCTACGATCCGGCTTTGTTTTGGGCCTCCGGGTTTTCGGGAATTTACCCTCCGGCCCAAAACCGCTTATGATGGGAGGCCTTCGGCCAAGGGGCCCGCAGCCCCTTTTTTCGTATTTTTAGCGAAACCGACATCACTATGTTCCGCTCGTACTTCACCGTCGCCAGCCGCAATCTGTTAAAACGAAAGATCAGCACCGGGGTGCAGATCATCGGTCTGGCCATAGGACTGGCCTGTTGCATACTCGTCGCGTTGTATTTCCGCCGGGAGCTTTCTTATGATCGCGGCTTCGAGCATGGGGACCGGATCCACCGGGTGGTATCCGATTTCAAGGACGGCAGCAGGGCACCTACTGCGCCATGGGTATACTCCAGTCTGTTAAAACAGGAGATCCCCGAGATCGACGCCGTGAGCCGGCTGGATGCCAAGAACAGTCCTTGTATCGTCAAGGCGATGGACGACACGGCGGCCGTCCCTTATCTCTAATGGACGGGATACTGGGTGGACCCGAATTTCTTCGATCTTTTTTCTTTTCATTTTATGTCCGGGGATCGAAAAACCGCCCTCTCAGCGCCGAATACGATCGTGTTATCGGCCGAAGTGGCGCAGCGGGTTTTTCATGGGGTCTATCCCGTCGGCAAGCGTATGCGGGCGGGCAACACGGAGTATACCGTTACCGGTGTGTTCCGGCAAGACGAACCCGATCATCTGGCGGCCGGCTTTTTTGCATCCAACAACAGCACAGGCATCCGCGAGTCGATGGCGCAGATCACGAATTGGGTAAGCGATCCTAACTATTATACCTACGTCCGGCTGAAGCCTGGCGCCGACGTCCGGCGGGTCGACGATAAGCTACAGGCATATACCATTCGGCATTGTACGCCGGATATGAAAAGGACCAACGATTGGATGGTCAATTCGCTGCAGCCCTTGCGTGCGATCCACCTCCATTCCTCGGAGTACAATGATTATATGTCGCCGCGGCAGGGAAACCTGAGCTATCTGTACCTGCTGCTGAGCATCGCGGCCTCCATCCTTTTGCTCGCGTGCATCAACTATATGAATCTCTCCACCGCGCAAGCCATCGACCGGGCACGTGAGATCGGGGTGCGGCGGGTCTTAGGCGCCGCCAAAAAGGCTATTCGGAGACAGTTCCTGGTCGAGACATTGCTGGTGAGTTTCCTGGCGATGGTATTGGGTTTGAGTCTGGCGGCCTTGTTACTGCCGTCCTTCAACAGCTTCACGGGACAGCACCTGGAGCTTTTTACCGTAGCGAATATTGTCTTTATCGGTTGCCTGTTGCCGGTAGCGTTGATCGTTGGTCTGCTCGCGGGCCTCTATCCCGCCTGGTATCTTTCCGGCTTTAAACCGGTGACGGTGCTAAAGGGAAGGGTCAGCGATTCAGGCGCGCTGCTGAATGTCCGGCGGGTGCTGGTCGTCGGGCAGTTCGCCGTGGCCACGGGGTTGCTGTTTGGCACCATCGTTATTTGGGAACAATTGCAGTTTATGCTAACGGCGAAAACGGGCGTCGACGAGGATCAGCAGCTGGTCTTCCGGATGACCAGCGAAGAGTCGACACGCAATGGCGTTTTTTTCATGCAGCAGTTGAAGGCCAATCCTGCTTTTCAAAGCGTCTCGGGCGCCATGGATCCCCTTTTGTCCGGTGACATGAATCTGTATCCTTTAGAAAAGACGGTGCAATCCAAACAGGATATCTACCTCGACCTGGTCGACGAGAACTATCTGCCGTCTTTGGCGCTGCAGCTTCTTGCCGGGACGAATTTTAAACCAACCTCATTTGACAATGTTGATGGGCAGCAGCCAAATGAGGCTACCGACATCGGCCGGCAGGTGATCCTCAACGAAGCGGCGGTCAAAGCGCTGGGCTATACGGTGGACAATGTGGTTGGGCGGCAGCTTGCGCATGTCCACGATGCACAGGTCTACCGCTACACGGTAGTGGGAGTGATGAAGGATTATCACGTCTTTTCCTTACATGCACCCATTGGTCCTATGGCACTCATGCCAGTGAATCCGGGGCGATTTACGACGATCATCGCCAAGGTGCGGGGTAGGGACTTGGCCGGAGCGACCCGCTATGCTTCGGAGAAATGGCGGGCGATCAATGCCGGAACACCGTTCTATTGCGATCAGCTAAGCAATATCTTCCGGTATGATTATGCCAGCGATCTGCGGCAACAGCAGATGATGAACGCCTTTACGTTGATCGCCATCCTGATCTCGTGTCTGGGGGTATTGGGATTGATCACCTATAGTGTCGGTAAAAAGGCTCGGGAGATCGGCATCCGAAAGGTCATCGGGGCGAGTGTTGCGGATATCGTATTTTTGTTTGCGCGGCAATATCTGCAGCTGATCCTGATCGCCAATCTCATCGCCGCGCCCATAGGCTGGTATGCGATGCAGCGGTGGCTCCGGGCATTCGCCTATCATGTGACGGTACAGTGGTGGATGTTCGCGATCGCCTTGGGGATGGGGTGCGTGGTGACCTTTGTTACGCTGAGTTTCAAGACGGTACGCGCGGCTTTGGCCAACCCGGTGGACGCTTTGCGTGGGTATTAATGTCAGCCAGCCGACATTAATACTTCGATAAGTTTCGATACATTTGTGTCATGAATGAGAAAACGGATATCAGGAAGATCGAGCGGGTGTCCAAGGCTCTGAGCGATCCCTACCGCATCATGATGCTGGAGGCGATCAAAAAGGAGAAAAACTGGATGCAGTGTTGTACGATCGTATCGATGTTTGAGCTGGCCCAGAGTACCGTTTCGCATCATATGAAACAATTGATCGACGCGGATCTGGTGGTTGCGGAGAAGGAGGGCAGGCAGACGAAATACCGGATCAACCAGGAAGGGTTGAACGAGTATGTCAATTTTCTCAATAAGCTGGAAGAGTGATTTTTTTTGTCTCAATATATCGATAAATCTAAATGTATGGATAGGAATAGAAGGATCAACACCATTTTGGCTTTTGCGCTGATGCCCATATCGGGCTTTGCTACGGACATTTATTTGCCTTCATTGCCAAGCATGGCCGGCGAGCTCCACGTGAGCGGTGCGGCAATCCAGCTGTCGATCGTGCTGTTTATGATTAGTATGGGTATCTGTCAGTTCTTCGCAGGGGGCCTGCTCGATAGTTTTGGCCGGCGCAGGCCGGTGCTGGCGGCGGTCATGGTGTTTGCCTTAGCCAGCTTTCTCATTGGCGCGGTGCATTCGATCTATATGTTGTATGCGATGCGGATCGTGCAGGGCTTGACGGTGGCGTTCATCGCCGTGGGTAAACGCGCCTATTTTCTGGATACCTTTTCCGGCGAGGAATTAAAGAGCTATACGAGCCTGTTCTCCATCGTTTGGTCCGTTGCGCCAATCGTAGCGCCGTTCCTGGGCGGCTATCTGCAATCGTCGTTTGGGTGGTCTTCCAACTTCTATTTACTTGGTGGAGTGGTCCTGGCGCTGGGGCTGCTGGACTGGTGGTTTGGCGGGGAATCGCTCAAGGTCTTCTATCCCTTTAAGTTGAGGTCGATAACGAAGGTGTATGCGTCGATGGTGCAAACGGTGGATTTCACGCTGGGGCTGGTGATCCTTGCGTTGTGTTATGCGATGGTGATCGTTTTCAATATGGCCAGTCCGTTCATCATCGAGCATGTCTTTCATGCCTCGCCGGTGGTCACAGGATATGGCGCGTTGGTTTCGGGCGGGGCGATCATGTTGGGGGGGATGCTCAGCAAGTCGATGATCCGGCGGCCGATGGTGCCCAAGATCCCAACGGCGATCTTCTTGCAGCTGCTCATTGGCGTTGCGATGATCGGCGCCGTTAAGTTCTCTACCATCTACCTTATGCTGGGCTTTGTGCTGGTGGTACATCTCATGAGCGGGTTCATCTACAATGCGGTGTTGGCGTATGTTCTTGGCCGGTTCTCGAGCCATGTAGGTGTAGCGTCCGGGCTTGCCGGCGGCGGGGTGTTTGTGTTGACCTCGATCTTTAGTTATGGTCTGGTGGGTAGCGTGCCGGTTAAGAACCAGGCGTGGTTAGGGTTGGCTTATCTGTTCTTTGCTGTGTTGATGTTTGGCGCCTTTTGGATCTTTCGGCGGACGAGCGCAGCGGCTGCTGCGGCGAATGCTCCGGTTGTCGCGACTGCTTAGAGCTGCTGCAACACTTTGTCGAGGGGACAATTACCGGAACAGGATCGCTCTACGACCTCTTGTAGCTTATTGCGGATGTCCGTCATCTCGCGGATCTGCTGGTCGATACGGGCGATCTTTTTTTGGACATAGCGGATGCCTCTCTCGGGCTCGAGGATGCCGGTCTCATAGAGAAAGAGCAGACCCAGGGTCTCCTGCAGGGTAAACCCATAATCTTTAATGCGGCGGATGGTAAGCAGTCGTCTTAGGATGGTTTCGGGATAGTCTTTGTATTCGAATTTGTTCCGGTGTTGATGTTCGATCGCGAGCAGCAGCTGAAGGCGATCCTTTGGACGCGGTTCACGCATATCAATCCGCAGTCGGGCCGGAAGGAGCCGCATGCACCGGCGATGAGGGAGTTCGTCCGGCAGGTGTTGGTCGAGGGGGTGGATGTGTCCGGCGGGGTGGGGGGCCGGGTCGAGACATTGCGCCGTTTACAGGCGAAATAGGGGCTGTGATGGCGGCAGCGGCTCGGGCGACAACTCGGTTTTACACCGTCAGCAGGGCAATGGCGATGAGCAAAGCGAGGCAAAAACCGATCTTATTCTGACTTTTTTTGCTGCGGATGCTGAACTGGATGAGCAGGTCGGCGAGCAGGGCGACGGGGCCTATGGCCAGCAGACCTAACATGGCGACGAGGCTCCAATTATGCGTGCCTGCTAACTTGCTGTAATTAAAGGCAATATACATGCCTATCGCAGCGATATAAAATCCCGAAGTGATATTGAGGAAAGTGGGATGGTAAGGCCATTTCATAATCTTAGGATTTTTCTCTAGTAGTATACTTCGCATAAAAGGGAAAGGTTACAGGGTCCGAAGGGATTTTTGAATAAAATAGGGCCGCGGCGAAGCCGGGGCCCTGGCTGATGTACAGCATCGTTTTGACTGGATTTGGATCTAAAACGGGATTTCGGCGATCAGCATGCAGCCTTCACCGGGTGCGGTGAGTAAAGTGAACTTGCCGGATAAAGCCTCCACTCTTTTGCGGATATTGTTGAGCCCTATCCCCTTTTTAACGCCGCGGGTATCGAAGCCCCGGCCATTATCCCGGATAGTAAAGGAGATATGTTTTTCGACGACCGTGATGTTGATGGCGATATGCCTGGCTTCCGAATACTGAATGATATTCTTCAGTTGTTCCTGAAGGATACGGTAGAGATTGAGCATGATCACTTCGTTAGCGACATCGTTAAGCCTGTCGTCGAACCGGAAGTCGATCTTGTAGCGTTTGCGAAAATCGATACTGTTGAGCAACTCCAGGAAAACATCCTTTAGCAGCGCCCCATCGGGTACGGCGGGCGCCAGCTGGTGGGACAATTTTCTGATCTCGAGCAGCGCTTCTTCGATCCGATGCCGGCTAACGGTGATCAGCTCATGTGTCTTTGCGATATCAGGGTAGTAATCTTTTGCGGCATACAGCGTCATGTGCGCGCTTGCCAATATCTGGTTGATGTTGTCGTGCAATTCGAGACCGATATGCTGCCGCTCCTTTTCTTCTGCCGCCATGATGGCCTTGGCAATACGATCCTCCTCCCTCTTTCGCTCGCTGATGTCGCGAAGCATGGCCATAAACCGACCATCCGAAAGCAGCCGGGTAGTAACTTCCACAGGGACGCGACGGAGATCCTTGTGGATGATCCTGATCTCCGTACGAACGATCTTATCGGAGATACAGGGCAGCGATGCATCCACACTATGTTTGTGGGCATACAGATCGGAGAGCCTCAATTCCCTCAGCTCATGATGCGTATAACCAAAAAGATGAGAGGCGGACCTGTTCGATTCCAGGACCAGGCCGTTGCGATCGCTGATCAGGATAGCATCGGAAGCCTCTTCGAACAAGACGCGATATTTTTCTTCGCTCTGCCGACGCGTACCAAAAAGCCCTACCAATAAGTCAGTTAATCGCCTCTTCATTTTCTTGTAAAATGTGCCGGACTCGGTCGCGGGCTTGCGCCTCCTTCGTCGGCTTTGTAATCGGGTGCAAAGAAAAGACGGATGACGGGAAAGAAAAATAGCTGATGCGGCCAATTTGACGGGGTGTTATCGCCATGGGGTGTAAAGGATCGGCTACAGGGACCCTAATTGGATAGCCTGTTCGCTGGTCAGGTATTTTTTTCCGGCGAGGACGGTGACTACCGCTTTGACCAGCTCGACCTGGATCAGCGGTTTGGGAATGAAACCTGCGGCGCCGGACTTGAAGGCCTTGAGGGCATAGCTGGTTTCCGCATGGATGCTGGTCAGCAGCACGGGAGTTTCGGGAATGATCTTTTTTAGTTTGGTGAGCGCCTCAATGCCTGATAACGAGGGCATGGAGATATCGGAGATGATGATGTCCCAGGGGGCATCGTTCGCTTTGCTGACCAGCTCGGAGCCGTCGGCGGCTTCTGCGCAGAAGGCATCCGGCCAATCGTCTTTAACGATTTGAATGATGGCTTGCCGCATCACAAAATGGTCGTCAGCAATGAGAAAATGTAGCATGAGCTCTGAAGAATTACTTAGTTACGGACTGACGTAAAACTAATGATCTTCAAGAGAATAGAATGTAGGGTTGTGGCCCTATTCGCTGTAGGGGTTCCACTACAACGGTTGTGGCGATCTGACGAGTCTCCCTTCGCCTAGATGAGGCCGTGCTCGATGCAATACCGGGTCAGCTCGGCGTTGGACGCCAGCTGCATTTTTTTCAGTATTCTGCTGCGGAAGCTGCTTACCGTACTGGGGCTAATGGACAGCCTTTCCCCAATGCCGATGAGGGATTCGCCGGCCGCCAGCAATTTCATAACGTCGAGCTCGCGGTTCGACAGCAGCTCGTGGGAGGTTTTCCCTTTATTAAAGGAGACATCGTCGGCCAGCTTTTCGGCGATGGTCGGGGTAATGTATTTCCGTCCCTGGAGGATCCAGCGGATGGCTTTGACCAGCGTAGCCGGCGGGGCGTCCTTGTTGAGATAACCGGAGGCGCCGGCGCGGAGAACGCGGGTGCCGTATAATTCTTCCGGGTGGATGCTGAGGATAAGCACCGGAATGGCGGGAAAGTGCTGCTTGATCTCGTAGAGGATCTCCAGACCGCTTTTGCCGGGCATGGAGAGATCGCTGATGATCATGTCCCAATTGCCTTTGAGCGTTGTTTTAAAAAGCGACTCGGCATCACCGACCTCCATCACTTCGGCTGAAGGAAATTCTTCGCGCAGCATGCCCGCAAGGCCTTTTCGGACGATACCGTGGTCATCGGCAATCAAAAAACGCATACGTCTTGGTTATTTAGTTTCGAGTGGTATCAAAAATTTTATGGTCGTCCCCTTTCCCGGCAGCGAGCTGAAGATAAACTCCCCACCTATCATCAGCGCCCGTTCCTGCATGCCCAGCAGTCCGAGGGTGCGCTTTGAACTTATGAGCTCTTCGTCGACCCCTTTCCCGTCGTCCTGTACTTCCAACATGAGCTGCCGGTGATCGCAGGTGAGCCTGACCTCTACATGGGTAGCTTCTGCATGCCGGGCGATATTGGTCAGCGTTTCCTGGTAGATGCGGAACAGGGCAACGGCGATATTCTGCTGTAAGTTATCGGGAATATCCGAAAAAAAAGCGTTAACGCGGATCGAAAAGCGCTTTTCGAATTCGCCGGTTTGCCATTTCATGGCTTCTGTCAGGCCGATATCGTCGAGCACGGCGGGCCGAAGTTGCGTGGAGATGCGGCGGATCGATTGGATCACCTGGCCGATCATCTCCGTGATTCCCTGCAGTTGTTTTTCCAGGGAATCCTCGTGTTTCCACTGTTTGCCCAGCCGGTAGAGCGCTATCTGGACGGCGGTGAGCTGTTGGCCCAGATCGTCGTGGATATCGCGGGCGATCTCGATGCGTTCTTCTTCCCGGATATTCTGCAGATGCGCAGCCAGCTCGCGGAGCTGTTGGGTGGCTTTTTTGACCTTTTCCTGCGCCGCCAGCCGGTCGGAGAAATCGAGTCCTACACCCAGGAGACAGGGCTTACCCTCGTAGAGGATCGACTTGCCGGTAAAATAGTAGGGGATCTTCACTCTATCCTTTCGCTGGAACCAGGCGAGAACCGAGTCCTCACCGGTGCGGAAGACATTTTCGATCTTTTGGATCAGGAGCTCTTTTTCCTCCTGGCCGACGAAATCGGCGGATCGCATATTGGCGATCTCTTCAGCGGTGTACTGGGAAACCTTTTCGAAATTTTTGTTCCAGCGGAGGTGTTTGCCTTCCCGGTCAAACAGATAGAATATGCCTGGGAGGCTATTGATAATGGAATCGGAAAGATTGCGTTCGTTGATGATCTGGTTTTTGGCGATGACCTGTTCGGTGATATCCTGCAGAGTGCCGGAAAGGTATCGTGGCGCCCCTGCCTCGTCCGGTACGAGCGCTGCCAGGACACGAACAAATTTTGTGTTGCTTTCCGGGGTGATGACCCGCGGCGTGATATCCAGCTTTTCATCCTTGGTCACTGCCGCTTGCTGCGCAATAAGGTAATCGGGTCGATCGTCGGGATGAAGCATGTCATGAAACTCGTGACACTTGTTGCCGAATTTTGCTGGTTCTAGTTCCAGGATGCGGAAGAGTTCGTCCGAAAAGGTAAGTACATCTTTTTGTCTATCCCACTCCCAGTGTCCTATTTTGCCCATGGCTTCCGCCCGGCGATAGAGCTCTTCGCTTTTTTGCAGTCGAAGCTCGCTGTTCTTTTTTTCGGTAATGTCGCGGTAGTTGACAACGATACCCTGGAGATAGGGTTCCTGCAACAAATTTTTGAAGGTGAAAGCCAGCCATCTACAGGTGCCGTCGGGAAGGATGATGCGATATTCAGCGTTGACGGCTTGTCGTGGATTCCCCAGGACGTTTTGGAAGATGCTTGACCCGAGAGGACGGTCTTCGGGATAGACCATATCACCCCTTAAACGGCCGATGAGTGTTTCGCGCGGATAACCCATGAGCTTTTCGCCGGTGGGGCTGATGTCGCGGACGGTTCCATCTTCATTAAGGATCGTAAGTCCATCGTTGCTGTTCTCGATGAGCGCCCTGAACCGGCGATCCTGGTTGCTGACCTCTTCTCTGGCCTTGTCCGATTCTTCCTTCGCACGTTTGAGATCGGTGATATCGGTGATGGTGCCCACATAGCCGATGACCTGGTCGTCGATCCCTTTTTCGGGAACGGCCTGCCCGAGCACCCAGATCATCGATCCATCCGGGTGAATGAAACGGTAGTCGGAAGTCGAGGGCCGTCGATCTGCCGCGGCCCGCTGCCATTCTATGCCCAGCCCTGCCCGGTCATCCGGATGGACGGCCTTCAGCCAGCCGTTCCCCAGTGCTTTCTCGGCCGTCATCCCTGAGATCTGACACCAGCGCGGATTCACATAGGTGGTGAAGCCATCTGCGTCGGTATGAAAGACCCCCACGGGGGAGATCTCGGTAAGTGTCTGATAGCTTTGTTTGCTTTGCAGGAGCTCCTGTTCCGCTTTTATCCGAAGCGTCTCCTGCTCGAAAAGTTCCAGGGCGAAGGAAATATCGTTGGCCAGATCTTCGAGGAGGGCCGTCTCTTCGGCATTGAAAAAATTCTTTTTGACGGAGTAAAGCGATAGCAATCCTACGACCTTTCCGGATCGTTTCAAGGGCAGACCCACGGACGAAAGATAACCCCTGCTCAGCGCGGCCTGTCGCCAGGGGGCCATTTCCGGCGCCGAGGCGATATCGTTGCAGGTCGTCAATTGGCCCGTTTGAAGTGTGCGGCCCCCCGGTCCCATCGTTTCCTGCGGGCCATTGAGGGAAATGGTAACGATGCCGGA
>Ga0134126_10009475_pt1 | contig 12266 bp, 7 predicted proteins | sample KB31752_FD_96881 | JGI IMG/M metagenome (GOLD analysis project Ga0134126, IMG submission 96881) | Terrestrial soil microbial communities with excess Nitrogen fertilizer from Kellogg Biological Station, Michigan, USA - KB3-175-2 | ecosystem: Environmental > Terrestrial > Soil > Unclassified ...
ATTCGTTTGCGATCGCTCTCCCGAGGCGGTCTCATAGGTATATGTGATCCGCACGGGCCCTTGCAAACGATCAGCATCTTTCAACCTGAAATCAATGGTGTTCGCTCCAGGGAAAATCTGCGGAATCGACATGATTCCATTTTCGAAGTACATCTCTAGGCTCAAATTTTTCAAGCCGGCCGCTGCGGTTCTGCGGGCGTCCGCGCTGACCGAAACGCGGATTTGAAAGCGGTATTTCCCGTCGATACTGACGTCTTTGCCGTTATACCTCGGCCGGCCTAGTTGGACGGTTGTGCCGCCGGCGGCCGAGGCGATTGTCTGCCATTGAGACCAGAGATCCGGCTCAGCTTGGCTCGTCAGCTTGTCTTCGAGCGTCCGAATTTCCAGCTTGGCGCCCTGCCCCAGCAGCTCCGCTCGCAGCGTTCCATCGACCAGAACGTAAGGGCTATAGAAATCGAAAATCGCCTCGCCTCCTCCACGAATGTCGCGAGGCCGCAGATACGGCGCGGCATTTGCACGAACGAGAGTTGAGCCTGGCGCAAGCGCGTCGGTGAAGGCGTTGGTGCGGAAGTCCGGCGTGTAACGGATTCGGCCCCAAGCCTGGCCAATCGTTCGCTTGCCAGCCATTTCCGGGCTATAGCCCTCTCCGGAGGGAACGCTGACAAGATAAGGCTTGGCTCTCTCGTAATTCGGGTCGTATTTAGGCCAGTTTCCGTTCAATGACGCTTCTGTCACACGATAAAAACGCCCCGACGGCAGGAAGGGCCACTCCCGTTGCGCCACGTTCGCCGCCGGCACGTAGAACTCCCGCGCGCTGTTATCCCAGAAACGCTCGATGGTAGTGCCCCTGGGCAGCCGAAAGGACATGTCGTGGAAACGAGTTCCCATCCGATACTTGCTGTTGCCAAAGACAGACTCTTTCGGCGAGCCCGCGGCGCGCCACGCACGTTCATTCTTGAAGTAAGTGGGCTGTAATAGGAGCGCCCGGTCCCATTCCAGCCCGAAAATTTCAAAAAACGGACGGCTCCGGTATCGAAAATCACGGTTTTTGAGAATATTCGCATCGACGCCGACCTCCGCCCAATCGAGGACCCTCGCATCGGGAGCATCGTGATCGATCAGGTAATAGCCATAACGCGGATCGAATGCCGCATATCGGCCGTTCAGGAAGAGGCGGTACATCGTATGGTAGCCGCCGTCTGCATGCTGCACGCAAACACGTTCCGCTGCTCGCGAATCGTTCTTGTACTCCTTCCATGCAGCTTCGGCGATGCGGCTGGTGGTATCGCAATATCCCCAGCCGTAGACAAACAGCGTCTTGTGCGCGTCGGTTACGTAGCCCTCGTGGCCGTAATCGCCCTCGAACGGCTGAATCATTCCGCCGACCGCCATGCGGGAGAAGAGCCGGAGCCACTCGAAGAACGCTCTCGCTTGCGCGGTTTCCGATGCATTTTCGAGATGCTCCAGACGCATCACATCACGGGTCCAGGAGACGAGGTCTGTCGCCTGCGGCCATCGATCGCTGATAACGAGCGGCCCTGATGGCGCCGTAATACTTTCCTGAGATCCGCTCTCCACCGAGGGGCTCCGGTCCGCGGCGTACCCGAACAACGGGAAGAGCAAAAGCAGGAAGAGAATCACTTACGAATCTTACAGCGAAGTGCGCTGTGGCCAGACGAAAACGCGGCAGTGCTACGCCCTTAGGTTTGCCGCGCTTACACTACACTGAACGAAGTTTGCTGCAACTGACCGGTCATCACATCCCGGATCGATACCCGCCAGCGGCCTTTCGGGTCGTTGTGGGCCAACGGGATGCGCTCTGTGTAAGGAGAGTCGTTCAACAGCAGGTTCCGCTCGTAGAGTTCGTAGTTTTGACCAGAGGGTGTCTCCACCTCCAGCCGGACCGCTCTGAAACTCTGAGCGGGAAGAGCTTCGGTCGTTAACACAACTTCGAGTTGCCCGCCGGCTTTCATCTGCGGCGCAACTTCCATCGTTAATTTCGGAATGGGCTGTGTAGACAGGGTGAGGACCAAAGGCTCCCACGGGCTCAACGTAGCCTTATGGCTCTCAATGCTCCCGAGTTCCCGGCGGCCTCGCACGTCATAAACGTATCTCGCGCCTTTCCACTCGATCGTGATCTCGGCATCTTTCTCGAGTAAAGAATTATCGATGCTGCCTGCCCATCCCGGCGCCTTCATCGTCGGATGATCTTCCCATCCACCGTCGTCGAATTGCGGATTGCGGAAGACCGCAACGTGCTCAACGGACCCGTTTCTAAATATGACCACTTCAGTACCCGGAAGCCGCTTGCCGTTGTCGCCCAGCACACGCACTCTGGGATGAACTTTGGCTTCGCCAAGAATGCTCTCCAGTAACTCCGGCAGACTCGATTCAGAATTTGCTTGCAGGCGGTCATACGCGTAATCGCTCACTTCCAGGTTCAGAAAAACAGTGCGCCCGAGGCCTGCATGGTTGACGATGATGAGCGGTACGTCTCCGCTCCGGGCAAGCGCTTTTCCGCTCGTCGTCGCGATCGTCTCATCGCCCACTCGTAATTTCAGTTGCGTGCCATCGAGGTGTTTCGATCCTTCATTCGCCACGCCTGAAATGCTCTGCGCACTTGTCTGCGCTTTGCCCCTACCGATCCCAAAGAGGTCATCCAGTTGACCATGCCCATAGTCGTGTCCGTGCTCGTTCATGCTCGCGGTTCTGTAGTCTGCAATAAGCAGCCCGCCCGCGTGCACAAAATCCCGGATCTGCTGAATCTCTTCAGCCCCCACCGCGATCGATTGCGGCATGATGAAGACCCGATAATCCCCTGTATTCAGCTTTCCGGCTTTAATCATTTCGGGAGAAGTGAACTCGTATTGCAGTCCCAGATCTTCAACCAGCTTCGTCCAACTGTTCCGGACTGCAATGGCATGGCTGCCGCGATCCGATCCATTGTGAAGCATCCATTGCCGTGCGTACTTCGCATTATCAAGCAGCCAGTGGATCTGGTCCGAAGGCGGCGAGTAATGAATAGCGATGCCGTCGTGAGTGCGCTGGGCGTTGACGAACAGCTTGCCAATGCCGCTCCGTAGCTCCTTGAAGACGCCCGAGTAAGTTTCGGCCGCCGGAGTAAGCTGTCGGGTTTTGGGATCGACGAACTGGTAATCGGGCAGATTGGCGTCCCAGATCAGCGTTCCGCGGTGGGCATGAAACAGGCTCCACCACACCGGGCGACGCCCCCGGTTTTGGATCAGCCGATCCCGCTCGGTGAGTTGCTTCCCCGGCGTGTACTGGTATCCGACCGTGTGCACCATGATGGCCGAGGGCTTCAGAGACCGAATCACCTCGACGTTGTTGCCACCGTTATACGGCTCGATGACATCATCGGCCCGGAGCACCTGTTCATAGTTGTACCAGCCGAACGGAAACGGCGATTGGCCGCCTTCAGTAGCACAGCGTGCGTCCGGGTCTTCGGCTTTGCATATCTTCGCGGCCCGCAGCACCGCGTCCGCAAACGTCTGATCCATGAAGTTGCGGAAGTCGCACCACGCCGTCACGTTCCATCCGTCCGTGGAACGAATCTTCGGCAGGTCGGCGTAAAAGCGATTCACAAAGGTCAAAACCTCCGTCCATGTCCGGAAATTTGCAGGTTTCTCCGCTGTTCTGCCTGCCCGTTCGTTAAGCCCCTCCAGCGTGCCCATCTTTTGTTCGAGGGATTTCTCATCCAGCTTGGCAACGCAACGTGCTTCACGGATGACTGCGATCGCGGGCGCCCATCGTTCGCGGGCCGACTTCGGCTCCGACACCTCGGGTAGACTTGTGCCCCATTCGCGATTGAGCCGGGCGATGCTTCCGTACATCGCCTCCAGGCCCGCCACGGCTACCGCATCGAAGGCTCCGTCGGTCGTGGTCTGTGCGATCATCAGATCCCCGTCCGTGTGCATGCCGGGCTGATTCTCGTCGTCCCAGTGGAGGAATTCGTCGCCGGTCTGCCAAGCCCCGCTAAGCTGGCTCGGCGTTCGGTACAGCGTTCTCAGGTACTGTGCAAATTTGGCGGTGCAGTATTCGGAATGGCAGAAATCGTTGGCTTTGATTTGCCAGCCCTGCCCAAGCTCGTCGGCGATGTTGTAATAGAGCGGCCGGAACGCCTTGTGGTCACGCACATAGCGTGTGAGATTCTCGCGCAGATAGTCATCGGTCTTTGGGTCGTTGATGCAGGGCTTCCTTACCCATAGCTTCAGGTTTTCACGGTCCGTGCTGAAGCTGTTCACGACGTTGTACCAGAGAGGGCGGTCTTTGATATAGATCGAAAATACCTCCCACGCCATTTGCTCCACGTAAAACCGGAAGTTGTTGTCCAGAACATTTGAGAAATTGCTGCTGCGGGCTCCGGCAATGGTCGCATCAATACCGGTGTTGCGCAGTTTGTCGTAAACGCCATCGTTATAGTGCGCCCAGCTAATAACGTGAAAATCGTCCCATGGCTCACGCGGCGGCGAGAGCAGAAAACTCTTGCTTGCAAGCTGTGGCACGCCGCCTACTTTAATGCGAATCCAATTGACGTAGGCCAAACCCGCGGAAAGGTTCAGCGAGAAAGCGAGCGGATTGTCCGAAGTTGCCGGCGCGGGGAGCGCCAACGCTTGCACCACGCGACCCAGGCTATCGATCCATTCAGCCTCAATCGGACTCGTTGGAGGATGAAGGAAATGAAGCTCTCCATTGAGAACTCCGCCCACGCCATAAACATCGCGGTCAAGGGTTATCCGCCCAACCAGCGCGGCGCTCCGCGCGTCGCCACTGCTTTCGGCGGCAGACGGAGTTTGAGCTTGGGCTGTCATCACCGCGCCTGAAAATGCACCAAATGCCGTCCGCAGAAATCCCCTTCTGTTGCCAGAACAATCTTCGTTCAACTCAATCTCCATTCGGATTATTTACTGAGGGCCGTGCTCAAACGAAGCATCGTCGCCCTCGCTTTCCAGGCTTGGCTGTCCGTGCCCACGCTCAAATACAGACTTGTGCATCTTATCCAAATTGATAGACACTGAACGGATAGATTCATCCATGTCTCAAGCCGCCTCATTGATTCGCTTTCCTCCCCGCTGGATATGCCGTTCCTCTCTGGTAGTAACTGCGCTGAGTCTATTGATGGGCGCGCCGGCCGCAACCGCAGCGGACTTCGCCACAGAAATTCATCCGATTCTCGCGGCCCGCTGTGCTCCGTGCCACAACGGCGATAAGCCTCCTAACGGGCTCTCATTTGCGAGCCGGGAAACGGCGTTGAAAGGAGGCACGAGTGGCCCGGCTTTTAAACCCGGCGACAGCAAAGGCAGCCTCATGATTCTGAAGGTGACTCACCAGAAGGGATCGCTGATGCCGCCGATCGGCGAGCCGCTGACGTCAGAACAGATTGCGCTGCTCAAGACATGGATCGACGAGGGCGCCCCCTGGCCCGACACGCAAGCTGCAAGCGCCACAAACACTTGGGTGGCGCCCATTGCCCCGCGTATCCCCGCCGTACCGGCCGGAGAGGAATCGAATCCCATCGACCGGTTTGTCGCCGCGTATTTGGCCAAAAACAATAGCGAGTTTCCTCAACCCGTGCCCGACGCGGTGTTTGCCCGCCGGGTCTATTTCGACGTTTGGGGCATCCCGCCGGCCGCCGCTCAACTGCAACAGTTCGTCGATGATCGCGATCCGAAGAAGCGCGAACACCTGGTTGATTTCTTGCTAAGCGAGCGGCAAATGTACGCCGGCCACTGGATCAGTTGGTGGAACGATCTGCTCCGCAACGACATGGGAGTGAACTATCAGGGTGACCGCAAATCCATCACTCCGTGGCTGCTGGATGCGTTGGAAAAGAATATGCCCTACGACCGCATGGTCTCGGCGTTGCTCAACCCGACGGGAAAGGACGATCCCGATGGCTTCCTGATTGGCGTGAATTGGCGCGGAACGGTGAATGCCAGCCAAACACCTTATATGCAGGCCGCGCAGAACACGGGGCAGGTATTTCTCGGCATTAATCTGAAATGCGCTTCCTGCCACGACAGCTTTGTCAACCGGTACAAGCTGCGTGAATCTTACGGCATGGCCGCGCTCTTCTCTCCCGAGCCGAAACTCGAGTTGGTTCGCTGTGATGTCAAACAGGGTACCTTCGTAACTCCGCATCTGCTCTACCCCGAGCTCGGAACTGTACCGGAGAACGCCTCCCTCGCCGAACGTCACGCCGCTGCTGCTCGTTTCTTTACCGATCCTCGAAATGGGCGCGTGCCGCGCACCATCGTCAATCGCTACTGGCAAAAGCTGTTCGGTAGAGGATTGGTCGAACCCGTTGACGATATGGACTCCCGGCCTTGGAACCCGGACCTGCTCGATTGGCTGGCATCCGATTTCTCGGCGCACGGCAACGACCTTCAATATCTGCTTCGAGAATTGCTGACTTCGAAGGCGTATCAAATGCCCGCCATCGTCACCACCGAGCACGCGGAAAAGACTTATGTTTTCCGAGGACCTTTCGTCCGGCGCCTTTCCGCCGAGCAATTTGCCGATACGCTCGCTGCAGTTACCGGCGAATGGCATACGCAACAAGAAGGAAAGGAAGCGCGATTAGTACGCGATTGGGAGCTGAAATCATCGCCTTTGTCGCTGGCATTGGGCCGGCCGATTCGCGATCAGGTGTTCACAACCCGGGATAATCACGCGACCACGTTTCAGGCCTTGGAATTAGTCAATGGAAGCACGCTCGAAGATACTTTGCGAAGGGGTTCATTGCGCCTGCTTGGTCAACTACCCCCCGCGCCCGCTAACCTGTTTGACAGTGGTGTCCTGACACACGGAACGGCCTCTTTCGATATCGACATCTCAGGCGCCAAGCGCCTATGGCTACTCACTCAGGATGCCGGCTCGTACGATCCATCAAGGACGATAGCGGGCTGGTCCGACGTCGAGCTATCGGGTCCGAACGGAAGCAAAAAGCTCGCCGATTTAGCGACAGTCTCGAAGTTCGATCAACAAATGATCACCTCCGACAAAGCATCCGTGGGCAACAGCGTCACGACACCCTTGAACACCAAACTGGTCTTTCCAATCGAAGGATTGGGATTCACTCGCATTCGGGGCCGCGTGGCCATTGACGACCGGTCGAATCCAAGCGATATTGCCGGCGCCGTGCGTTTCTTTGTGTTCAGCGCCGAACCCGATCCGGAGAGGCTGATGAAGGTCGAGGGCGACGCGCCTGTTCCGCTGCCGCCTCCTGTCGGAGATGTGGATGAAGCAATTCAACGGCTCTATCTCGACCTCTTGAGCCGAGCGCCGTCACCGGAGGAATTGCAAATCGCCAAACAATTTTTCGCTTCGGATGCGAATTCAAAACCGAATCTGGAGCCAGCCGCAATGGAAGATTTTCTATGGAGCATGTTGCTTCACCCCGATTTCCAGTATGTCTACTGATTGCAAATCTCATTGATCAGAAGGAGCAGAGCCATGACCCGCGACGAGAAGCGCATCGCACACGAAATCACCTCAGGACTGGACCGGCGTCACTTCCTCAGAGCGACGGGAGCGGCGGCCTTGGCGGCGCTCGCCGCGAGCGAACCTAAACTATATGCGGACACAAAGCTGCCTGCCCGCGCCGATAGCGTGATTTTGCTTTGGATGGCGGGCGGCATGGCGCAGACCGAAACGTTCGATCCCAAGCGTTACACCCCCTATGCTCCGGGGCTGGAATCGAACTCGGTCCTGAGCACATTTCCGAGCATCGACACGGCAGTGGATGGCGTCAAGATCTCACAAGGGTTGGAGCGGATTGGGAAAGTAATGGATCGCGGCACGTTAATTCGTTCGCACCGCGTAGGCGATCTCGGCTTCATTCTTCACTCCAGGCACCAGTTTCACTGGCACACCGGCTATCCACCGCCGCAGTCGGTGGCGGCGCCTCACATGGGCGCGGTGATCGCGCGCACGCTTGGTTCGCGAAACCCCGACCTTCCGGCTTTTGTCGATATCGGCCAGAATCTGGAAATCGGAGCCGAGAGCGATTCCGTAAAGGCCTTTCACACGGCCGGGTTTCTTGGTAGCGAGTATTCACCATTTCTGATTTCAGATCCCAACGATGCGGTATCCCGTACGCGTCCGTCGGAGCACATGGGTAGATCGCGCTTCACCCGCCGCTACGACTATTACAAGAAATTAGTTGCCGCCAGTCCTGTTGGTAAATACGGTAGCGATTTTCAACGCGAGAGCCTGCAAAAATCGCTCGAGAACGCCCATCGTCTGTTGAACTCGCCCGCCGCGAAAGCGTTTGACCTGAGCTTGGAGCCGCGGCCTAGCTACGACATCTACAACACCGGGCGCTTCGGGCTTGGCTGTTTATTGGCCCGCCGCCTGGTGGAATCGGGCACGCGGTTCGTCGAAGTGACGACGGAATACATTCCATTCCGCTATTGGGACACGCATGAGAATGGCCACAGCCGCACCATCGGCATGAAACAGCAGGTGGATGCGCCTATCTCACAGCTCATTCTCGATCTCGAAGAGCGCGGCCTGCTCGATCGAACTCTCGTCGTCATTGCCAGCGAGTTTGGCCGCGACATGATGGTGGAAGGCAAGCCCGGCCAGCAAGTGAAAGACCAGGTGAAGCAGCCAGCCATCATGACTGAGCCAAAGCATTATGGCATGCATCGTCACTTCACGGAAGCGAGTTGCGTCCTGCTGTTCGGAGGAGGCAGCCCCAAAGCAAGGTCTACGGAAGAACGGCGGATGAACGCCCATGCACGATCGTCGAAAATCCAGTGATTATCGATGATCTGCACGCCACAATCTACGCGGCGCTAGGTATCGCACCAAACACATACTATGACGTGGAGAAACGCCCCTTCTACGTGACAAAAGACGGAAAGGGCAAAATCGTCGAAGCGCTGCGAGCCTGAAGAGATTCCAAGCGCGGGCCGGACCGTGTCCGGCTTTGAATTCAGCGCACGAGAATAGACTAGGGTTGAGACAGAACCGTCCTGATGTTAGCCTCAACGTCGGCTTTGTCCACTACTCCCGTTGTATAAGCCGCGGCCACTCTGCCCTGCCGGTCGATGAGGAATGTATCGGGCATCGACTGGATTCCGTAGTTCTGGGCAATCGAGTCATTGCCGAGTACTATTCGATAAGGAATGTTGGCGCTGGCGAGAAACGGCTTTACAACATTCCAGCCGCCATCGTCCAGCGAAATGCCGACCACGGCAAAATCTTTTCCGCCGTATGTTCGCTGGAACTCCGAAAACCAGGGAATCTCCTCTTTGCATCCGTGACACCAAGTGGCCCAGAAATCCAGCAGAATGACTTTGCCATGGTAATCCGCAAGTCTTGCAGTCGCGCCGGAGGCATCGCTCAACGCGAAATCCGCCGCGGGCCTGCGAGCCTTGGCGGGTTGCAGCACGGCGCGGACTCCTGATTGACCGACAGCGTTGGATGCTTGGCCCGCAACGAAAGCCGCGGCCAAACTCATTGTCAGAATTACAAAGATCTTCATCGTTAAACGCTCCTCGTAGGCGCGGTCGCCGTGTCTCGCCGCAAGATCGCGGTGGCGAGCAGATATCCGGCCGGCCAACTGACAACCGCGAACGCAAACAGGCGGTTTTGCCAGCCGGCGCTCGGGTCCCAAGCTCCGCCGCTCCAGCGAATCACTGCCGCATGCGGCCAACCGCCAGTCCAGGTCGCCGCCGCGATCAATGCCAAGGTCACAATCGTTAAGGCGCCGGCCTGAGGTAGGGTGAGCGCGAGTCTACGGACTCCCTGGCGCACGCCCGAGATCGCGGAAACTAACAACAGCGCCGACGCCAGTACGGTCAGCAAGGCCAATAACAGCAAAATCGATCCTTGGCCGCGATAGAGCAAACCCACGAATTGCTGTGAAAACAGGATTAGCGACCGAAACAATAATAGGAACGGCAACAGTCCGAAAAGGAAATACAGCGATCCGGTGATCCAGATGGTCCTCCGCGAAAGAGACCCGAGCACAAAGCCGCCCGCCCAGGACCATACGACCAGCGCCAACCCCTGACAGACGAACAGCACGGTTTCTTCATAAGCGGTCAGGCCGGTTCCATAAAGCACGCCATATTGCCGGTATGCTCGGAGATCCATATAGACCGGGAACAATAGCGTGCCGGATATGTAAAGCAACTTCGGGCCGAGTATGCCGACCACTCCAACGAGAGCCAGCCAAGGCCGCCAATCTTTCCACAGCGCCGCCTGTCGGCGGACGACTAGCCCGAGCAGATTGCGCAGCGCCTGAGGGGCGGCCTCGCGCGACTCCGAGAAATCGCCGAGCACCGCTGCCCGTTCGTCGGGGTCCAGCGTGCGGGATAGGACGTCCACCAGCGACCAGCAGATTCGATTCATGACCGGACCACGACTCGGCTCGTTTCCCAGGAAACACCTCGACTCGCGCGCACTACGGTGTTATAAAAGGCGGTCGCCTCCTGAACGCCTTTCGCAGTCACTCGAACCATTCGCTTCGCGCGACCACCTCGTTGCGGTGTAGCTTCACCCATCCAGGTTTTGAGCAGGCCCTTCTTTTCCAGACGGTCCAGAGTTGTATAGAGCGCTCCGATAGAGCATCGGCGGCTGGTTGTGGTTTCCATCTCCTGCCGGATCGCCGCGCCGTACGCGTCATCGCCTAACCGCACGGCGGCAGTGAGCAGCAGGTATTCGAACTCGCCAAGCATAATTACCACTACATTGTGATTGTAATGGCGGCCTATGTCAAGAGGCATCGTCACTTCGACAAGGCTTGCGGCTACATAGATGGAGTCCCCATGACCCCGCGGATCGCAGAACCGGATGAAGACGCCTTTCGACCCACGCACTCACGTGCGGCGGCTCTGTTTCCGGGTAACCTCGACACGGAGCCGTCTTGTCAGCAAGCGGGTTTTCGAGAGACCGTGTAACGCCCGGTCACCTGCACCGAACCGCGACTGTCAAGGAGCGGACGTTTTTACGGTGTCTTCAACGGAGCATCCCGCCCGGCTACGCCACGACCGCTTCGCTGACACGGGCCGCCTTCCAGAGCGCAATGTAGGGCTGCAATTCGTTCATCATGTTCGCGAATTGCTGCAGGGAGAGCGATTGTACGCCATCGCTCATCGCCTTCTCCGGGCTGGGATGGCACTCAACGATCAATCCGTCCGCGCCAATCGCGACACCCGCACGGCACAGCGGCGGCACCAGGCTACGCTTGCCCGTCGCATGGCTAGGGTCGAGAATCACGGGCAGATGAGAAAGCTCGTTCAATACGGCAATCGCCGCGATATCGCAGGTGTTGCGCGTGGCGGTCTCGAACGTCCGGATGCCGCGTTCGCACAGGATGACGTGGGGGTTACCGTGCGCGACGACGTATTCGGCGGACATCAGCAACTCTTTGATTGTGGAACTAAGGCCGCGCTTCAGCATTACCGGCTTACCAGCTTTACCGAGAGTTTTCAGCAAAGCGAAATTCTGCATATTGCGCGCGCCGATTTGCAGTATGTCGGCGTATTCGGCGACCAGCGGAACGTCGCGGTCGCTCATCACCTCAGTGATGATGCCGAGGCCGGTTTCCTGCTTCGCCTTTCGCAGAAGCTTCAGGCCCTCTTCCTCGAGGCCCTGAAAATCGTAGGGCGACGTACGCGGCTTAAATGCTCCGCCACGTAGAAACTTGGCGCCGGATCGCGCGACCGAGTGCGCCGTCTCGAGGATCTGCTTTTCGCTTTCCACCGAACACGGTCCGGCCATCATCACGAGTTCGTCGCCGCCGATATCGGTTCCGTTCGCTCGAATCACGGACTTGCCGGGCCGGAATTCACGGCTCACGAATTTGTACGGGGCGGAGATGCGCACCGCTTTTTCAACCTGCGGCATTGCTTCGAGGGATTCGAGGCAGGGCGTAACATCGCCCACGCCCACCACGCCGATGACGACGCGTTCTTCTCCCTCGATCGAGTGCACCTTATATCCGAAGTCGCGGATGCGCTCGAAAACCGCGTCGATTTCCGCCCTGGTGGCATGTAGTTTCATAGAGATGATCATGTGAGCCTCACCGAATAACTGCTTCGCGAATCCCGCGAGCGTGATTTGCAAAAAGCAAAAGGCCCACTCGCTTTCGAGTGGGCCTTTTTAACTCCTGTACCTTTTATCCAGGTCTACGCAGACGCCACTCGGCTCGAAGCTGGCCAAAACCAAAATCGAAACGAGTAATAGTTGGCGACCACGATAGCCATGAAATTAGGAGTATAAACTTATCAAAC
>Ga0134126_10009476_pt1 | contig 12266 bp, 10 predicted proteins | sample KB31752_FD_96881 | JGI IMG/M metagenome (GOLD analysis project Ga0134126, IMG submission 96881) | Terrestrial soil microbial communities with excess Nitrogen fertilizer from Kellogg Biological Station, Michigan, USA - KB3-175-2 | ecosystem: Environmental > Terrestrial > Soil > Unclassified ...
CCTGTTCGGCTTCAAACCGCAGTGGCGGGCGCAGTCGCACGGCACCTACAAGTTCCTCTTCAACGCGATCTGGGATTCGCCCGCCCGCGCCGGCGCCTCCACCTACCCGGCCCCGCCGCCGGCGGCCAAGCAGCCGTAGCGGCGCTCAGCCCGCGCTGGGGAACCGCCGACGGCTGATGCCCACCCCCCGCGGGATGCGGCGAGGGGGCGGCCCGTAGAGGCTCACCTCGATCAATTTTGGTTGGGCCTTCGCCAGCTCCGCCTCCGTGCCGAATCCGGTCCAGCCCGCAAGTTTGCACAGCCCGCGGTAACTCAACGTAGTGTCGGTCTCGTGCTTTAGGCGCACTAAATCCTCTGGCCTGCAAGCACGAGCCCGGACGCCCAATGCAGCCATCCTCGCGCGGAACTCTGCTTCTGGGAAAAGCAATTCGCCGGCAAAAACCTCCGCACCGATTTCGACCATGTCGTCAACGTTCCCGGTTTCGCACATCAGGGCCCCACGCTCGCGATCATGCAGGTGATGCTTGAGCTCGTGCGCCTGGGTGAACACCCGAGGGTCCCTCGGAAGGCTGCGGTCAAGCATCACCGAGGGCTGTGCGTTCGGGAAATATGCGCCCCGCAAATTTCGGAATGTCCCCGACCACAAATCCAAAATCAACCCCTCAGCCTCGTAAATGCTGTTCAGATCCGTGATCGTAAGCTTCGGCCCCGTGATCCCGAAGCGCGCGCGCACATTGCGGGCACTCTGCTTCATCGCCTCGTAATAATTCGAGCGCGTCACGGCGCCTTCCGCCTCCTCCCGGGGGTGCGGGCGTGGTACACCGTCCGGGCGTGGCGAAACTCGGCGTACCGCCGTAGCTCCTCTACGTCTTTCGGCGTGAGCTTCTTGGCCGCCCGCAGCAGGGCTTCGATGGCTGTGTCCGGCTCCGGTCGCGGCCCGGGAAGCAAATCGTAAATTCCCACGCCAAAGAAGCGCGCCAGCTTCTCGATGATCTCGATATTTGGTGTGTTCCTTCCGGCTTCCCAGCGGGAGACCGTATTGGGCGCGATTGCGAGTCCCCGCGCCAACGCCTCCTGCGAAATCCCCCTCGTGCCGTAGCCTGCCCGCAGCTCCCGCACACGCCGCGCGACGTATTGGCCGATGCTTTCGTTTTTTGGTTTCTCCACCACCACAATCATGCCATTCCACCACGGGTGTTGACAAGGCCACCCTTGTGGCACTACAGTAAGGTAGTGCCATTTCTACATAAATGGCCATTCCAATTTTGGAGATCCACAATGCAATACGAACCCGGTCAAATCGTGCCGCAGAGCGGCACCTACGCATGCACCCGCTGCGGCGAATTCAGCACCAACGTTGCTGGCCACCGCTTCCCGCCGAGCCATCATCCCGGTGCGAAATGGCGCCTTGTTTACGCCACGCCGCACGGAAGCCGCTGAGGTGAGCGCATGGACAAGAACGCCATCGAAGCCCTCGCGCTGACGGCCGCCGTCGTGCTGTTGGTCGCAGCACTTGCCTCGCGACCGAACTGCAGCTCAGGCTGCCGGACCGTGCTCGAGCACGTCGCGGGCCACGTCCTGGTGGACATTGTGCGCGCCGCGTTCGCATAACACCCGCATCCGAACCGCGGCTGTGGCGATTCGCCTACAATGGCATACGCCATGGCCGCCGTCCCCCTCCGCCCGGGTCAGATTCTCGAAGGGCCGTAGTTCGCTGAGCCGGTGCGGGTGGAATCGGTCGCCGATGCGGCCGCGGCTGATGCGGGCGCTGTGCTGACGGTGGGCGTTGTGGGCCTGCGCTCGCAGACGTTCCGGCGGGTTTACCTGAGCGAGGCGGATCGAACCGGGCTGAAGGTCACCGAGCCTGGCCCCAGTTTCCGCGGCGATGCGCACCTGTTGCGTCTAGCGGTGCAGGCCTATGTGCTCGGCATCGCCTTCGAGTTCGATCCTTATTTTGGTCTTTCGGTCTCCCGGGTGGACCCGCTGCCGCACCAGCTCGAGGCAGTCTACGATTACTTGCTCAAGTCCCCGCGGGTGCGGTTCCTGCTGGCTGATGATGCCGGCGCCGGCAAGACCATCATGGCCGGCCTGCTCATCCGCGAACTGAAGCTGCGCGGCCTGGTCGAGCGCGTCCTGATCGTCTGCCCTGCCAATTTGGCGTTCCAGTGGCAGCGTGAGCTGAAGGAGAAGTTCGACGAGAAATTCACCGTCCTCAAAGGCGACCTCATTCGCGAGCAATTCGGTGCAAACCAGTGGCAGGAGAACCCGCGGGCCATCACATCGCTCGATCTGGCCAAGCGCGAAGAGATACTCCCCGGTCTGCGCCAGACGCGCTGGGATCTGGTCATTGTGGACGAGGCGCATCGCATGTCCTGGACGCCGCCATCGCGCAAGACCGCGCGCTACGCCTTGGGCGAGCTGCTGCGCGACTCCTCCGATCACCTCCTGCTGCTCACTGCCACCCCGCACAAGGGCGACCCGGAGAATTTCAACTTGTTCTTGCAGCTGCTTGATGCCGACGCCTACGCCGATCCCGATTCCATCCGCAAGGCCATGGAGAACCGGGTGGCGCCGTTCTACCTCCGCCGCACCAAGGAGGCGATGTCGCACTTTCCCCAACGCCAACCGGACGGCACCTGGCGGCGGCTGAAGCTCTTCACCAAGCGCTTGCCCCATGTCGCCGACTTCCACATCGAGGGCGCCGAGGACCAGCTCTATTGCGACGTCACGCGCTTTGTTAAGTCCGAATCCCACCGCGCGGCGCTCGAGGGCGACGACCCGCGCGCCCACGCCATCCGCTTCCTGATGGCGCTCTACCAGCGGCGGCTGGCCTCGAGCACCTACGCCCTGCGCCGTTCGCTCGAGAACCGCGCCAAGCGCCTTGCCGAGGGCCTGCGCCAAGCGCAGGATCTCGCCCGCACGGCGCCGCCGGACTTGCCCAGCACGGAGGAAATCGAGGAGATGGAGGACGCCGACCGCGAGCGCCTGGAACGTCTTCTCGATGCCGTCACGCTTTCGCAGAACCCCGAGCTAACGCGGCAGGAAGTGGGTGCACTCGACGCGCTCGCCGGCCAGGCTAGGGCGGTCGAGCAGAGCGGCAGCGAGGCCAAATTGACCAAGCTGCGCCAGGTGCTGGACGAGGAAGGATATTTCGGGTCCCCGGAACGCCGCCTGCTCATTTTCACCGAATTCCGCGACACGCTTGACTATCTTGTCGAGCGGCTGCGGGCCTGGGGCTTTCGAGTCGGAAGCATCCACGGCGGCATGGCGATCGGCACCCGAGATGCACCCGGCACCCGGCTTTTCGCCGAGCAGCAATTCAAGGATGGCGCCGTCCAAATCCTGGTTGCGACCGAGGCCGCGGGCGAGGGCATCAACCTTCAGTGCTGCAACGTGCTCTTCAATTACGACATTCCTTGGAACCCGAATCGCCTGGAGCAGCGGATGGGCCGCATCCACCGCTACGGCCAGACCAAGGATTGCCTGATTTTCAATTTTGTGGCCACCAACACCATCGAAGGCCGCGTGCTCGGGCGCTTGCTCGAAAAGCTGCAGGAAATCCGCGACGCGCTCGATGACGACGCCGTCTTCAACGTGGTCGGGGAGGTGCTCCCTGCCGGACGGATCGAGGCGGTGCTGCGCGACTACTATGCCGGCGACATGGGCGATGCCGACCTCGAGGAGCGCCTCATGCGCGACGTGGACGAGGGTCGCTTCCGCGCCATCTGTCAAAACGCGCTCGAGGGCTTGGCCACGCGCAGCCTCAACCTCGAGATGCTGACCGAGCGGCGCGCCCGCGCCCAGGAGCGGCGCCTGGTGCCGGAGACAATCGCGCGCTTTCTTGCCCATGCCGCGCCGCTCGCCGACTTTCAGCTGCGACCGGCAACCGGCTTGGCTCACACCTTTGAGCCTGGCCCCACACCCCCCGCCCTTCGCCGTTACGAGAGCCAGCCGGATTGGCGCCTGCCGGCGCTGGCGCAACGCTACCCGCGCTTTTCCACCGACCGCGCAACCGCAGAGTCGGCCAACTTGGAGTGGGTCACGCCGGGCCATCCGCTGTTCGAGGCTTTGCGCCGCCACGCCCTCGCCTGCGGGCAGGACGCACTCGCGCAGGGCGCCTGCTTTTATTCTCTCGCCGACGACCGACCTTTCCGCCTCGACTTATACCGTGCGCGTGTGGCCGACGGTATGGGGCAGACTGCCCACGAGCGATTGTTCGCGGTGGCCGTCACCGAGAACGGACACGCGGAGCTGGCCGACCCGGCGAGGTTGGGCGACTTGCAACCCGCCGAAATCCCCCGCGGCGCCGGAGTGCCCGCCGCGGCGACCGCGCCCAGCGCCGAAGCCTGGCTTTATGCCCGAGCGTTCGAGCCCTTCCTCGGCGAGGTCCGCGCCGAACGCAAGACCGAGGTCGAGCGCGTGGCCGCGCACGTCGAAACCTCCCTGCGGGCGCTGCTGCAGCGCGAGGACAACCTCATTGGGCGTTTCGGCCACGAGGTCGAGCAGGGCGTCGAGGGCGCCGCCGGGCGCTTGGCGCAGGCCGAGAGTCGCCACGCCGAACTCATGCACCGGCTCGGGCGCCGCCGTCAGGAGCTCGAGCGCCAGGCTGCGCTTTCCTTGCAGGCGGTCGAGCGCCTCGCTTCGGCGCTCGTTCTTCCCCACCCCGACCGCGATCAGCCCGACTTGCGCAACCTGCGCTCGAACCCGGTCACCGAAGCGGTGGCGATGCGGGTCGCCCGCGCCCATGAGGAAGCCGCGCACCGCACGGTCGAGGACGTCCACGAGAAAAACCTTGGCTACGACCTCACCAGCCTCGACCCCGGAAGTGGCGAGCTCCGCCTGATCGAGGTCAAGGGCATCGGCGCGTCTACCGGCGCGATCGGGCTCACGCCCAACGAAATGCGCGTCGCGCAGGACCGCCGCGATTGCTATTGGCTTTACATCGTCACCCAATGCAGCTCGCCTGAGCCCGTGCTTCTCGAGCCGATCCGCGACCCCGGGCGGCTGGGATGGCAGGAAATCAACAAGATCGAGCATTACACCCTCACGCTCAGCGCCATCGAGCGCCAGGCGGGCGGCGGGGCATGATCCCGAAGCAGTGCAAGCGGCTGGCGGAGGTGGATTTCCCGATTGCGGCGGTTAGCCGGCACGCGGCGCGGGAAAAATCCATCCGCCACGGCCACCCCAGCACATTGCATCTTTGGTGGGCGCGGCGCCCGCTGGCCTCTTCGCGCGCCATGTTGCTCGCCTTGCTGCTGCCCGACCCCTGCGAGCCGGCCTGCCCGGCGGCTTTCGGTGACCAGGCACGGCGGCTGCTGCGTCCATTGCAGGGCGATCCCGGCACCGGCCCGACCGCGTTGCGCGCGGCCTTGTTCCGCTTCATCGCCGAATTCGCCAACTGGGACCTCTCCTCGAGTCCAGGTCACCTCGAGGCGGCGCGCGGCCTGGTCCGCGCCGCCCATGGGTCCGGCGACCCGCCCCTGGTGGTGGACCCCTTCGCCGGCGGCGGTTCCATCCCGCTCGAGGCCCTGCGCCTGGGCTGCGACGCCTTCGCCAGCGACCTCAATCCGGTCGCCTGCTTCATCCTGAAATCACTGCTCGAGCACATCCCCCGCGGCGGCCCGGACTTCGCCGAGAAGTTGCGCCGCGCCGGCGCAGAGGTCAAGGCCGAGGCGGAGAAGTCGCTCGCGCAGTTCTACCCGCCCGATCGGGATGGCTCGAACCCGATCGCCTATCTCTGGGCGCGGACGATCGCCTGCGACCACTGCGGCGCCGAGCTGCCGCTGGCGCGCTCGTTCTGGCTCTCGAAAAAACCCAAACGCCTGCGCGCGCTCCGCCACCGCCCCGCTCCCGGCGGCGGCGTTGAATTCGAGGTCTTCACGCCCGCGAACGAGGCTGAGGTCCAGCCGGCCACCGTGGCGCGCGCCCGCGCCACCTGCCCTGCCTGCCGCAAGGCCATGCCGCCCGAGCGCGTGCGCGCGCTGCTGCGCGAGCAGCGCGGCGGCGCCGACGTCGTGTTCTCTGCCGATGGCCGCCGCCTCTCCGGCGCCCGCTTGCTCGCCGTCGTGCTGCTCCGTCCCGGCGAACAGGGGCGGCATTATCGGCTGCCGAGCGACGCCGACTACGACGCGGTATGGCGGGCCAGGCAGGCGCTCGAACTCGTCGCCGCAACCAAGCGCCCCGGCGGCCTCAGCGCCGTGCCCGACGAGCCGCTCCCGCCCCAAGGCTCGCTCGGATTCCGGGTCCAGCTCTACGGCATGACGGAGTGGGGCGACCTGTTCACCGCCCGCCAAAAGCTCGCGCTGACCCAATTTCAAGGCCGCCGCGACCCCGTCCCGCTGACGGATTGCCTCGCCGTGGCCGCCTCGCGCTTTCGCAACGCCCAGACCGCGCTTTCGCGCTGGAATATCGCCGGCGAGAAAATTGAGGGCATTTCCGCGCGCCCCGCGCTGCCGATGCTCTGGGACTTCTGCGAGTGCAACCCGATTTCGAGCGCAACCGGTGGCTACGATGGCGCGGTGGGGTGGGTGGCGGCGGTGGCCGAGGCGACGCCGAACGGCCCCTCGCGAGCGGAGGTGGCCGAGCGCGACGCCTGCCGCAGCGGCCTGCCCGCGGCGGCGGCAGAAGTCTATTTCACCGACCCGCCCTACTACGACGCCATCCCCTACTCGGACCTCTCCGATTATTTTTACGTCTGGCTGCGGCGCGCGCTGCCCGGCTTCGGGCAAGGCACGCTGACGCCCAAAGACGCCGAGATCGTGCAGGACGGTGCGCGGCTGGTGGACGGGCGGCCCAAGGACCGCGCCTTCTTCGAAAGCCGGATGGCGCTCGCCTTCGCCGAGGGGCGCCGGGTGCTCGGAGACGACGGCATCGGCTGCGTGGTCTTTGCCCATAAGACCACCGAGGGCTGGGAGGCGTTGCTGGCCGGCATGATCCAGGGCGGCTGGGTGATCACCGCTTCCTGGCCGATCACCACCGAGTTGGCGAACCGCATGCGCGCGCGCGATTCGGCCGCGCTCTCAGCCAGCGTGCACTTGGTTTGTCGGCCGCGGCCGGCCGACGCCGGGATCGGCGACTGGGGCGAGGTTTACCGCGAGCTCCCCGGCCGCATCGGCGACTGGATGGAGCGGCTCGCGGCCGAAGGCGTGCGCGGCGCGGATTTGGTGTTCGCCTGCATTGGCCCGGCGATGGAGATTTACAGTCGCTATGAAAGAGTCGAGGACGCCGAGGGGCGCACGATCCCGCTCGGCGGCGACCCCGCTGCGGCCACGCCGCACGAGCGCGGGTTCCTCGCCTATGTCTGGGAGACGGTGGGCCGCCAGGCGCTCGGGCAAATCCTCGGCACTGCCGAGGCGCGCGCGCGCAACGGCGCAGCCGGCGCGTTGGAAGAGGACGCGCGCCTGACCGCGCTTTTTCTTTGGACCATCCAAGCCGGCGATGCCTCCGCACCCGTCGAAGATACCGAGACCGATAGCGACGCGGCAGAGGAGGAGGAGGAGGAAGTAGCGCCTCCTGCGAGCAAGCGCGCTGGCCTGAGCCTGGTTTATGACGTCGCGCGCCGCTTTGCCCAGCCCCTCGGCATCCATCTAGAGCAGTGGGAGGGGCGCGTCATCGCCATCGAGAAAGGCGTGGTGAGGTTGATCCCGGTGGTGGAGCGTGCGCGCCAGTTGTTGGGCGCCGACATCGCAGCCGCCGCCAGCCGGATCGCCGCCGACGCCGCGCCCGACCCGCAGCAGACCTTCGCCTTCATGCTCGAAGAGGCGCCAACTCCCGAGATCGGGGCGGCTCTTGGACACAGGCACCAGGGGCGCAAGGGGCGCACGGCGGCGGCCGCGGCGGCACCCGCGCGCGCAGTTGCCGCCATCACGACGCTCGACCGCGTCCACGCCGCCATGCTGCTGCTCGCCGGGGGACAGTCGAACGCCCTGCGCGCGCTGCTCAAAGCCGAGCACGAACGCGGCCCTGATTTCCTGCGCCTCGCCAACGCACTCTCGGCCCTCTATCCGGTCGCCAGCGAAGAGAAGCGATTGGTGGACGCGGTGCTGCTGGGAGCGCCGAAATGAGCGCCGGCGCCATCCTCGGCGCCCGGCTCAGCGCGCACGCGCGATCCGAAATGCTTCGCCGGGGGATCTCGGCCGAGCTCGTGGAGGCTGTTCTGGCCGCGCCCGAGCAGCGCTGGCCGCTGCGCCCAGGCCGCGATGTCGTGCACTCGCGGGTTGAGATGGGCTCGCCCGCGAAACTCTATCTGCTGCGCGTGATCGTGGACGTGGACCGGGCGCCGGCCGAGGTGGTCACGGCCTATCGAACGAGTAAACTGGACAAGTATTGGAGGCGCGAGCCATGAAAGTCGCCTACGACCCCGAGACCGACACTCTGACGGTACTGCTGAAGGAAGCCGCCGCCGTGGCCGAGAGCGATGAGGACAAGCCCGGCATAATCCTGGATTACGACGCCGACGGCGACTTGGTGGCGCTCGAGATCCTCGACGCCTCGCGCCGCGTCACCAATGCCCGCGAGGTCACCTTTGCCGATGGGCGGGCAGGCTAGCGGGCATGCAGAACTGGTTCCACACGGCTGTGCCCCGGCCGGAGGTTCGCGAGGGGCGCTCGTTCAACCCCGACGAGTTCGCCATCGCCCTGGAGCAGGTGGCCGCTGGCCGGGGCCCAGACGATTATCGCGAGCCCGCCAAGTTTTTTTCCCGCACTTGTTTTACCCGCGCCCTTAGCGAGCATGTCGCCACTGTCCTGCGTCGCCTAGGCGGGGAGACCCAGAACGCGGCGCCGGTGATGTCGCTCGTCACCCAATTCGGCGGCGGCAAGACCCACACGCTCACCGCCTTGCTGCACCTTGCGCGGCATCCGCAGGAATCGGCCCGGGACGCCGGCGTCGCGCAGCTCCTGTCTGAGCACGGCCTGCAGCCGCTCCAGCCCGCGCGCGTGGGCGTTTTCGTGGGCAATGCCTGGGACCCGCAGCCGGGCGCCGAGACGCCGTGGCTCGACCTGGCGCGGCAAATCGCCGACGAGCGGGGCATCGCGGCCCTCGGCCCTGCAGCCGCCACCACCCCGCCTGGAACCGCGGCCATCGAGCGGCTGGTCGGCGCCGCGGGCGGCCCGGTGCTGTTTCTCTTCGACGAGGTCCTGAATTTCATCAACCGCCACCGCGGCGCGCAGGCCGAGGGCTTTTACGCTTTTATTCAGAACCTCACCGTCGCCCTCACCGCCACCACCCGTGCCGCCGCGGTCATCAGCCTGCCCCGCAGCCAGGTCGAGATGACGCCGAGCGATTACGAATGGCAGGAAAAGATCACCAAAGTGGTGCGCCGCGTGGCGCGCGACCTGATCGCCAACGACGAGGCTGAAATCAGCGAGGTGATCCGCAAGCGCCTCTTTGACGACCTGGGATCGGTGCGCATCCGCCGCGAGGCCGCCAACAAACACGCCGACTGGTGCTTCGACCGCCGCGCCCAGCTTCCGCCTGAATGGACCAGCGTGGACACCGCCGCGACCGACGCCCGCGCGCGCGACCTGCTGCGCGCGCGCTTCGACGCATGTTACCCGTTTCATCCCGCCACCATCTCGGTCTTCCAGCGCAAATGGCGGGCCTTGCCGCAATTTCAGCAGACCCGCGGCGCGCTCGCCATGTTCGCGCAGTGGATCTCGATCGCCTACCGCGACGGCCACAAGAAGGCGCGCCGCGAGCCCCTGCTGACCCTGGGTTCAGCCCCGCTCGATGACCCTGGCTTCAAGGCCGTGGTGCTCGGCCAGCGGGGCGAGCCCCGCCTGCAAGCCGCTCTCGACGCCGATGTCGCCGGCCCGCAGAGCCACGCCAACGCGCTCGACGCCGACGCCACAGGCGAGCTGCGCGATATCCACCGACGCGTCGCCGCGGCGATTTTCCTCGAATCCTCCGGCGGCCATGCCGACCAAGCCGCCCACCTGCCCGAACTGCGCTTCGCCCTCGGCGGCCCGGGTGTTGACACCACCTCGATCGACAGCGCGGCCGCCGATCTCGAGGCGCACTGCTACTACATGCGACGCCGCGGGACCGATGGCTTTGCCATTGGCTACAGCCCAACCATCAAGAAGGTGGTCAGCGACCGCCGCGCCTCGCTGGACGATGGCGAGGTGGCCGAAGCCACGCGTTCTCTGGTCCGGCGAGAATTCGACCGCAAGGATCCAAGAGCCCCCATTCCCGTGCAATGCTTCCCCGGCGATAGCGCCGACGTGGCTGATGCGCCCCGCCTTGCCGTGGTCGCCCTCGATCCAGCCGAGCCTTGGGACGAGCCGGGGGGCCAGCTTCAAGAGCGCCTGGCGGTGTGGACGCGGAAATGCGGCAAGGCCGACCGCTATTTCCCGGCGGCGCCGCTTTGGTGCGCGCGCAAGCCCGGACGCGAGCTGCGCGATGCGGTCGAGATGATGCTCGCTTGGCGGCGCGCGCACCGCGAGTTGACCGATGGCACCCTGCGCGGAGATTTCAGCGAATCCGAACGCAAAGAAATTGCCGCCAAGGTGAAGGACGCCGACAGCGATGCCGAAGCGCAGGTTTGGGCGAGCTACCGCTATTTGATTGTGGCCGATTCGAAGGCGGATTCTGGGTTGGCGGTGATTGACCTGGGCGCCGGCCATGCATCGAGCGGCGAGACGCTGGCGGGTCGCATCCTCGCAACGCTGCGCCAGCGCGCATTGCTCAATGACGCTCCCGGCGCCAGCTACCTGGAGCGGAAATGGCCACGGCATTTCGCGGCTTCAGGCGCATGGCCCTTGCTGAATCTGCGCCAGGCGTTCCTCGACGGCACGCTCGACCGCGTCCTTGACCCCGACGCGTATCTTCGCCGCAGAGCGCCGGAATTTGTGCTCAACGGCGATTTTGGCATCGCTTCGGGCGCTCAGCCGAACGCGACCTTCGGCAGGGTGTGGTTCGAGGAGCTGTTGCCTGCAGAGGAGATCAGCTTTGACCCCGACGTTTACCTGCTCACCAAGCAGCGCGCGCTTCAGCTCAAACAAGCTGCGCCTCTAGCCGCCGCGGCAACTGCGGGCCCGGTGCCCCCGGCGGACCCGTCCGCCTGGGAGCTGTCACCATCCCCAGGACAACCCTCGGCTGCCGCATCGCCCAATGCTGGGGGGACCGGCCCAGCCCGTCTCCGCCTCTCCGGTCCTATCCCCAGCGAAGTCTGGAACCGCCTCGGCCGGTCGCTCCTGCCGAAACTGCAGTGCGCGGGCACGCTGCAAATATCCCTCGACCTCGATCTCGAGACCGACATCGCCAGGATCAAGCAAATCGAGGCCGAGGTCGGCGCGCTCCTGGAAGAATTCGGGCTTTCAAAGTGCGTGAGAGTCGCCCGAGAATAACGGCAGTACCCGGGCGCCGGCCACAGGCTACACGTGCGCGCTCAATCTGCGTTGTTCCTTCGCCTTTTCAATCGCGCCGGTCACGATCCGCCGGATTGCCGCGCACCCGCGCCGCGCGCGCGGCCGCCTGATCCAGACCGGCGAAACCGAGCCTGGCGGCGATATGGCGCTGATAGGCAGCGCGGGGTTGGCGCATGTCCGGCCGAGTCGGCAAGATAGTACGCCACGCTTGGCATTTCCAGGCCGCCTTGAAGCAGGTAGACGTAATTGCGGGCGGGATCGTGGAAGCCGGGGGCGACCCAGAGTCCGAGCAGGTTCGGGGTTTGGAAGTTGGTGTTGTTGAGCGGATCCACGTCGGCGCGGAGGCCGGCGCCCAAGGCCGAAGCCAAATGGGCGCGGTCGTTAATCGCCGCAATGGCGGCGAGCGGGTGCCTCAGGGGAGCGGCCCCGCGCTCATCGATGCCGGCGACATCCATATAGGCATGCGCCAGGTCGGCGATCTGACGCGCCTCGGTGCCCGATGCCGGATGCGCGGCGATCGCGCCCTGGATCAAGCCCCAAGTCTGCTGATCGCTGCCATCGGCGAGCGCGACGAAGACGCCGGTCGAGGAGCGGTCGGGCGGGATCGCCGCGCGCGCAATCCATCCGCCGTTGGCGAAGGCGAAAAAATCGTTGCCGGGCGCCACCGAGCGATCCATGTTGGCGACGAGGATGCCGTGCTCGGCGGGAGCAGCCACCAGCGCCGCCGCAATCAGGACCAAGGGAGCCAATCTCACGCAGCACCTCCCAAGCTCCGGTCTATAATCTCCGCATGCTCCAGCGCCTTGCCCTTGCTGCCACCGCGTGCGCGCTCTGCCTTGCGGCGCAAACTCCCGACAACGCCGCCATGCAATCGAAGCTGCGCGCGGAAGAGACCGC
>Ga0134126_10009477_pt1 | contig 12266 bp, 16 predicted proteins | sample KB31752_FD_96881 | JGI IMG/M metagenome (GOLD analysis project Ga0134126, IMG submission 96881) | Terrestrial soil microbial communities with excess Nitrogen fertilizer from Kellogg Biological Station, Michigan, USA - KB3-175-2 | ecosystem: Environmental > Terrestrial > Soil > Unclassified ...
CGTGCAGCTTGAGGATGTTGGTGAGCAGCGTCCGCTCATGCGGATCGATCGGCTGCTCCTCCTTGTGCTCCTCGATCAGCTCCTCGAGCTCCTCGCGCAACGAGGTCGTCTCGCCGTTGCGCGAGCGCGTCAGTTGGCGTAGCCAATTGCGCAGGCTGTGGAACGGCCCTTCATTGTCGTCGGGCGGGCGCCGGCCGAGCGACGTGTCAGCCATGCGACGTCTCCGCGACGCGATATGGATCAGGAATGCCGAGCCCGGCCAACACCGCGACTTCGAGCGCCTCCATGCGCGCCGCCTCACCGGCCGCCTCGTGATCGTAGCCCATGAGGTGCAGCACGCCATGTACGACGAGATGGCGAAGATGATGCGCCAGCGGCTTGCCCTGCGCCGCGGCCTCGGCGGCCAGCGTCTCGAAGGCGAGCACGACGTCGCCGAGGAGGCGCGGCGCGCCGGGCGGCAGCGTCATTGGCGCGACCGGGAAAGACAGCACGTTGGTGGGCTTGTCTTGTCCGCGCCATTGTCGGTTGAGCGCCTGCACCAGCGCGTCGTCGCCGAGCACGATACTGAGCTCGGCCGCGCCGCGCGTGGCGCCGGCGCTGGCCAAGGCCGCGCGCGCGGCCTCGTCGCACAGGCGCCCGGCATCGGCCAGCCGCTCGCGCCACAACGCGCAAGGCTCGGCGATGTCGATGGTCAGCGCGTCGCCGCGGTCAGGATCGTCGGTCATCGCTTCTCTTTGCGCGCGGCCCCGATTGCGCGCGCCGGTCGCGCTGGTCGTAGGCGCGGACGATGCGCGACACCAATGGGTGGCGCACCACATCCGCCTCGGTGAATTGGATCATGGCGACGCCCTCGACGTCCGTCAGCGTGTCGACGGCGTCGCGCAGGCCGCATTGCGTGCCGGGCGGCAGGTCGATCTGCGACAGATCGCCGGTCACTGCCATGCGCGCATTCTCGCCGAGCCGCGTCAGGAACATCTTCATCTGCACCGGGGTCGTATTCTGCGCCTCGTCGAGGATGACGAAGGCATTTGCCAAGGTGCGGCCGCGCATGAAGGCCAAGGGCGCGACCTCGATCTCGCCGCTGTTCAGCCGCTTCATCACCTGCTCGCCCGGCAGCATGTCGTAGAGCGCATCGTAAAGCGGCCGCAGATAGGGGTCGACCTTCTCGCGCAGATCGCCCGGCAGGAAGCCCAGCCGCTCGCCCGCCTCGACCGCCGGCCGCGACAGCACGATGCGCTCGACCGCACCGCTCATCATCATGTCGACGGCAGTCGCCACGGCTAGATAGGTCTTGCCGGTGCCGGCCGGTCCCAGTCCGAACACCAGCTCACGCTCGCGCAACGCGCGGATGTAGGCGGCCTGATTGGCGCTGCGCGCGGAGATGCGCCGCTTGCGCGTGCGGATCTCGTCGCTCTCGCCCCACAGCTCCGCGCCGCGATGTCCGGTGCGATCGGTGGCGAGGCGCAGCGCCGCGTCAACCGCGCCCGAGTCAACTTCGAGGCCACGCTTCAGGCGCTCGTAAAGCGCGGCGAGCGCCGTGCGCGCCACGTCGGTGCGCGCGCTCGGCCCCGAGATGGCAACACGGTTGCCGCGCGACACGAGCGACACGCCGAGCTGGCGCTCGATGCGGCCGAGATGCTCGTCGCGCTCGCCATAGAGCTGCGGCAGCAGGGAATTGTCGTCGAATTGCATCTGCACGCGGCCGCCGCCCGCGCCGCCATCGGCCGTGGTCACGCCGGCACCTCCTCGCCCCGCCGCATCACCTCTCCGGCCAAGCTGTTGCGCTCGACGCCCACGAGGCGCACCGGCGCCACCGCGCCGATAAGGCGCTCGGGCGCCGCGGCATGCACGGACTGGAGATAGGGGCTGCGGCCGACGAGCTGGCCCGGGTGCCGGCCGCGCTTCTCGAACAGCACGGGTATCTCGCGGCCGAGCGAAGCGCTATTGAACTGCTGCTGCTGCTCTATGAGCAACGCCTGGAGCACGGCGAGGCGCTCGGTCTTGACGGAATCGGGCACCTGCTGAGGCATGAGCGCGGCGGGCGTGCCTGGCCGCGGACTGTACTTGAAGGAGAAGGCTTGCGCGTAGCCGATCTCGCGTGCGAGGTCGAGCGTTCGGGCGAAATCCGCGTCGCTCTCGCCGGGGAATCCGACGATGAAATCGGAGGAGAAGGCGATATCGCTGCGCGCGCCGCGCAGGCGTTCGATGAGGCGGCGGTAGTCGTCGGCGCTGTGCCGGCGGTTCATCGCGTGCAATATGCGGTCGGAGCCTGACTGCACAGGCAAATGGAGGAACGGCATGAGCTGGGGCACGTCGCCATGGGCGGCGATGAGCGCGTCATCGACATCGCGCGGATGCGAGGTGGTGTAACGCAGGCGGAGCAGTCCCTCGATCTCGGCCAGCGAGCGGATGAGCCGGCCCAGCCCCCAGTGACCCTCGCCGTCGGCGGCCGGGCCGCGATAGGCGTTGACGTTCTGGCCCAACAGCGTGATCTCACGCGCGCCTTGCGCGACGAGGCGGCGCGCCTCGGCGAGGATGGCGGCGGCCGGGCGCGAGAACTCCGCGCCGCGCGTATACGGCACGACGCAGAAGGTGCAGAACTTGTCGCAGCCCTCCTGCACCGACAGGAAAGCGCTGACGCCCTGCGGCGCTGCCGTCTCCGGCAGAAAATCGAACTTAGCCTCGACGGGGAAATCGGTATCGAGCACGTGGCCGCCGGCGCGCGCTGCCTGCGCCACCATCTCAGGCAGGCGGTGATAGGTCTGCGGTCCGAGCACGATGTCGACATAAGGCGCCCGCGCGACGATCTCGGCGCCCTCGGCTTGCGCGGTGCAGCCGGCGACGGCGAGGATCATGCGCTCGCCCTGCTCGCTCCGCAACGCTTTCAGCGGACGCAGCCGGCCGAGTTCCGAGAACACCTTCTCGGCGGCTTTCTCGCGGATGTGGCAGGTGTTGAGGATGACCATGTCGGCACTCTCTGGCGCGTCGGCCGCCACGTAGCCCAGCGGCGCCAGCACGTCCGCCATGCGGGCGGAATCGTAGACGTTCATCTGGCAGCCAAAGGTCTTGATATAGAGCTTCTTCGCCACGCTGCGGTCTCGGATGTCTTTGCTCATTCGGCAGCTGCACGCGCCGGCTTGATGGCGGCCACGTCGCCGGCGGGCTCGGCGGCCGCCGGTGCCGGCGGCTCGGGCGTGGATGATCGCCCGGCGAGGGCGCTCGCCATGCCCAGCGCGATGACGCGATAGCAATGCTCGGCCAGGGCCTTGCGCGAGCCGAATTGTGTCAGCGTCACCGGCGCATGGAAGGTCACCGCAACGTCGACCGTGCCGAGCCCCAGCATGGTCCATAGATGGGGGCCCAGAGTCATATCGCCATACCAGGCGAAGAACGGGCGATAGGCGCGTCCCATCGGGATGCCGTCGAGCCTGAGATAGGCGATCGACAATGGCTGCACGGTCAAAGCGCGTGCCCCGCGATGGTCGGCGACGCTGAACAGCGCGCTTTTGAACGGCAGGATGTGATTGCCGTCGCCCGACGTCCCCTCGGGGAACAGGATGAGGTCGTCGCCGGCGTCGAGCCGCAGCCGGATGGCGTCGCGCTGCTCGGCGGTGCTGCGGATGCGGCGATCGACGAAGACGGTGCGCTGCAGCTTGGCGAGCCAGCCGAAGAGCGGCCAGCGCGCCACGTCGGTCTTGGCGATGAAACTGCCCTCGATGATGCCGCCCAGGATCTCGATGTCGATATAGGAGACATGATTGGAGACGAAGAGCGTCGGCCGCAGCGCCGATGGCTCGCCCGCGACGGCGACGCGAAACCCCAGGATGCGGCAGGCCAGCCGATGATAGACGCGCGGCAGGCGTTGCTTCCATGCGCTGCCGGTGGCGACGAGCAATGCCTGCGCCGGCATGAGCGGCAAGGTGAGCAGTAGGTATAAGGAGAGCCGGACCAGCCGGCGCAGCGCCGCGGCCATGGCTCATACCGCCGAAGGATCGCGCGCTTGGCGCTCGTAGTGACGGTAGTACTTGTCGGTGACTAGGTCGGTCTTGACCACGACGCAGACATCGGTGGTGTTGAACTGCCGGTCGATCACCGCGCCGTCGCCGACGAAGCCGCCGAGCCTGAGATAGCCTTTGATGAGCGGCGGCAGGTCGGCCAGCGCATGGGCAGGGTCGAGCGCGCCGGGATCGAGGCGTCGCATATCGACATAACGCTGCGGCAGCGCCCGCGGCCGCAATTCGGTCGGCGCCAGGTGGTGGTGATAGAGGTAGGAGAGCGGCACCGCGAGGGCGTCGGGATCGATGCCAGGCAGGCTGGCACAGCCGAACATCAGCGCGATCTCATGATGGAACACATAAGCCGCGATGCCGCGCCAGAGCAGCTGCATGGTGGGTCGATTGCGCGCCGCGGCGTCAACGCAGGACCGCCCGAGCTCGAGCACCTCGCCGGGCGAGGCGAGGATCGCGGCCAGGTCATATTCGGCCGCCGAGTAGAAGCTGCCGTGGCGCGCCGCCGCGCTGCGGCGGATGAGGCGATAGGTGCCTACCACCACCTCCGCACCGCTGCCGCGTGCGTGGTCGCAGACGAGGAGGTGATCGCAGACGCCATCGAAGCTGTCGAAATCGCGCCGCAGCCGCGCCATCTCGGCGCTGGGCCATGCACCCATTTCCTCATAGAAGACGCGATAGCGCAGCGCCTGCGCGGCATCGATGTCGGCGATCGTCTCGGCAAGGCGCACCTGCAGCGCACCCGAGCGCACGTCGACGACGGAATCGCCCGGTGTCGGGGCGGGCGCGTGACGCTGCGGCTCGATCACGGCAGCACGCCGCTTCCGGCCGTCATTTGCGCTCGCCCTTGCGATTGAGCGGCACGGCGAAGAGCTCAAGGCGGTGCTCGATGAGCCGGTAGCCCAGGCGCTCGGCGACGTCGCGCTGCAGCTTCTCGATCTCCTCGTTGCGGAACTCGATGACGCGGCCGGTCTGCAGGTCGATGAGATGGTCGTGATGGTCGGTCGGCATTTCCTCGTAGCGCGCGCGGCCGTCACCGAAATCGTGGCGCGCCAGGATGTTCGCCTCCTCGAAGAGACGCACCGTACGGTAGACGGTGGCGATGCTGATCTTGGGATCGATCTCGTTGGCCCGGCGGTGGACCGCCTCGACATCGGGGTGATCGGCCGAGTCCGACAGCACACGCGCGATGACGCGGCGCTGCTCGGTCATCTTCAGACCCTTGTCGAGGCAAAGCTGTTCGAGCCGCGAGGGCATTCCACCCGTCACAATTGGCGCCGACTCGGACACTATAACTCAAAGGCCGGGGGGAGCCTACCGGCGACTTCCCGGCCGGGCCAGGAAAGGTCGCGGCGTTAGGCGGCGTTGGTCCGCCGACCGCGCGTGCCGAGGCCGATCTCCTTGGCGAGCTTGCTGCGCTGGCGGGCATAGTTGGGCGCCACCATGGGGTAGTCGGGCGGCAGGCCCCAGCGCTCGCGATACTCGTCCGGCGTCATGTCGTAGGCCGTCTTGAGGTGGCGCTTGAGCATTTTCAGCTTCTTGCCGTCCTCGAGGCAGATGATGTAGTCGGGGTGGACCGAGCGCTTGACGCTCACCGCCGGCTGCGGCCGCTCGGCGGTCGGCGCGGGGGCTTTGCCGATGCTGGAAAGCGACTGATAGACTTGGTTGATTAGCTGCGGCAGGTCGCCCACGGCGACGGTATTGTTTGAAACATGCGCTGCCACGATTTCAGTCGTCAGTGCCAGCAGGTCGTTCGAGCTCGAATTGTCAGTCATCGCCAGCAGTTCCTCTAACCCGTCACTTGTATAGAGATATGTGTTTTCCTGCGGCGAAGCAATGATGATGACCGCAAAAAGATTGATTTTTTGCTCCGCTACGACAAGTGCCGGCGATGCATGAAATATGCACAGGCTCGATTCGGCACGACTTGCTCCGTGCAGCGCGCCACAATCGATCGGCAGTCAATCGAGAGAACCGACAAGTTGCCGGCGACCCTCAACCAAGCAGCGTGCGGCGAAAGACCAGGGCATCGACTGTAGCACCCGAACGGCGATAATACCCGTGGCGTTTCCCTGTTTGAGAGAATCCACAGGCTTCGTAAAGCCGCCGCGCGGGCAGGTTGTCGGCCGCCGCCTCGAGTCCGATGGTGTGCGCCCCGGCCAGCCGCGCGCGGCGGAAGAGGTCGTCGAGCATCGCGCGGGCGATACCGGAGCGGCGCGCCCCCGCCGCCACGCCAAGGGTGAGGATCTCCGCATGCTCAGCGAGGATGAGGTCGAGGATCAGCCCGAGCGGCTGGCCATCGGCGGTCTCCTCGACGAGATGGCCGCTGGCGCCGCGCATGGCCAGGAGCTCCGCCAAGGCGGCGGCGTCCCAGCGGTCATCGGGAAAGCACTCCGCATGCAGCCGGGCGAGGCCGCTGAGGTCGACTGCGTCGACCGGTCGCAGGCGCCGTGTCATCGCCCCGCTCCCTCGCGCGGCACCGTGGTGTCAGGCGCGCGGAGATAAAGCGGGCGCGGCGCCGGCGGTCGCAGATGGGGCCGCCAGGCGGCAGCGCCGAGGCGGGCGATGTCGGCGGCATGGGCAATGCCGGGTCCGGATGCGATCTCGGGATGGCGCGCCGCCAACGCCGCCGCCAGGGTCGGCGCCGCGTCGCCCGCCAGCAGCAGGGGGCCGGAGGGGATCCAATGGGCGAGACCGGCAGGCGCAACCAACGCGCCGTCGCCGAGCGGGACCCCATCACCGTCGAATGCCTGCAGGTAGAGCTCGGCACGGCGGCTGTCGAGCGCGACGACCAGCGTCCGACCGGCGTACGCCCGGCGCGGCACTTGCGCCGCCACGGCAGCGAAGCTGGTGACGCCGAGCACTGGCACGCCGCTGGCCAGCGCCAGGCCGCGCGCGGCGGCAATGCCGATGCGCAGGCCGGTGAAGGCGCCCGGACCGACAGTGACGGCAATAAGATTGAGCGCGGTCATCGCGAGGCCGGCCTCGCCGAGCACTGTCGCGATCATCGGCAGGAGCTGCTCGGACTGACCGCGCGCCATCGCCGCGAAGCGGTCCGCCACGATCTTCCCATCGCGCAGCACCGCGGCCGAGCAGCCGTTGCCGGCGGTGTCGAACGCCAGCACGCTCACCATGATGGCGCCGAGACGCAGCGGCTTGCTGTTCCGGCCGGCGAATTCCCGCTAGTAAAAGCCGGCCTCCCTGTCACCATTCGCCGCACCGCCATGTCCCTTGTCGAGATCACGCCGCAAAGCCACCAGGTCGTCATCGAGCTCGCCTATGCGACCGCGCGCAATCTCACCGGCAAGCCGGTCTACCGCCGCGCCGCCTGCTACCTTCATACCGAGGCGGCGGCGAGGCTCTCAAGGGCCGTCGCGCTCGCACGGGCGATCGGATTGGGCATCAAGGTTTTCGACGCCTTTCGCCCCTCCGAGGCGCAATGGCTGCTGTGGAATGCCTGCCCCGACCCGAATTTCCTCGCCGATCCGCGCCGCGGCTCGCCCCATTCGCGCGGCGCCGCCATCGACCTGACCCTGCTCGATGCCGCCGGCCAGGAGCTCGACATGGGCACGCCCTTCGACGCCTTCACGCCGCTATCGCATCACGCCAACCTCGAGATTTCCGCCGAGGCGCAACGCAACCGCTTCATCCTGCTCGGCCTGATGAGCGCCGCCGGCTGGGATTTCTACGCGAACGAATGGTGGCACTATCAGCTGTTCGATGCCGGGCGCTACCCGCTCCTCGGCGATGCCGATCTGCCGGCGCCCATGATGTGAGGCTCAGACGATCCGGCAGGCCTGCTCGAATCCGGGCCGCGGCGGGGGATCCTCGGGGGCGGCGGGATCGCCATATCCCAAGTTACAGACGAAGCTGCCCTTGACGTCGCTGCCGGCGAAGAACTTGCGCTCGACGCGCGAGGGATCGGCGAGCGCGATCGGCGCGCAGTCAAGGCCGATGGCGCGCGCGGCAAGGATGAGGTAACCCGCCTGAAGGGTCGCGTCGCGCTGCGCGGCGGGTCCAGCGGCGCCGTCATAGCCGAGGATGGCATTGACCGGCGCGGCGGCAGCGCCGGCGCGGTCCTCGGCGGCAAGCGACGGCAGCAGCTCCTGCTTCGCCTCGAGCGAGCGGATGAACAGGATGCGTGCCGGATAGGTGCCGGTGCTGGTCGGCGGCAGCTTCGCCAGCTCCCATACCGCCTCGATAATGGCATCGCTGACCGGTTTGTCGAGCCACGCTCGACACGTGCGCGCCGCACGAAACAGGCTGTCGAGGCTGCGATCGTCGAGGATGCGGGTCATCGCCGCCGCTCAGACGGCGCGCACTTCCTGAACCTCGGGCACGTAATGGCGCAGCATATTCTCGATGCCGGCCTTGAGCGTCGCCGTCGAGCTCGGGCACCCCGAGCACGAGCCCTGCATGTGGAGGTAGACGACGCCGTCCTCATAGGCGTGGAAGATGATGTCGCCGCCATCCTGCGCCACGGCGGGCCGCACCCGCGTGTCGAGCAGCTCCTTGATCTGAGACACGACCTCGTCGTCCTCATCTGCGTCGGCCGGCTCGTCGGCCGCCGTCACGCTGTCGAGCAGCACGGGCTGCCCGGCGGTGAAATGCTCCATGATGACGCCGAGGACCGCCGGTTTGAGCTCGAACCACTCGGTGCGCTCGTCCTTGCTGACGGTGACGAAATCGGTGCCGAGGAACACGCCGGTGACGCCCGGCACGGTGAACAGGCGCTGGGCCAAGGGGGAGCGCGCAGCCGAGCCCGCGTCCGGGAAATTGGCGGTACCCTGTTCCATCACGGCGCGGCCCGGCAGGAATTTCAGGGTCGCAGGGTTGGGTGTCGGCTCGGTCTGGATGAACATGGCGTCCTCTGGTACTCGCGGAATTTGGCGGCTCACTTGGCGCTGTACCTTGGGACAGCTACCGCGCAAGTCAACCCTTTCGCGATAAGGTTAAGGCGACGACGGGCGACTCACACCTTGTAAGAGTGCCAGACACTTTAACCGTTCCTCGTCTCTCCACCTTCTCCCCTCGCTCATTTCTCCGGCCCTTTGGTACCAAATTGCGACCGTCCTCGAAGGAGAAATCGGCCGACCAAGTCATGCCGTTAACTTGCAATACCAGCGGCATACCTATCTGCGGCGACGTCGAAGCCGCCGGCTTCACTTCGCAGCAGAGCAAAAAACTTGTCATTGAGCTCCTCAAATCGACCGGGAGGCAAAAGAACGAGGGCAGCTTGACGAGCGTCGCGCTCACGGATGTACGGCGAGCCCAACAGCGTCATCGCTTGCGCGAGAAGATTTGCGACCTGTCTGCCCGATGGCGGTAAAACCGTCAACCGCTTCCGGCGCCAAAACGCCTGTGCTGTTGAAGAAAAACTGATGGAAGCCGCCATTGCAAACCTCCGTTTGGCAGAAATAGGCGGCGAATAACAGGCCCGCTTCGCGGGAAACGTGATTAAGTGTCGTCAGAAACACTTCTGGACCATCATAGATGTTTATGGCGTCCCAAATTGGGTACAACGATGCTCGTTCCATGCCTCCCTCGAATCTGATTTATCGCCGCCGGCGGCGTTTGGCCCGTAACCGCGGCACTTAAGCCAGCGCCGCGATCTGGTCGTCGGTCAGGTTGCCGGGCACGACCGTGATGGGAACGCGCATGCGGCCCGACATCTTGCCGACGAGCTGCGTCACCAGCGGGCCCGGGCCCTCGCTTCCCGAGCCGGCGGCAAGGACGAGGATCGAGATGCCCGGCTCCTCGTCGAGCAGCGCCAGCAGCTCGTCGCGGCGATGCCCCTCACGGATATGCACGATGGGCAGCGTGCCGCACCAGCCGCTCACCTCGGCGGAAAGCTTCTGCAGCAACGCCTCGGCCTCCTCGCGCCGCTCCTCGCGCATCAGGCTCTCGACCGCCATCCATTGCTGCAGGTCGGTCGGCTCGATGACATAGAGCAATGCGACGCGGCCGCCGGTGTGCCGGGCACGCAGTGCGGCATAGCGCAAGGCGACGCGCATCTCCTCGGTCTCGTCGATGACCACCAGGAAGATGCGCGGTGTGGCGGGATCGTCGCTCATCCAGCGCCTCAGGCGTTACGGAACGGCAAGCTGGCGAGCCATCCTGCCATCGCCGCGCCGACCACCGCAATGATGCCGTAGAACAGGGCCTCGCGGTTGGCGAACTCGTAGACATCGCCGTCGATGCCCGCCTGGGACGCGTTGAGCGGCGTCGTCTGGCCGTTGATCACCGTCTTATCGCGCACCAGGAAGATCTCGACATGATAGTCGCCGGTCGGGAGATTGGCGGGAAATTGCAGCGTGGCGCGGAACAGCCGGTCGCCGAGAAAGGCGATGCGGCCGATACCGGTGCCGAACACACCCTCGCGCTGCCGCTGGCGGATGAGAGCGGCGCGGAAATCGTTGATCTCTTCCGGCGAGCGGTTCTTCTCCGCCGCGCCCAGGCGCAGATTGGCGAGCCCGATCTGGTGCAGCGCCTGCATTTGCGGCGGCGCGATCTCGTCGAGCGGGCGGCTGCTGTAGACGGCGTAGTAGCTCGGCACGCCGGTGAACGTCATCTGCTGCGTGTTAACCCAGAGCCCGGCGACGCGGCTCTTGCGCCGCACCACCGCATCATGTTCGGGCCCGCGCACGATCGCGATCACGTCGCCGGTGCCGTCGGTGGCGCCGAACAGCACCACCTCGGTGCCGGTGAAGCCCGTGGTGATGGCGATGAAATGCGTGGTGAGGTCGGCGATGAACTCGTCTGCCGCCCGCGCCGGAATGGCAGACAGGCCGAGGAGCGCGAGGGTAAGGGCAAGCCAGCGTGTCATGGCGCGGTCGTCTCGATCGAATAGAGATCGGGCGGCGCCACGGTCAGGTCGAACAGCAGCTTGGCGGCGACGGCAAGCACGATGAAAGCGAGCATGGCGCGCAGCTGCTCGCCGCGCAGACGCTGGCCGAAGCGCGTGCCGAGCTGGGCGCCGACGACACCGCCGACGAGCAGCACCAGCGCCAGAACCACATCGACGGTGCCGTTGCCGACCGCCTGCAGCACGGTGACGCTGGCGGCGACGAAGATGATCTGGAAAAGCGACGTGCCCGGCACCACCACGGTCGGCATGCCCAGAATGTAGATCATGGCCGGAATCATGACAAAGCCGCCGCCGACGCCCATGATCGCCGACAGCACGCCGACCGAGAAGCCCAGCGTCAGCGGCAGCAGCGCGCTGATATAGAGCTTGGAGCGCCGGAATCGCATCTTCAGCGGCAGCCCGTGCAGCCAGATATGCTGATGCAGCTTGCGCCGGGGCCCGCCCGGTTTGCGCAGACGCAGGATGGCGCGCGTGCTCTCCGCCAGCATCAGCGAGCCGAGCGTGCCGAGGAGCAGCGCATAGGACAGGCTGATGGCGAGGTCGATCTGGCCGATGCGGCGCAGCAGCGCGAAGAGCCACACGCCGGTGGCGGAGCCGACCAGGCCGCCGGCGAGCAGCACGAAGGCCATCTGGAAATCGACATTGCCGCGCCGCCAATGCGCCAGCGCGCCCGAGACCGAGGCGCCGACCAGCTGGTTGGCCGATGAGGCGACCGCGACCGCATGCGGCACGCCGATGAAGATGAGGAGCGGCGTCAGCAGGAAGCCGCCGCCGACGCCGAAGACGCCCGAGAGGAATCCCACCGCCCCGCCAAGAGCCAGCAGGACGAACACGTCCAGCGACATCGCGGCGATCGGAAGATAAATGTCCATTGGCGGGACTGGCTTTTCTTGGCGGCCGGCCGGCCGCTGGCGTGGCCGCACCTTACAGCCCGCGGCCCCGCCCGGCAAAGCGCCTTTTGCCGCCGCGCCGCGGCGCTTAGAGTGGCTGGGTAGGGAGGAGGAAACCATGACCAGGGCTTACGATTTCGCCGGCAAGGCGGTGTTCGTTGCCGGCGGCTCCAGCGGCATCAATCTCGGCATCGCCGACGCTTTCGCCGCCGCCGGCGCCAATCTCGCCATCGTCAGCCGATCGGCCGAGCGCGTCGAGCGCGCCTCAGGCGAGTTACGGCGCCATGGCGGCAAGGTGCTGGGCCAGAGCGCCGATGTGCGCGACTACCCCGTGATCGCGGCGACCCTGGCGGCGGCATTTGACGCCTTCGGCGCGATCGATGTGCTGGTGTCCGGCGCCGCCGGCAATTTCCCGGCGCCGGCGCTCGGCATGTCGGCCAACGCCTTCAAGGCGGTGGTCGATATCGACCTGCTCGGCACCTTCAACGTGCTGCGCGCCGC
>Ga0134126_10009479_pt1 | contig 12265 bp, 10 predicted proteins | sample KB31752_FD_96881 | JGI IMG/M metagenome (GOLD analysis project Ga0134126, IMG submission 96881) | Terrestrial soil microbial communities with excess Nitrogen fertilizer from Kellogg Biological Station, Michigan, USA - KB3-175-2 | ecosystem: Environmental > Terrestrial > Soil > Unclassified ...
AATTGAGAGTCGCCGGCGCGCCGAGATCGGTCATCGCCTTCTGCACCGCCTGGGTCGCCTGTCCAAGCGCTACGCCCTGCGCGAGGTTGAAGCTGATCGTGATCGCCGGGAACTGGCCCTGGTGGCTGATCGACAGCGGCCGCACCGGCACGTTGGTCCAGCTCGCAAAGGTCGACAGCGGCACCTGATCGCCGGTGAGCGGCGATTTCACGTAGATCTTGTCGAGTGTATCGATCTTGCCCTGCAATTGGGGCAGGATCTCCAGGATCACGTGATAGCTGTTGAGCTGCGTAAAGTATTGCGTGACCTGGCGCTGGCCGAACGCGTCGTACAGCGTATCATCGATGAGTTGCGGGGTGATGCCGTACCGCGAAGCCGTATCGCGGTTGATGTTGAGCGTCAGCGTCGTGCCGTTGGACTGCTGGTCGGTGGCGACGTCGCGCAGTTCCGGCAAGGTCTGCATCTTGGCCAGGATCTTCGGCGCCCATTGGTTCAGCTCTGCGAGATTGGCGTCCTGCAGCGTGAATTCGAACTGCGTGCGCGTGGGCCGGCCGCCGAGCCGCACGTCCTGGGCCGCCTGCATGTAGAGGCGGGCGCCCTCGACTTTCGCGAGCTTGGGACGTAGCCGGGCAATGATCTGCTGGGCTGTGACGTCGCGCTCGTCGCGCGGTTTCAGGGTGATGTACAGGCTGCCGTTGTTGCCGGCACGGCCGTTGCCGCCGATCGCCATGGCGACGCTGGCGACGGCCGGATCATGCATCACGATGTCGCTGAGCTCGACCTGCTTTTCTTGCATCGCCTTGAACGAAATGTCCTGCGACGCTTCCGAGGTCGCCGTGATCAGGCCGTTGTCCTGCTGCGGGAAAAAGCCCTTCGGAATGATAACAAACAGATAGACTGACAGCGCCAGGGTTGCGAAGAAAATGACCAGCGTGGCCCGCCGCCAGCTCAGTGCCAGGTCGAGGCCGCGTTCATAAGCATGCAGCATCGCGTCGAAGGCGCGTTCGCTCCACTGATAGAAGCGGCCGTGCTTGACCTCGCCATGGGCGCGCAGGAACCGCGAGGCCATCATCGGTGTCAGCGTGAGCGACACCGCCATCGACACGAAGATGGTCATGGCCAGCACCACCGCGAACTCGCGGAACAGGCGCCCGATGATGCCGCCCATCAACAAGAGCGGTATGAGCACGGCGACCAGCGAGATGCTGATCGACACGATGGTGAAGCCGATTTCGCCCGCGCCCTTGAACGCGGCAGCCAGGGGACTTTCGCCCTCCTCGATGTAGCGCGAGATGTTTTCCAGCATCACGATGGCGTCGTCGACCACGAAGCCGACCGCAATGGTCAGCGCCATCAGTGACAGGTTGTCCAGCGTGTAGCCGAAGACCCACATCAAAGCGCAGGCGCCCAATAGGGCCAAGGGCACGGTGACCGCCGGGATCACCGTCGCCCAGAAGCTGCGCAGGAAGATGAAGATCACCATCACGACCAGCGCGATGGTGATCAGCAGCGTGAATTGCACGTCCTGGACCGCCGCGCGGATGGTCTGCGTGCGGTCGCTCATCATATGGACCTTCATCGCCGGTGGAATCGTTGCGATCAGCCGCGGCAATGTCGCCTTGATCTTGTCGACGGTGTCGATGACGTTGGCGCCCGGCTGCTTGAACACCACCAGGAACACGCCGCGCTTGCCGTTGGCCCAGGCCGCCTCCTTGGCGTCTTCCGGGCCGGTCACGGCACGGCCGATGTCGCGAATGCGTAGCGGTCCACCGTTGCGGTAGGCGATGATGACGTCGTTCCAGTCCTTGGAATTCAAGAGCTGGTCGTTGGCATAGATCGTATAGGCGCGTGTTGCCCCGTCGATATTGCCTTTCGGGCTATCGACGGTTGTCACCGCGATCTGGTTGCGCACGTCTTCCAGCGACAGGCCCTTGGCGACCAGCTTGGCCGGATCGACCTGGATGCGGATCGCGGGTTTCTGCTGGCCCCCGATGATGACCTGTGCCACCCCGGATATCTGGCTGATCTGCTGCGCAAGCTGGGTGTCGGCCGCGTCGCTGACCGTGGTCAGCGGCAGCGTGTCCGACGTGACCGACATGATCATGATCGGCGAATCCGCCGGGTTGACTTTGCGGTAAGTCGGCGGCGAGGGCAGGTTTTTCGGCAGCTGGCCGCTGGCCGCGTTGATGGCGCCCTGGACGTCGTTGGCTGCGCCGTCGATGTTGCGGTTGAGATCGAACTGAATGGTGACGGCCGCCGTGCCCAAATAGCTCGTCGATGTCATCTGGGCGATGCCGGGGATCTGCGCGAACTGCCGCTCCAGCGGCTGGGCCACCGACGTTGCCATGGTCTCGGGGCTGGCGCCCGGCAGCGTTGCGGTCACCTGAATAGTCGGGAAGTCGACCTGCGGCAGCGGGGCGACCGGGAGCAGCGGGTAGGCGACCAGGCCGACAAACAAGATCCCCGCCATCAACAGCGAGGTGCCGATGGGGTAGCGAATGAAAGGTGCCGAAATTCCGCCGCCGCCGTTCATTCCGGCCGAACCTTGTTTGCGGCTGCATCGCTGCTTGCCACCGCCGTGGTGACGAGCGAGCCCGGCTGGACCTTGAACTGGCCGCCGGTGATCACCTGTTCTCCGGGCGTCAGGCCTTCGTCGACCACCGAGCGGCCGTCGACGGAATAGCTCACCTTCACCTTGTGCAATTCGGCCTTGTTGTCCTTGCCTACGGTGTAAGCATAAAGGCCGTTGGTCGAGTGCTGGACTGCGTCGTCCGGAACCACGATCGCATCTTTCAACGTCTTCACCAAAAGCCGCGTCGAGACCGATTGACCGGGCCACAGCACGTGGTCCTTGTTGTCGAACACCGCCTTCAGCCGAATAGTCCCGCTGGTCGTATCGACCTGATTGTTGATGACCGCGAGCTTGCCCTCCGCCAGCACCTTCTTGCCGTCGGTGGTGATGGCGATCACCTTCAGCGGGCTCACCTTCTGGCCCTCGCTGATATAAGGAAGTTGTTCTTCGGGTGCGGTGAAGATCACCGCGATCGGCTCCACCTGTGCGATGCTGACGATACCGGTCTGGGTGGCGGCATTGACGATGTTGCCGACGTCGACCTGGCGTAGTCCGACCACCCCGGAGATCGGCGCCTTGATCTGGGTGTAGTCGAACTGAGTCTGCGCGTTCTTGATCGCGGCATCGTCGGCGGCGATCTGCGCGGTCAGCTGCGCAACGGTCGAGCGCTGGGTATCGAGCTGCTGGCGCGTGGCGAACTCGCCGAGCTTGGTGTAGCGCTGCAGGTCGAGATTGGCGTTGGCGAGATTGGCCTCGTCCTGCTCCTTCTTAGCCTTGGCCTGGTCGAGCGTCGCCTGGTAGGGCCGTGGGTCGATCTCGGCAAGCAGGTCACCTGCCTTGACTAATTGGCCCTCTTGGAACGCGATCTTGTCGATCTGGCCGTCGACGCGGCTGCGCACCTGAACGGTATTAAAGCCCTGAACCGTGCCGAGTCCGGTCAAATAGACCGGAAAATCGACCTTTTCGACCGGTGCGATGGTAACGGGGATGGCGTGCGGGCGCGCCGCGGCGGTCTGCTGAGCCTTTTTGGCCGCTTCAGACGTCTGATAGCGATCCCAGCCGAGGTAGCCCGCTCCGCCGAGCGCTATCAGCACCAACACCCACCCGATCGTCCGCGACTTCTTCATGCCGGCTCATACGCTGAAAGGATGAGAATAATGGGTCTTCCAAACCGTTCCCTATGCAGCCAGATATAGTATGCCTGCAATTTATGTGTAAACACACCAAGGCTTGAGAATCCTAAACATTTCGCAATCTCGGGACGGCCGGAGCCATGTCGCTTGACCTGAAACGTCAGCTTATTTCGCAGCTTGTCGAAAGCTCGAGGCTCCTGCGCAACCATATCGATCAGCGCGCCAAGGCCAAGGGCACCACGCGCGCGCAATGGATCGTGTTGTTCCGGCTGCGCCAGCAAGAGGGGCTATCGCAGGTCGATCTTGCCGATGTGCTCGAATTGCAGCCGATTTCGCTTGTGCGCTTGCTCGACCGGCTGGTTGAGCATGGTCTGCTCGAGCGGCGCCACGACCCCAAGGACCGGCGCGCCAACCGTCTGTTCCTGACGCCGCGCGGCCGCCAGTTGGTCGATGATCTCGACGGTCTGCGTGACGCCATCGCCACCGATGTTCTGCATGCCGTGCCGGATGAGGCGATCAAGACCAGCCTGACCACTCTGCGCGACATCAAGGAGCGGATCAAGGCGCTATCCGACTCGTCAAATAGCGTCGCGGCGAAGTAGCGCTGGCATCAAGCACGCGCCTGCCGTTTTGAGGGACGAGCCTAGGCGCATTCGATCGACGCAGCCGCCGCGGTAGTCACTTGGTCGCGCGATGGCACGCAAGCGCAACTTTGCGAATTAGAACAAATTCAAACTGGCGATGCTCCGGTTGTAAGCCGGTGGCGGTCCGTCATATCACGGCAGCGGCGAATTCGCGGAGCCCTGCATGGATGAGTTGAACGGAAAAATGCTCGCGTGTCAGATCCTGATCACAGGCCTGATCGCGCGCGTGGCTAACGATTCGCGCGATCCTTTGCGGTTTCTCACCGACTTTCGCGATGAGATCAAAGCGGTGGTGAAGGGCGTCAATATCGCCGGGACGACTGATGCTGAGCGCGTGCGGCTCATCGCGCAGCGGAGCGTCGATGAACTCTTCTCGCTGATGAAGGCGCCGAGCAGTGATTGAGCGCATGCCTGCAATTTTCGCGATCTCTTTAGAGCGTTTACAGACTTCTCTTTAGAACGGTTTCAAATCAGAAATTAGAATCGCTTTCATCTGGACCAATTCAAGAGATTTGGCCTGCCGATCGCGTTGACCACGAATTTCTCGCTCAGTACCACAAGCGCCGTCGCGCAAGCTGTCGTTGCGCGTTGAATACTCAAGTCGTGGGGCGCGTGAAGGATGGGGCAGGTGATCACACCGCGGTCGTTGCGTTCGTTGGCAACGGTCAATTTGGATTCCAACAACTCCGATGGAAATTCCGCCAAGAGAGTCTCGGCGGTCGCCGGCCTGATCGCGGTGGCCTCGATCTCCGGCGCCGAGGCGCAGCAAGCCAATCTGCCGCCGGTGACGGTTGATGCGCCGGTCGCGCGTCCTCGGCCCGCAGCCACAAAGCCGACGCAACAGCAGGTTCGTGCGCGCAACGCGCTACGCCGCGCGGCACGCCAGCAGCCGCGCGTGGCTGCAGTACCGTTCCCGAATGCCGGCGGCCTGCCGCCCGACCGCGATCCCTACGCGGATCCGGCTGCACCCTACAAGGTCGACCATCTGCAGGCGTCGGGCAAATTCCCCGAGCCGCTCCTCAACACGCCGAAGACGGTCACAGTGCTCAGCCGGCAGGTATTGGACGACAAGAACGCCACCAACCTCAAGCAGGCCGTCCTGAGCACGGCGGGCGTGACGCTCGGGACCGGGGAGGGCGGCAACGCTTTCGGCGACCGCTTCTTCATTCGCGGCTTCGATGCACGAAACGACATCTTCATCGACGGCGTGCGCGATTCTAGCGTCAGCGTGCGCGAGAACTTCTTCACCGAACAGGTCGAGATCCTGCGTGGCCCCGGCTCGTCCTTTGCCGGCCGCGGCACGACAGGCGGCGCCATCAACATCGTCGCCAAGCAGGCGAACACCGAAAAGAGCTTCTACAATATGGACACCTCGTTCGGCACCGATCAGACCAAACGGGTCGTGCTCGACGTCAATCAGGTGATCAGCCCGACGTTTGCGGTTCGCGCTGGCGGATTGTTTCAGGACGCAGGAATTGCCGGCCGCAGCTATGTCACCGACGATCGCAGCGGCGGTTTTCTGGCGGCCAATTGGGCGCCGATCGACGGGGTCAAGGTCACCGCGGACTACATCCACACCGACATCCACGGTCTGCCGGATTTCGGCGTACCGTACTACAGGCCGAGCACGGCCAGCACGGCCGGTGGTCCATTTCCGGATTTCGGCGTTAATCGCAACAATTTCTATGGCTTCGTGAACCGCGACTTCTTTCAGGTTCGCCAGGACATTGGCGCCGTGAATACCGAGCTTCAGATCACGCCTGATCTCACCATCAACGACAAGATGAGGGCGTCGCGCTCGACCCTGAATTATATCGGGACGATCGCGGAGACTCCCGTCCTCACCAATCCGTTGTCCGCATCGACGCTGAGTGCCAACCCGCAAAGCCGCTATCAGCCGACGCAGGTGCTCGCCAACCAGACCGAAGCGACGTACAAGTTCAACACGGATAGCTGGCGCCACACGGCGCTGGCAGGGGTAGAGATTTCCCGCGAAACCTCCAGCATCGATAAATATGCCGGGTTGAGCTCGGAGGCGCTGCCGGGTGGATTCAGCGGTTCTGGCTCGCTGACCGGCGTCAGCGTGTTCGATCCTCAGTATACGTTCCTGCCGTTTTCCGGAACGCCGGCGCTGACCGGATTCCCGACCAAGATCGGCATCGATAACAAAAGCGCCTATCTGCTCGATAGCGCCAATTACAGGGATTTCGTCATCTTGAACGGAGGCATCCGCTACGATGACTACAGCATCGCCACTTCCGGCTACGGCACGGTGAATGGCGTAGCCAACGTCTTCGGCTCGCAATCTGCTGACTTCGGATTGCCCAATTTCAACCTGGGTCTCACGGTCAAGCCGCTGCCGATCACCAGCGTTTATGTGGCGTACGCCACATCGTCGGATCCCGTCGGAGCCGAATTCGATGGCACCAGCTCGACCTATGGCGGGCTGGCGCCGGTGCTTAACGGCAACAGCAACCAGATCTTCGGGCCTGAGCAGAACACGGCAATCGAAATCGGCAACAAGTGGGAATTGTTCGACCGCCATTTGCTCGTGAGCGGCGCGCTGTTTCAAACCGAAAAGGAAAATGCAAGGGAATCGCAAAACATCACTGCCGCGACGGCGACCGCCGCTTGCCCCTATCCGGCGGGCACGACGGGCACGGTTTCCTGCATCAGCGCAGGCGCAGCTTATCGCATCAGGGGCATCGATCTCGAGGTCGGCGGCAAGATCACCGATAAATGGAGCGTGTTCGGCGGGCTGGTCTTGATGCAGTCGGAAGTGACGAAGTCGCTGGTGCGGCCAGCCAATACCACGCTCTACACGACGAATGTCGGCCTGCCGCTCGCCAACGTGGCGCACCAATCCTTTAGCCTGCTGTCGAAATATCAACTGAACGACATGTGGGAGATCGGTGGCCAGGCGGTCTATCGCTCAAAGATCTACGGCGGCACCTTGCTTGCCGCTAACCAGGGCACGTCGCTGCCGAGCTACTGGCGCTTCGATGCGTTCGCGGAGGCGAAAATCGACAAGCACTGGACGGCCAAGCTGTTCGTCAACAACATCTTCAACAAACTCTATTACGACGCCCTGTACCAGAGCGCCGCACCGTTCGTGCTGGAAGCGCCCGGCCGCGCCGCTTATGTAGTGCTGTCGGCCAGGTACTGACGGCCATGCTGACTTGCGTTTCCAACGTGTTGAGCAAGGCCGAGGTTGTGGAGTTTCGCCGCGTCATGGATGCGTCCATCTGGGAAGATGGCCGCTCCACCGCTGGCGCCCAGTCGTCGCTGGTCAAGCGCAACGAGCAGTTGCCGCCGGACAGCGACGTCGCGCGCAAGCTGGGTCACCGCATAATTTCGGCGCTGACGGCCAATCCGCGCTTCCTTTCGGCCGCGGTGCCCCAACATATCTTTCCGCCGCTGTTCAATCGTTACACCGCGGCGGACGGCCATCGTTTCGGCATCCACGTCGACAACGCCGTTCGCGGTGACCGCCTGACGGGCTTGCGCATTCGCACCGATTTGTCCGTAACGCTGTTTCTTTCCGAGCCGGAGGAATATGACGGCGGCGAACTCGTGATCGAGGATTTCTACGGCTCCCGCGAGATCAAGCTGCCGGCCGGCGACCTCGTGCTCTATCCGGCCTCAAGCCTGCACATGGTCACGCCGGTCACGCGAGGCGCGCGCGTCGCATCCTTCTTTTGGCTGCAGAGCATGATCCGCGATACTCACGCGCGCAGCATGATCTTCGATCTCGACACCGCGATCCAGGCGCTCAGCGAGCGGCTGGGGCGGGATGATCCCGAAAGCGTCAAGCTGACCGGCATCTATCACAATCTCATCCGCTACTGGGCCGAGGTTTAAGCATTCTTCGAGGCAACGTGACGCGAGCACAGATCGGCTTTCAAATTTAGATTCGCTCTCAAACGAGCCGCGCGACCTTGAACGCGCGAGCTGAAGCGGCTTAACCACGGGCCTCGCTGGTCGGAGATCGTGCGGCAATGCTTAGAACAGTTCTTAAATTGGCGGCCGCACTCGCGATCCTGTCGCACGCGTCGCTTGGGTTCGCGCAACAGTCTGCACAGACGCAACAACAGCCTCCTGCGGCCAACCAACCGCTCGCGCAAAGTGAACGTCCTTTGGCGCAAGTACCTGTAGCGCCAGTGCGTGCGGGAGAGGCCGACCCTTCCATCGCGCCGGCCGCAACTGCAGCCGACATGGACAGCACGCCGAAATCGCTGAAGCCGTTATCGGGCGTGCCCCACGAATTGTCACCATGGTCGATGTTCTTGTCGGCCGACATCCTCGTGAAGGTCGTGTTGAGCGGGCTCGTCTTCGCGTCGCTCATCACTTGGACCGTCTTCATCGGCAAGACCATCGAGCTGTCGGTGGTCCGGCGCAAGCTTCGCGCCGCGCTGGCAAGCGTCCGCGAAGCCAGGTCGCTCGCGGAGGCGCAATTTTCACTCGGCAGGAAGGACGGCGTGCTGTCGCAGCTGCTTGATGCGGCAATACACGAGGCGAATCTCTCGGACGGAATCGCGAGCGATGTCGGTATCAAGGAGCGCGCCGCTTCCAGCTTTGCGGAGATTTCGCGCGCCGAAGCGCGCCGCATCCGGCTGGGCATGGGACTGTTGGCGACGATCGGTTCGACCTCGCCCTTTGTCGGGCTGTTCGGCACCGTCTGGGGCATCATGAACAGCTTTATCGGAATATCGAAAGCGCAGACGACCAATCTCGCCGTGGTCGCGCCCGGCATCGCGGAAGCTCTTCTTGCCACGGCGATCGGCCTAGCTGCCGCGATCCCAGCCGTCATCATCTACAATCATTTCGCGCGCGTGACCAAAACCTATCTCGAGCTTGTCGCCCGCGCCTGCGGCGCCGCGGCGCGGCTTCTGTCCCGCGATCTCGACCGTGGCCATCGCACCATGCTCGCGCGGGCGGCGGAGTGAGCGGGGAGTAAGGCTGTGGGCGCTTCGATCGCTGAAGGCGGCTTGGACGACGACGAGGAGTTCGCCGAGGCGCACGACATCAACGTGACGCCGTTCATCGACGTGATGCTTGTGCTGCTCATCATCTTCATGGTGGCGGCGCCGCTCGCGACGATCGATCTGCCGATCAATCTGCCATCGTCCACCGCGGCTCCCGAGAAGAAGCCGGACAAGCCGAGCTATGTCAGCATCAAGCCGGATCTGTCGCTGGCGATCGGCGAGACGCCGGTCAAACGCTCGGAATTGGTGCGTTCGCTGGATGCAATGGCGGGCGTGAGCAAGGACCGCTTCATCTTCCTGCGCGCCGACCGCGCGGTGCCCTATGGAGAGATGATGGACGTGCTCGAAATTTTGCGTGCCGGCGGCTATTCGAAGATCAAGCTGGTGGCGCTCGAGCGCGTTCCGGAGACGGCCAAGCCCAGAGGTTGGCATTGATATGACCGATCTGGACACCGGCCGCAGCGCTTCGCGGCGTCGTCTATGGATTTTCGCGGCGCTTGGGGCGCTCGCGCTCCATCTCGGTGGCGCTGCGCTCGCAGTGGCACATCTCAGGTCCGACGAGCCGGAAGATGATCTTGGGGCGCCGGCCATCGAGATCGGGCTGGAGATGAGTTCGCCGCGCCAGGATCCCGCCGACTTGCCGCCCGGCCCGGACTCCGACGCATCCGTCGCATCACCTGAGATGCCTGAACAGAAGGCCGAGGTGAAACAAACCGAGCTGCCCAAAGATACGCCGACGGAGACCGAGGACCCCGATCGGGTGGTGACACCCAACGACACGAAAAAGCCGATCGAAGACGAGGCGAAGGTCGCGGCCGTGCAGAGCTCGGCCTCACAGCAGTCGCTCGCCGCGGAAGCAACCGCAACCCCGAGCTCGGAAAACGTTCCGCAGGGATCTCGCTCGGTCGCGCCGGCGCAAGGGGTCGGAGAGAGTGCGCGCCTGGTGCGCCTCACATGGCAGAAGGAGTTGATTGCGCATCTCAACAAGCACAAGCGCTATCCGGCGGGACGTGAGCGGAAGAACGTCGAAATCCTCGTTAGCTTCGTGCTGGATCGGATGGGGCATGTGCTGTCGGAAAGCATTGTCAGGGGATCGGGCGATCGGGCCTTCGACGAAGCGGCGCTGGCCATGGTTCGCCGCTCCGATCCCGTTCCCCAGCCGCCGCCTGCAGTTGCCGACGAGGGTTTGAGCTTCACCCTGCCAGTGATTTTCCGCGTGAAGGGGAAGGTCTGAGCGCCTGCGGCTTTATGTGCAAGGTCTGTTGTGGAGCAGGTTAGAGCGCTACCGGCAAACCGGTTTCAGCGCCAGAAATACCTGATGCCGACGTAGACAATGACGAGGCAGGTGAAGATCAGCGCCACCGGTAGCTGTTGCTTTTGGCCTTGTCTGCCGAAATTGAAGAGGGGCCGGAAACTTGAGGGTTTTGGCCGAGCGGGCGGCCGTCTGAATGCGGTCACATTGTCTGCCACCGGCGCGGCGGCCGGAGCGGAGCGGACCTCGGGAGGCGTCCCAGCTCCGCCCATCTCTTTATAATAGGCCGTGTACATCTGGCGGATGGTAGCTTCGGTCGCATCCGCCTCGCTCATCTCCTGGAGCAGGGCCTTGTAGCTTGCGAGGAAATTCTGCGCGTTGGCGGGGAGGGACGAGGCACCATTGAGTTTTGCGATCATCTTCCAGGTCGCGAAATCCGCGCGGGCCCTGGTGTCGGCGCGACGCGCGATCATCATATCAGCAGCTTTGACCAAGGTGCCCTCGGCTTTCCTCTCGCCAGTCCTTATGGGCTACGCATTCCCGGTTAAGGTGAGAATGAGGCGGATCAAAAAGTTGGTCACCGTCCTCAGCCCACCCGAAATAACATTAAAATTTAGACCGAACTGCGAACCTGCCAAGGGCAGCAGGATCAAAATAGCAATCAGAATCAACATTCCGAACGGCTCCAGCCGGGAGAGCGGCACGGCGAGTGGGCGCGGCAATATCCCGACCGCGACCCGCCCGCCATCGAGCGGCGGAATCGGCATCATGTTGAAGACGGCCAGCACCACATTGATGAGAATCGCATTTTTCAGGTTGTCGGCAACCCACAGCGCCGCATTGGTGGGAACGGCGGGGAGCAGATGGAACGCCGCCGCCGCGACCAGCGCGATCAGGATGTTGGTGGCCGGCCCCGCCAGCGCCACCAGGATCATGCCGAGCCGGGGTTCGCGGAGCTTGCGGAAGTTGACGGGAACCGGTTTGGCGTAGCCGAACAGGAACGGCGAATGTGACAACAGCAGCATCGCCGGCAGCAGCAGGGTGCCGAACGGATCGATATGTCGCAGCGGGTTGAAGCTGACGCGCCCGAGATCCCAAGCCGTGTTGTCGCCAAACGCATACGCCACGAAGCCGTGCGCCGCCTCGTGAAAGGTGATGGCGATGACAAGAGGTAAAATCCAGACCGACAGGTCGTAAGGGGTAATGTTCAAAGCGTGGGTTCCCAGATAGGCACCAGGGAACACTTAGAGCCGATGGACTGGCTGCGCTAGGGCGCGATTTTCGGATATTGCGGCAGCCCGTCGTCGAGCCTGACCCAATCCATCTTCTCCGAGACCCACGTGTGGGCGGTCGGGACGAAGGCGTTGCGGTCGTCGAACGCGGCCAGGGCAACGCCTGCCATCGTGCCGGCCTTGCGCCAGGCAAACAGCCGGGTGCCGCACCTCCTGCAGAACACCCGGTCGAGCAAATCGGAGGAGGAATAGCGCGCGGTCTCGCCTTCGATCGTGATTGCGCTTTGCTCGAACAAAGCGCGCGCGAAAAAGGGCGAGCCCATCGCCCTCTGGCAGTTGCGGCAATGACAGACGCGGACGTTGACCGGCTCGCCTTCGCATTTGAAGCGGACCGCGCCGCAGAGACAACCGCCCTCCCGGACCATGCCGCCTCTTAATACGTCGCGC
>Ga0134126_10009480_pt1 | contig 12263 bp, 13 predicted proteins | sample KB31752_FD_96881 | JGI IMG/M metagenome (GOLD analysis project Ga0134126, IMG submission 96881) | Terrestrial soil microbial communities with excess Nitrogen fertilizer from Kellogg Biological Station, Michigan, USA - KB3-175-2 | ecosystem: Environmental > Terrestrial > Soil > Unclassified ...
CTCGCATCCCAAGCCGATTTCGGCGGAGGAGCTCGCGCGCGTGGAAGACATCGCCAACGACATCGTGTTGCAGAATTCGGCCGTGACCACGCGGCTGATGGCCCTTGACGACGCACGGGCGTCCGGCGCGCGGGCCTTGTTCGGCGAGAAATACGGCGACGAGGTGCGCGTGGTGGCGATGGGCGAGGGCAGCGGCAATACGCTTGGCTGGTCGGTCGAGCTGTGCGGCGGCACGCATGTCCGGCGCACCGGCGACATCGGGCTGATTTCCGTGCTCGGCGATTCAGGCGTGTCGGCGGGCGTGCGCCGGCTGGAAGCGCTCACCGGCAAGGTCGCGCGCAAGTCGGCCGAGCACCAAGCGCAGATCGCCAAGATAGCGGCGGCCGAGCTCAAGGCGCCGCTCGAAGACGTGCCGGCGCGGCTCTCTGCGCTGCTCGAGGAGCGCAAGAAACTCGAACGCGAGCTGGCGGAGGCGAGGAAAAAACTCGCGATGGGCGGCGGCGGGGCTGCGGCAAGTGGTGCCGACGGCGTGCGTCAGGTCAACGGCGTCAAGCTCATCGCGCGCTCGGTGTCCGGCATCGAATTGAAGGATCTGCGCAGCCTTGCCGACGAGGGGAAGAAGCAGGTCGGCTCCGGCGTCGTCGCCATCGTCGGCCTCGCCGGCGACGGCAAGGCCGGCATCGTCGTCGGCGTGACCAACGACCTGACCGCGCGTTTCAACGCCGTCGATCTCGTGAAGAAGGGTGCGGAGGCGCTCGGCGGCAAGGGCGGCGGCGGCCGTCCCGACATGGCGCAGGCGGGCGGACCCGATGGCTGCAAGGCGGACGCGGCGCTCAAAGCGATCGAGGCGGCGTTGGGCGGCTAGACCATGAGCGACGGTATTCATTTGCAATTAATCCTCGGCGCGGCCCTTCTGGTCGTTGCCAGCCCCGGCCCAGCCACGCTGGCGATTGCGGGCACGTCCATGCAAGCCGGGCGACGCATGGGTCTCGCGCTTGCCTCCGGCGTGGTGACCGGCTCGGTGATGTGGTCGACGGCGGCGGCCTGCGGCTTTAGCGCGCTCTTGCTCGCGAATGCATGGGTCATCGAGGCGATCCGCTATGCGGGCGCGTGCTACCTGCTTTATCTCGCCTTCCGCTCCGGCCGCTCGGCGCTGACGGCACGCCAGATCAGGCCAGAAGGCATCGCGTCATCGACCTTCGGCGGCACCTATCTCAGGGGTGTGGCGCTGCACCTGACCAATCCGAAGCCGGTGCTGTTTTTCGGCTCGCTCTTTGCGTTCGCCGTGCCCGCTTCGGCTTCGGGCGGCGATCTTGCGACGATCGTCGCCGCGATTGCCGTGCAGACGGCCGTCATCGTGCATTTTTACGCGCTGCTGTTCTCGAGCCCCGCGGTGGTGCGCGGCTATCTCAAGGCGCGGCGCTGGTTCGATGCGGCCTTCGCGCTCGCCTTCGGCGCCGCCGGGCTGAAGATCCTCACCGCCAAGTTGCAGACGTGACGCCGGGCGGCGGTTTCGCAATTCGGCCGCTTGCGGAAGGCGACGACCTTCAGGCGCTGCTCGATCTCGTGCGCGGCGTGTTTTCTGCGCTCAAGGTCGATCCGCCTTCGAGCATGGCCCGCGAGACCATCGACGACATGCGGCGGCGGGCGCGCACGCAAACGATCTTCGTCGCCGAGGCGGACGGGGCGCTGGTCGGCGGCGTGTTCTGCGAACGGCAGGGCGACGCGCTCTATATCGGCCGGCTTGCCGTGATCGAACCGTGGCGGCGCCGGGGCGTCGCCAGCGCGCTGGTTGGCGCGGCGACCGCGAAAGCGCGGGAACTCGGCCTGCGGACGATGTCCCTGCGCGCACGGGTCTCGCTGCCCCGCAATGTCGCCTTCTTCGAGCGGCATGGATTTCGCAGCACCGGCGTCAAGAGCCATCCCGGCTTTACGGAGCCGACGTTCCACGAAATGATCCGCGACTTACGCGTGTGACCTCATGGCCGAACTGCATTTCACATCCTGGCTGCGCGAGGTGGTGCCGGACGGGCCGTTGCGGGCGGACGGCGCGACGGTCGGCGAGGCGCTCGGCGCTGTCTTTACAGCGCGGCCGCATGTGCGCTCGTATGTGCTCGACGACCGGGGGTCTTTGCGCAAGCACGTCTGCGTCTTCGCCGACGGCGTGCGGCTGAAAAACGCCGAGGCGCTGACGCACAGGATCGCGCCGGGTGCAAAACTTCATGTGATGCAGGCGCTGTCGGGCGGTTAGAAAGGACGATCGAGGATGAGCAAACGCATACTGGTCGCGACCCGCAAGGGCCTTTTGTCGCTCGCGCGCAAAAACGGCGGCTGGGAGATCGCGCGCAGCGATTTCCTCAGCATCCCGGTCACCGCCGTGCTGGCCGACGCGCGCGACGGCACGATCTATGCCGCGCTCAAGCACGGGCATTTCGGCAGCAAGCTGCACCGCTCGGACGACGAGGGGAAAACGTGGGTCGAATTGCCGGCGCCGGCGTTCCCGGCGGACGCGGCCGGTGCGCCGTCGCTGTTTCAGGTGTGGACGCTTGCCGCGGGCGCGGCAAACGAGAAGGGGACACTGTGGGCGGGCGCGCTGCCGGCAGGACTTTTCCGCTCGAACGACCGCGGCGAAAGCTGGCAGCTAGTGTCGTCGCTCTGGAACGTGCCGGAGCGCGAGAAGTGGAACGGCGGCGGCTACGACGACGCCGGTATTCATTCGATCTCGGTCGACCCGCGCGACGCAAAGCGTCTGTTCTTGGCGATCTCCTGTGGCGGCGTGTGGGAAACGCTCGACGGCGCCAAGAGCTGGAAGCTGCATGGCAACGGCATGCGCGCGACTTACATGCCGCCGGGGCAGGAAGGTGACCTCGTCGCGCAGGATCCGCATCGGGTTGCGCGCTGTGCGGCCGCGCCCGACACCATGTGGATGCAGCACCATTGCGGCATCTTCCGCTCGAGTGACGCCGGCCGCTCCTGGTCGCAGCTCAAACTGCCGGGCGACGATTTCGGCTTTGCCGTCGCTGCGCATCCGAAAGACCCGCTGACCGCCTGGTTCGTGCCGGCGGTCAAGGACGAGATGCGCGTGCCTCGCGACGGCCAGTTCGCGGTGACGCGCACGAAGGACGGCGGCAAGACCTGGCAGACGTTGCGCAACGGCCTGCCGCAGCGCGACGCCTACGATCTCGTCTATCGGCACGGCCTCGACGTCGACGCCGAAGGCCGCCAGCTCGCGATGGGCTCGACCACGGGCGCGCTATGGGTGAGCGAGAATGCGGGCGATGAATGGCGGCTGATCAACGCGCACCTGCCGCCGATTTACGCGGTGAGTTTCGCTTAACGTTCGCTGTCGTCAGAGCGAGGCGAGGGCGGTGTTGAGCGTCGGGCTCGGGCGCATGGCGGCCGCGGCCTTGGCCGTGTCGGGCAGGTAATAGCCGCCGATGTCGACCGGGTGGCCTTGCGCGGCGATCAGCTCGGCGTTGATCTTGGCCTCGTTTTTGGCGAGCGTTTCGGCGAGCGGCTTGAATTTCCCCTGCAAATCCTTGTCCTTGGTCTGCGCGGCGAGCGCCTGCGCCCAGTAGAGGGCGAGATAAAAATGGCTGCCGCGATTGTCGATCTCGCCGACCTTGCGCGCGGGCGAGCGGTTGTTGTCGAGAATTTTCCCGATGGCGGTGTCGAGCGTTTCGGCGAGCACCTGCGCCTTGGCGTTCTTGTAGGTGTGCGCCAGATGCTCGAGCGATGCGCCGAGCGCGAGGAATTCGCCAAGCGAATCCCAGCGCAGATAGTCCTCCTTCTGGAACTGCTCGACGTGCTTGGGCGCCGAGCCGCCGGCGCCGGTTTCGAACAGGCCGCCGCCCGCCATCAGCGGGACGATTGACAGCATCTTGGCCGAGGTGCCGAGCTCCATGATCGGGAAGAGGTCGGTGAGGTAATCGCGCAGCACGTTGCCGGTGACGGAGATCGTGTCCTCGCCTTTGCGAATGCGCTCGAGCGAGAACTTCATCGCTTCGACCGGCGCCAGAATGCGGATGTCGAGGCCGGAGGTGTCTTCGTTCTTGAGGTATTTCTCGACCTTGGCGATGACCTGGGCATCGTGCCCGCGGTTCTTGTCGAGCCAGAACACGGCCGGCGTCTTGCTGAGCCGCGCGCGGCGCACCGCGAGCTTGACCCAGTCTTGCACCGGCGCATCGCGCAATTCGCACATGCGGAAAATGTCGCCCGTCTCGACCGGCCGTTCGAGAAGCACCTTGCCGCCGTCCGCGACGACGCGGACGGTCCCGGCGGAGGGGACCTCGAAGGTCTTGTCGTGCGAGCCGTACTCTTCCGCCTTCTGCGCCATCAGCCCGACATTGGGCACCGAGCCCATCGTCTTCGGATCGAAGGCGCCGTGCGCTTTGCAGTCGTCGATGACGGCTTGATAGAGCCGCGCGTAGGACCGGTCCGGGATCGCGGCAATCACGTCGTGCAGCTTGCCGTCGGCGCCCCACATGCGGCCTGAATCGCGGATCATCGCCGGCATGGAAGCGTCGACGATGACGTCGCTCGGCACATTGAGATTGGTGATGCCCTTCTCGGAATTGACCATCGCGAGGCCGGGGCGCTTGGCGTATTCGGCGGCGATGTCGTCCTTGATCGCCTTCTTCTCGGCCTCCGGCAGCGTCTCGATCTTGGCCAGCAGATCGCCGAGGCCGTTGTTGAGGTTGACGCCGAGCTTTTTCAGCGTGGCGGCATGCTTCTCGATCACGTCGGAAAAGAAGGTGGAGACGGCGTGACCGAAGATGATCGGATCGGCGATCTTCATCATCGTCGCCTTGACGTGCAGGGAAAAGAGCACCCCTTCCTTCTTCGCCTCGTCGATCTGCGCGGCGAAGAACGCGCGCAGCGCCTTGCGGCTCAGAACCGCGGCGTCGATGATCTCGCCCGCCTGGATCGCGGTCTTTTCCTTCAGCACCGTGGTCTTGCCGTCCGCGCCGGCAAGCTCGATGCGCACGTTGGTCGCCGCCGCAACCGTGGTCGAGATTTCCGAGCCGTAATAGTCGCCGCTCGGCATGTAGGCGACGTGCGATTTCGAATCCTTGCTCCAGGCGCCCATCTTGTGCGGATGGTTGCGGGCATATTGCTTGACGGCGCCCGCGGCGCGGCGGTCGGAATTGCCTTCACGCAGCACCGGATTGACGACGCTGCCGAATATCTTGGCGTAGCGGGCCTTGACGTCCTTTTCCGCGTCGGTTGCCGGGTTGTCCGGGTAATCGGGGACGTTATAGCCCTTGCCCTGCAACTCCTTGATCGCGGCTTTGAGCTGCGGGATCGAGGCGGAGATGTTGGGCAGCTTCATGATATTGGCGTCCGGCTTCAACGTGAGCTCGCCGAGTTCGGTGAGCTCGTCGCTGATCCGTTGCGCCGGCGCGAGCTTTTCCGGGAAGGCGGCGATGATGCGGCCGGCGAGCGAAATGTCCTTCAGCTTCACGGATATGCCAGCGGTGGCGACGAAGGCTTTGACGATCGGCAGCAGGGAGAAGGTCGCAAGCGCAGGAGCTTCATCGACTTTCGTCCACATGATTTCATTGTTGGGCATGGCTTAAATCCGGCTGGCGGGGTTTCGCGCCCTATAGCACCCGTGCATCTCCTGTAAAAGCCACCTTTGGCCTAGTCTTTCCACCGCGCTATACCGCCCTTGTGGAGGACGGGATGCCCGGAGCCGGCACCGATAAAACAAAGCGTTGGATCGAGGAGCCGGGGCCGGTCGTCGTTCTGGTCGAGCCGCAGCTTGGCGAGAACATCGGTGCTGCGGCGCGCGCCATGGCCAATTTCGGCCTCGGCCGGCTGCGGCTGGTCGCGCCGGTGCAGGGCTGGCCGAACGAGAAAGCGCGCGTGATGGCCTCCGGTGCCGACCGTGTGCTCGACGGCGCCAGCGTTCACAAGACGCTCGATGAGGCGATCGCCGATTGCAGCTTCGTGCTGGCGACGACCGCGCGCAACCACGACCAGGCGAAGCCCGTGATCGGCGCGGACGCAGCGGCCTCGCAGGCGGCCGCGCGCGTCGCCGCCGGGGAAAACGTCGTGATCGTCTTTGGCCGCGAGCGCAACGGCCTGGAAAATCACGAGGTGGCGCTCGCCGACGCCATCGTGACGCTGCCGGTCAATCCGGCCTTTGCCTCGCTCAACCTGGCGCAGGCGGTGGTGATCCTCGGTTACGAATGGTTCAAGTTGAAAACGGGAGCCAAGCTGCCGTTCGAGATGCCGCGTCGCTCGCCGCCGGCGGCCAAGCAGCAGCTCGATGCTTTCTTTGCCGATCTCGAGCGCGAGCTGGAAAAGGTCGAGTTCTTCCGTCCGGAGGAAAAGCGCGGAACCATGAGCGTGAACCTGCGCAATATCTTCCAGCGCATGACGCCGTCGCAGCAGGACGTGCGCACGCTGCATGGCGTGGTCACCGCACTGGTGCAGGGGCGCAAGGGACCGGCGCGCGGTGGCGTGCTCGATGCGGCGGGCGCCGAGAAGCTGCGCGAACTCATCGCCGAGCACGACGCCTCGCGCGCGCCGTCCGAGCGCATGCCGCTGCGCGGATTGCCGCGTCTGCTTCGCCGCAACCCGACGGACGCCGAGCGTGCCTTGTGGCAGGCGCTCGTCAACGACCGCCGCTTTGCCGGGCTTGGCTTCAAGCGGCAGGTGCCGATCGGCGCGCACATGGCCGATTTCGTCTCGTTCCCGCGCCGCTGCGTCATCGAGCTGATCCCGGCAAATGAGAACGAAGCAGCCGCACGCGCGCGCGCCGAGCGGCTCGAATGGCTAAGAGCGCACGAATATCGGGTGATCGAGGTCAGGGCGGGCGACGTCGAAGGCGATGTCGGAAAAGTCCTCGACGATCTCGCCGCGTCAGCCCTTTAGCGACTTCATGTGGCCGCCGACGCCCTCGCGCAGGAAGCCGAGATCGTTGCCGACCGCGAGATAGCCGAAGCCGCGCTTGGCCATCGCCGCCGCGCGCTCGCCCGTCGCACAATAAAGGCCCGCCACCTTGCCGGCCTTCTTCGCCGCGGCGACGACTTTCTCGAGCGCCGCCTCGACCTCTTTCGAATGCGGATCGAGCACGGCGCCGTCGCTCATGGTGATGGACAGATCCGAAGGCCCGACGAACAGCACGTCGATACCCTTGACGGCGGCAATCGCGTCGACGTTGGCGATGGCTTCGCGAGTCTCGATCATGGCGATGGTGACGGTCGCCTCGTTTGCATCGCGCAGATAGGTTTTCATGTCGGGGAATCGCCCGAGCATGATCGCGCGGCTCGGACCCCAGCTGCGCTCGCCGACGGGTGGAAATTTGGCGACCGAAACGAACGCTTTGGCGTCTTCGACGGTGTTGATCAGCGGCGCGACGACGCCCTCGGCGCCCATGTCGAGCGCGCGACTCACCATCGGCCAGTCATGGTAGGGCGTGCGTACGATCGGCGCGGCGCCGACACCGGCGATGGTACCGATGCCGGTGACCGCCGCGGCGAAATCCCACATGCCATGCTGCATGTCGATCGCCACCGCGGAAAATCCTTCGCGCGCCAGCACCTCGACGACGATGGGCGCGGGCAGCGACGACCAGCCGGAGTAAACGGTCTCGCCGGCGCGCAGCCGCCGGGCAAGCGAAAAGGCGGCCATGTCAGCCGCTCGCCTTGATCTGCTCGATCGCCTTGGCCATCAGATCGTCCATCATGTGACGGATTTCCTGATCGGGCACGGCCAGCTTTTTGGCGTCGAAATCCTTGCGGATTTTCTTGAAAATGTCGTGGTCGCCGGCCTCTTCGAAATCGGACATCACGACGTCCTTGGCATAGGTATCCGCTTCCACGCCGGTGAGGCCCATTTTTCCGGCCGCCCAAAGGCCAAGCAGCTTGTTGCGCCGCGCGCCGGCCTTGAACAGAAGTTCCTCGTCGTGCGCGAACTTCTTCTCGTAGCCTTCTTCGCGCTTGTCGAACGTCGTCATGTGCCGCCCCTTACTCGTACGAGCCGAAAACCGCGCCTTGCATATCGCCGGAAGAGCGTCAAGGCAACCTGAGCCTCCCATGACGCGGCGAAATTGCGAAGTGGAAAACGCAAGGGGGACGTGATTGTGCTGCCCGAACCATTGGGCTAGGTTCGCTCACGTGTCCGGACGCTTGACTATATGCAAAGCGGAATTCGGTCCCGCCGCCGCGGATCTCGACAAGTTCTAAAAAAGGAGCCACGGCAAACCCCATGGACTTTCACAAACCACGGTACACTCCGATGAGCCGCCGTCGCCGCATTTATGAAGGCAAGGCGAAGGTCCTCTATGAAGGCCCCGAGCCTGGAACGTTGATCCAGCACTTCAAGGACGACGCGACCGCCTTTAACGCCAAAAAACACGAGGTGATCGAGGGCAAGGGGGTGCTCAACAACCGCATCTCGGAATACGTGTTCCAGCACCTCAACGATATCGGGGTGCCGACGCACTTCATCCGCCGCCTCAACATGCGCGAACAGCTTATTCGCGAGGTGGAAATCATCCCGCTCGAGGTTGTGGTGCGCAATGTAGCGGCGGGCTCGCTCGCCGTGCGCCTCGGCATCGAGGAGGGCACCCAGCTTCCGCGCTCGATCATTGAATTTTATTACAAAAACGACGCGCTCAACGATCCGATGGTGTCGGAAGAGCACATTACGGCCTTCGGTTGGGCCTCTCCGCAGGAAATCGACGACATCATGGCGCTCGCCATTCGGGTCAACGACTTCCTGTCCGGGCTTTTCCTCGGTGTCGGCATCCGTCTGGTCGATTTCAAGATGGAAACCGGCCGGCTGTGGGAAAACGACGTCATGCGCATCGTCGTGGCCGACGAGATTTCGCCCGATAGCTGCCGGTTGTGGGACATCAAGTCGAACGAGAAGCTCGACAAGGACCGCTTCCGCCGCGACCTCGGCGGGCTGGTGGAGGCCTATACCGAGGTGGCAAAGCGCCTCGGCATCATGAACGAGGGCGAGCCGCCGCGCGGCGCCGGTCCGGTTCTGGTGAAAGGCTGAAAAACAGGCGCATCGGCCGCTTTTCGCCGTGAATTACGCAAAGCCCGGCCTTGTGCCGGGCTTTGGCGTCTCTAGTTTAGGTGTGGATGGCTCGTCAGCGCCCGGACGGGCCGCGACTCATGAGATAAGCCCAGCGAATGAAAGCCCGCGTCACCGTTACGCTGAAAACAGGCATTCTCGACCCGCAAGGCAAGGCGATCGAGGGCGCGCTGCGCTCGCTCGGCGTCGCAGGGGTGGCGAGCGTGCGCCAGGGCAAGGTGTTCGACATCGAGATCGACGGTTCCGACCGCGCCACGGCCGAGCAGGCGTTAAAGACGGCCGCCGACAAGCTGCTCGCCAACACGGTAATCGAAAACTACCGCGTCGAGGTCCTGGGATGACCGTTGCGCGCGCGCGGTCAGCGACGTTGCGCCGAAACGCGGCCGGCCGGTGCGCCATGACCATCGGACTGGTGGTCCTTTGCGCCCTTGGCGCCCTGGGCGCCTTTGTCCTGGCGCCGGCCGCAGCGCTCGCACAGACCGATAAAGACGCTGCGGCTGAGAAATCCCGTTCCGTGCGCATCACGACGCGGGCGCCCGAACCGGACAAATGGCTGTCGGCGCGCTCGCCCGACGGGTTGCGGCGCGTGTTCAAATGCAAGCCGCTGTCCTGCATCGCGCCGACGACGGTCGCCTTCATCATACAGAAGGGCGCGGCGAAGCCGCCCAATCCGGACGCGCTCGACCGGCTCGCCAATATCGACCTGCCCAAAAGCATTCGCGCCACCGCCGCGGCGCAGTCCGACATGGCAAACCGCGCCGATACGGTCGAAACGCTGGGCTCGAGCACATCGGTGCTGAAAAATTTTCCGGCCGTGCTCAACGAGACCAAGATCAGCCAGGCTTCCTCCGCGGTTTACATCGAGATCGCCATCATCTTTTCCAGCCCGATCATCGTGCGTGTCGAGGCGAAATCGTCGAATCGCGACCTTGCGCAAAAATCGTTGACCGATTTCATCGCCGCCTTGCAGATCGAGATGGGCCCGCTGCCGCCGGCGCAACCAAAGCCGCGTCCGCCCAAGACGCAAAGCCTGTGAGCAGACCGTAGCCGCCATGAAAGCCGCCATCGTCGTCTTCCCCGGCATCAATCGCGAGCGTGACATGGCGCGCACGCTGCGCCTCATCTCCGGCCGCGAGCCGGCGATGGTGTGGCACGCCGAGCGCGACCTGCCGGCCGGCACCGATCTGGTGGTCATCCCCGGCGGCTTTTCCTACGGCGATTATCTGCGCTGCGGCGCGATTGCGGCGCGCTCGCCGGCTATGGATGCGGTGCGCGCCCATGCCGGGAAAGGCGGGCTGGTGCTCGCGGTCTGCAACGGCTTCCAGATCGCCTGCGAGGCGGGGCTGTTGCCGGGCGTGCTGATGCGCAACGCGCAGCTTAAATTCATCTGCCGCGATATTTTCCTCAAAGTGGAACGCTCCGATACGCCCTTTACGCGCGGCTATAACGCGGGACAGGTGATCCGGGTGCCGACCGCGCACGGCGAAGGCAATTACGTCGCCGACAGCGACACCATCGCGCGGCTGGAAGGCGAGGGGCGGGTGATTTTCCGCTACGTCTCGCCCGAGGGCGCGCGCGACCCCGCTTTCAACGTCAACGGCTCGACCAACGCCATCGCCGGCATCGTCAACGAGCGCGGCAACGTGCTCGGCATGATGCCGCATCCGGAAAATCACGTCGAAGCCGAGATCGGCGCGACCGATGGGCGCGGGCTGTTCGCGGGGCTCGTCGAGGCGCTGGGCAAGGCGGCATGAGAACTAATGAGAGGATTCGGCATCGATCTTTCAGGATATACGACCGGAACAACAGCGCTCGCTGTGCTCCAAATCACCGGACGGAGTTGCGTCGCGACTGTCCTGAGAAGGTCGCCGCTGTCGAGAAAGAGAAAAGGTGCTGATTACTCAACGGCGGCGCTCAAAAGCGATGTGGCTGTATTGAACCAATGTTTACGTCTTGGGAAAGTGGCCGTCGACATTCCTATTGACCTTCAAGGTCTGCCTACGCCTGCTGACACCACTCGAATCTGGCGGCTGACTCGGAGGCCGGTAGATAGAGCTCTGAAAGCAATGCCCCCATTTGCCGACCGAATAGGAGCACCGGTCGCACGATTTTCCGCCGTCATGCGTCTTGGCAAGCTCAAAGCTAAGCTCGGACAACGCCTTTTTGAAACTTATCCGTCGGCTAGTTTCAAGAAAGTCCGCGAATTGAAAAATTCAGTGAAAAAAGTAACTCGTGCAAAGGCACGCGACGAATTTTGTCGAAGATCGAACATCAATAGGAAGAAGTGTTGTGGCAAGAAAGGAATAACTGACGATGAGATTGATGCTATAATTTGTGCCCTTGCGGCGGTGGCGCCCAACAAATTTTTCCATCGACCGGCGGATTATCCCCACCTTGAAGGAAAACTGCCACGTGGATTTCGGATACTCAAAAAATCGCCAGTGAGCCGCATAACGGTTGAGTGTGAAGACTTTGAGAATTGGATGAATAAGCCCGGGAATTGTCGTGCTTAGCAACGAACCCAGGATCACCGCCGAGCTTGTCGCCGAGCATGGGCTCAAGCCCGACGAGTATAAGCGCGTGCTCGACCTCATCGGGCGTACGCCCACGCTGACCGAGCTCGGTATCTTCTCTGCGATGTGGAACGAGCATTGCTCGTACAAGTCCTCCAAGGTGCACCTGCGCACGCTGCCGACCAAGGGCGCGCATGTGATCTGCGGGCCGGGCGAGAATGCCGGCGTCATCGACATCGGCGATGGGCTCGCCTGCATCTTCAAGATGGAGAGCCACAACCACCCGAGCTATATCGAGCCCTATCAGGGCGCGGCGACCGGCGTCGGCGGCATCCTGCGCGACGTGTTCACAATGGGCGCGCGGCCGATCGCCTGCCTCAATGCGCTCTCGTTCGGCGCACCGGGGCACGCAAAGACGCGGCATCTCGTCTCCGGGGTGGTTGCAGGCATTGGCGGCTACGGCAATTCGTTCGGCGTTCCGACGGTCGGCGGCTCGGTGCGCTTTCATTCGCGCTATGACGGCAACTGCCTGGTCAATGCCATGGCGGTCGGCATCGCGCGCAAGGATCAGATTTTCTACGCCGCTGCCTCGGGCGTCGGCATGCCGATCGTCTATCTCGGCTCGAAAACGGGGCGTGATGGAATCCATGGCGCGTCGATGGCGTCGGCGGAGTTCGATGAAGATTCGGAGGGCAA
>Ga0134126_10009483_pt1 | contig 12261 bp, 8 predicted proteins | sample KB31752_FD_96881 | JGI IMG/M metagenome (GOLD analysis project Ga0134126, IMG submission 96881) | Terrestrial soil microbial communities with excess Nitrogen fertilizer from Kellogg Biological Station, Michigan, USA - KB3-175-2 | ecosystem: Environmental > Terrestrial > Soil > Unclassified ...
CACTTCCATGCGTGGTCCGGGGACGACTCCGGGTATGTTCGCTCTGGATTCGGCAATGGATGAGTTGGCAGTGAAGCTGAACATGGATCCGCTGGAATTGCGGCTTCGCAACTACGCCGAGAAGGATGAGGGATCGAACCGGCCATTTTCCAGCAAGCATCTGCGAGAGTGCTACCAGAAGGGCGCGGAGCGGTTCGGATGGAGCAAACGCGATCCGAAGATAGGCTCCATGCGCGACGGCAACGAAATTCTGGGCTGGGGCATGGGCACCTGCACCTGGGGCGCGTATCGCGGCGGAGCGCAGGCGCGCGTGCGCCTCTCTTCTGATGGGCGCGCGCGTGTTTCATCCGCCACACAGGACATTGGCACCGGTACCTATACCGTGATGGCCGAGATCGTTTCCGACAAAACCGGCATTCCGCTGGACCGGATTGATGCGGTTCTGGGTGATAGCTCTCTGCCTCCGGGACCAATGTCCGGCGGCTCATCGGCAACGGCGACCATTGTTCCGGCGGTGGCCGAGGCCAGCATGAATGTGATCGCCGACCTGCTGAAGCTCGCGGTCCGCACCGACGGCTCGCCCTTCAACGGCGCGGACTCGGATTCGCTGGCCATGACCTCTGGGCGTGTCCACAAAAAAGGGGAAGCGCCCGAGAGTGGAGTCCCGTTTGAGCAACTGCTCAAGATGCGGCGCATTGCGGCTCTTGAGCAGGAGGCGAAAACAGGCGGCGCTCCCGATTCGGACAAATACTCCATGCATTCCTTCGGCGCGCAGTTTATCGAGGTCGGTTGGGACCCCGGCATTGCGCGGCTGCGAGTGCGCCGCACTCTCACCGTGATCGATGCGGGACAAATCATCAACAAAAAAGCCGGAGGCAATCAGATTCTCGGCGCCGTCGTCATGGGCATCGGCATGGCCATGCTGGAGGAGACAGTCTACGACCCGCGCAACGGCAAGCCGGTCAACAATAACTATGCCGACTATCTGGTGGCAACCAACGCCGACATTCCCGAACAGGAGGTCATTTTCCTCGAGTACCCCGATCCCATCATCGGCGAATATGGCGCGCGTGGCATCGGCGAAATCGGCCTCACCGGCGTGGCCTCGGCCATCGCAATGGCGACTTATCACGCAACGGGCGTCCGCGTGCGGACGCTGCCGATCCGTGTGGAAAAATTGCTGGAAAGCCGCGTGGTCTAATTTCCGCAAGTTCCTCATTCCGAACAACTCCATGGAGAAACCTAGTGCGATGGCGGAAAAAAATTGCCTTTCCACCGAGTAAAACGGCCCATTCATGCGTCTCTAGATGGATAACAGTTGCAGCCATGCGACGCGCGTTGCGCCGCCCGTCCCCACCCGGAGTTCCTTAAAATTAGATATGCCTTCCCCTCGCTTCATCCGGTCGCGCCTGTTTGCTGCTTCGCTCGTGGCTCTGTTTCTCTGCGCTTCGGTTCCCGCGGCTTTCGGGGACTCGTCCACGTTCGACCTGGATGGCCCGCGGGTTGAGGTCATCGTCACCCGCGCTGGCAAAAAGCTGCCCATCACCGAGGTGCCAAACCTGGCCACCGGTGACAAGCTCTGGATCCATCCTGACTTCCCCACGGCGCAGGCGGCGCATTATCTGCTGGTTGCGGCGTTTCTGCGTGGAGCGACCAATCCTCCGCCCAAGAAGTGGTTTTACAAGGCGGAGACCTGGGACAAAAAATTCATCGACAAGGGCATGACTATTACAGTCCCGGAGGGTGCGCAGCAGGTGCTGTTGTTTCTGGCTCCGGAAACGGGCGGCGACTTCAAGACTCTCGAAAACTCTGTTCGCGGCCAGCCTGGCGCGTTCGTGCGCGCTTCGCAGGACCTGAATCAAGCCAGCCTCGACCGCTCGCGGCTGGACAAATACCTGAGCGCGGTGCGGAAGATCAACCACACGAATCCGACAGCGTTGAAAACCGCCTCCCCGCTGCTGGCACGCAGTCTCGACATCAAGATTGACCCCAACTGCCTAAGCATGGACGTGGACCTGATCGCTCCCTGCCTCACAGAGAAGCAGAACAACCTCATCCTGAATGATGGTCACAGCGTTTCGATTGTGGCGGCGCTCACCTCAGGCCCCGCCAGCGACCTCGCCATGGAGGCCAGCTCCACGCCGCAGGCCGCCTACGGTTATTACAGCCCCTATATTTCTTCCGTCATGGACATCGCCCGCATCATGGAGTCCTTCCGCACGGCGGCCTACCAGTACATTCCGGCGCTGGCCGTGCAGACAGGCGAGGCTCTGGACCTGAAGCTGAACACGCCGCCTTCATTCCACAACCCTAAGTCGGTGCTGGTTATCGCACTGCCGGCGGTCGAGCCGGCCCAGCCTCCGCCGCTGCATCCCGTGGATGAAAAACAGGTGTACTGCGCTCAGAACGCAACGCTGGCCCTCCCCGTCGAGGGTGCACCGCTCGTTTTCTCCACCCGCTACGCACGCAACCTGAAGCTGCATTTGCAGTCCGCCAACGGCAAGAGCGTGGAACTGCCGCTGAAGGCCGACCCCGCACGCGGCGGCCTCGACGTGGACACCAAGCCGCTGGCCGGAACGGTGATCGGCATGGACGTGAAGGCCTCGATCCGCGGCGAGTGGGGCTTCGATCCATTTACCGGCCCGGAAATCCAACTTCAAGGCTCCCATGAGCAAACGTGGAAGATCGCCGATGCCGACGACGCTCCCCTGGTGGTTGGGCGCGAAGACACCGTGCTGCTGGAGGCGGAGAACGCGAGCTGCGTGGATGGAGTCCAGTTCCGGAACGCCGACGGCAAAGCCATTAAGGCGAAGTGGAAGCTGGTGAAGCCCAACCAGGTCCAGGTCACCCTTCCGCTGAAAGATGCGCAGCCGGGCAGCATGATCCTCATGGTGAAACAGGCGGGGCTGGAGAAACCGGCGGACATCTCAGTGCGCGCCTTCGCACAAGCCGCGCATTTGAGCCGGTTCACGCTGCACGCCGGTGATCATCAGGGAATGCTGACCGGCAACAGGCTCGACGAGGTTGCCAGTCTCTCGATCAAGGGAATTTCCTTCAAACCCGGAACCCTGACCAGCGCAAAGGGCGACGACCAGCTCGTCATGGAGACGGCGGACACCAAAGCCGCAAGCGCGTTGAAGTCCGGCCAGGCGTTGAAGGCCATAGCCACGTTGCGCGATGGGCGCACGCTCACGGTGACGGCGACCGTGGACGCGGCGCGCCCCAGCGTCACGCTCTTGAGCAAGAGCGTGCAGGACGACAATGGAGCAGGAGACGCGGCAGCGAAGAGCAACATCCTCATCTCCGATCCCGACGAGCTGCCTCAGAACGCTGTCCTGCTCTTTTCGCTGAAGGCGGAAACTCCGGAGAATTTCTCGAATGCCGAGAAGATTGAAGTCGCCACAAAGGACGGCTCTTACTCAACCATGCTGACCCTCGCCAGCGGACTCACGCTTCAGGACCGGCACATCGCCGTGGCCAGGCTTGATCCGGCCAAGGCGTTCGGATCGTCGGCCTTTGGCCCACTGCGCTTCCGCGTGGTGACGGACGACGGCGTAAAGGGCGATTGGCAAAAGCTTTCCACTCTGGTGCGGCTGCCGAGCTTCCAGTCCCTGCAATGCGGCGACGATCTCACTGTGGCCTGCAAGCTGCGCGGCTCAAATCTGTTTCTCGTCGATTCCATTGCACAGACCCAGCAGTTCACCAATCCTGTGCAGGTTCCGGACGGCTTTCCAGGTCGCGTGCTGCCGGTGCCGCATCCAGCCGATGGCGGCGAGCTTTATGTGAAGCTCCGGGATGACCCATCCATCGTCAACGTTGTGACGCTGGCTCCGGAGTTTACCGGCGTAAAAAAGAGCGCAGCCACTCCGGGAGGTGCTCAGGGAACATTTCGTCCCCCATACGTGAGCCCGGCTGGAGCTACCGCGCACGCGGCCACCGCTGGAACGGCGGCTACTCCGCCGACGAGGGACGCCGCAACCCCAAAGTCAACTTCGGCTGCGCCCACCGCGTCCGCGCCCACCACTTCTGCGCCTGTGACAAGCGACGCTCCTCACGCGGATTCGCCTGCCAAACCGGATACGCCTTCAACTCCCCCGGCTCCATCCTCGCCTTCGTCCACATCGCAACCATCGGGCTCACCTCAAGCTTCCGCGCCGAATCCGGAAGTCTCCAGCGGTGTGGCGGCGAGCACGAAAACCGCGGACGAGAAGACCACCACCGCAGCCCCAAATCAGAAATAGCCCGTGCGGCTCTCCCACAGCGGCCCCGTCGCGGGCCGCATCCGCTTTTTGACGCATCCCACAGGAAGTTGAATCATGGACCGTTGGACGAATTTGAATCTGCGGAGGTGTTGACCATGCCCAAGCTTACGGGCCACACGGCAATTGTCACGGGATCAAGCCAGGGAATCGGACAAGGCATCGTCGAGCGGCTGGCCCGCGAAGGTGCGAACGTTGTGATTGATTACATCGGAGCGCCAACCGGCGCGAACGCCACGTTGAAAGTCGTGACCGATGCCGGAGGCAAGGGAATCATCTGCGAGGCTGATGTGTCGCAGGTGAGCGCCGTTCAGAGCCTTGTCAACGAGGCGTGGAAGGCCTTCGGCGGTGCAGACATTCTGGTGAACAACGCGGGCATGGAGCACAAGTCGGCTTTCTGGGAAACGCCCGAGTCTGACTACGACCGCATCCTGAGCGTAAACCTCAAGGGACCCTTCTTTCTGGCGCAGGCTTTTGTGCAGCGGCTGCGCGCAGCCAACAAACCGGGACGCATCATCAACATCAGCTCTGTGCATGAGGACATGGCCTTTCCCGGATTCGCCACCTACTGCATGAGCAAGGGCGGCCTACGCATGATGATGCGCGACCTCGCCGTCGAACTCGGCCCGCTGGGCATCACCATCAACAATGTGGCTCCCGGCGCCGTTTCCACGCCCATCAATACGGCGCTGCTGGAAAACAAACCCAAGCTCGATGCGCTGATCCAGAAAATCCCCCTGGGCCGGCTCGGGACCGTGGACGATGTGGCCGGACTGGTCGCCTTCCTCGCCTCCGACGAAGCATCCTACATCAATGGCTCAACCTTCGTGATCGACGGCGGCCTGATGCGCAATTATCACGAACAATAGGACTGGCCGTCCAGGCAACCGCGCTTCGCGCCTTCGCGGTGTGGGTGAGCGGGGCCACTCCCGGTGGTCGTGGGAGGGGCTATTCGTACTCCCATTCGCCACCTATCTTTGCTTTGAAGGATTGAACAATGCACTTATTTCGCGTGTGGGCGCCGCGTGCGGAGAGCGTCGATACAAAGGTTGGCGAGCAGACATACCCGATGGCGCAGGCTGGCGGTGGGTGGTGGGAGGTCCGCGTCGATGCCGCCGGGCCGGGCTCCGACTACGGCTTTGTGCTGAACGGCGAGGGCCCCGCCCTGTCTGATCCGCGCTCGCCGTGGCAGCCGCACGGCGTCCACAGCTTGTCGCGCCTCCTCGGCCAGACCGCGTTTGCATGGACGGACCACGAATGGCGTGCGCCCGCACTGAAAGACGCCGTGATCTATGAACTGCACACCGGCACCTTCACCGCGGAAGGCACGTTCGCGGCGGCGGAAGAACGGCTTGAGTATTTGAAAACGCTTGGCATTACTCATGTCGAGCTGATGCCTGTGGCCTCCTTTCCCGGCACGCGCGGATGGGGCTACGACGGCGTGGACCTGTTCGCCCCGCAGGAAGCCTATGGCGGTCCGCAGGGGCTGAAGCACTTTGTGAACGCGGCGCACGCGCGCGGCCTCGCCGTGCTGCTGGATGTCGTCTACAACCACCTTGGCCCCTCGGGAAATTATCTCGCGCGTTTCGGGCCGTACTTCACGTCCAGCCACCACACACCGTGGGGCGATGCCGTCAACTTCGAGGAAGCCGGAAGCCACGAGGTCAGGCGGTTCTTTATCGACAACGCGAAGATGTGGCTGCGCGACTACCACTTCGATGGCCTCCGTCTCGACGCCGTTCACGCCTACGTGGACCGCTCAGCCATTCGCTTCATGGAGCAGCTTGGCGCAGAAGTCAATGCACTGCAAAACGAAACCGGACGCACCTACGCGGTGATCGCCGAGAGCGACCTGAACGACCCTCGCGTGGTGACCGAGCCCGAGCGCGGAGGCTATGGACTGGATGCGCAGTGGAGCGACGATTTTCATCACGCGCTGGTCGCGCTGCTCACCGGCGAACGCGGCGGCTACTACGCCGATTTTGGAGCCATGGCCGACCTTGCCAAGGCCCTGAGCGAGATCTTCGTCTACGATGGCCGCTACTCGGCCTATCGCGACTGCATCCATGGGCGGCCTGTCATTGGTCTTCCGCCATCGCGATTCCTGGCCTTCGCGCAAAACCACGATCAGGTTGGCAACCGTGCCAAAGGCGAGCGGTTGGGCGCGCGGACCACTCCGGGACGAGTGAAAATTGCGGCGGCCCTGGTCATGGCGTCTCCCTTTGTGCCCTTGGTTTTTCAAGGTGAGGAATGGGCGGCTTCAACTCCGTTCCAATATTTCACCGATCACGAGCCAGATCTGGGCAAGCGCATCTCCGAGGGCCGCAAGCAGGAGTTTGCCACCTTCGGCTGGAAGCCGGAGGAAATTCCCGACCCTCAGGACGAAACGACCTTCTCACGCTCGCGGCTGCGTTGGGATGAAATCGCCCAGCCCGCACACGCGGGCGTGCTGGCCTGGTATCGCGAACTCATCGCGTTGCGGCAATCCGTGCCGGATTTCATCTCCGGCAATGTGGAGGTGGACTTCAGCGAGGAAGCCGGCTGGCTCAAGCTGGGGCGCGGGCGCTTCCTGATCGCCTTCAGCATTGCGACGCAACCGGTTCGCGTAAAGGTCCCAGCCCGCGCGCAGCTTGTGCTCAAGTCCTCCGGCGAAGTTTCGCTCGAACCGGAATCGCTGACCCTCACTCCCGATTCCGTTGTGATACTCCGCTCATAATTGCTGCGTATACTCTGTTAGGTCATGTCCACTGCTGAGTTTTCAGGGTTCATCTTTCTCAGCTCGCTCGCCGCCGGACTTCTCGGCTCGCTCACCGGGCTGGGCGGCGGAGTGGTCATCGTCCCCGTACTCACCCTGCTGTTTCACGTGGACATCCGCTACGCCATCGGCGCGTCGCTTGTTTCTGTCATCGCAACCTCTTCCGGCGCGGCGGCGGCCTATGTGCGCGAGGGCTACTCCAACGTGCGCATCGGGATGTTTCTTGAAATCGCCACCACCCTTGGCGCGGTGCTGGGCGCATGGCTCACCACACGCGTTCCTACCAGCGCCATTGGATTTATCTTCGCGCTGGTGCTGCTCTATTCTGCGTTCGCCTCCTGGCGCAAAAAAGAATCCCACACCGGAAACATCCGCCCCAACAAGCTTGCCGGGCTCCTGCGGATGCGAGGCAGCTTTCCCGTCGCCGACGGCAAAGAGGACTACGTGGCACAGCGCATACCAGCGGGCTTTGGGCTCATGTTCAGTGCGGGTACGCTCTCAGGACTGCTGGGCATCGGCTCGGGCGCAGTCAAGGTACTGGCCATGGATCAGGCCATGGGCCTGCCCTTCAAGGTGTCCACCACGACTTCCAATTTCATGATCGGCGTTACGGCGGCCGCCAGCGCGGGCATCTACCTCAGCCGCGGATACATCGCTCCCGAACTGGCCATGCCCGTCATGCTCGGCGTTCTGGCCGGCTCGCTCATCGGCGCAAAAGTTCTCGTCCACGCGCGCGTCAATACCTTGCGCCTCGTGTTCGCGCTGGTCATCGTCGCGCTGGGCGTGGAAATGCTCTTCAACAGCGTCGCAGGGAGGCTCTGATGCGACTGACTGATGAGAAGCTGGACATCGCTATCGGGCGCACCCTCCAGACCGGTGTCCTGCTGGCCGCCTTGATCGTGCTCGTCGGAGGCGTCATGTATCTACTGCACGCCTCCGGCGCGCGCCCGGATTACAGCCACTTCCGCGGAGTCGCCGAGCATCTTCGCACGCCTTCAGGAATATGGCACGGAGTGACGCGCGGCGACGCGGGGAGCGTCATCCAGCTCGGCCTGCTCGTGCTCATCGCAACCCCGGTGGTGCGCGTCATCCTCGCTGGAATCGGCTTTCTCATGGAACGCGACCGCCTCTACTTCTGGGTCAGCGCCATCGTCCTCGCGGTGCTGTGCTACAGCCTCTGGCATATTCGCTAAAGCCAGCCACAGGCCCGCTACTTCTTTCCCGCCGCCTTGCAGGCCACGCACAGCTCGCCGGTAACGCCCTTACCCTGCGTGATGGTGAAAATACGGTCCACCGCCGGCAGTTTCACCGTTTCCACCTGGCCGCCCGGCCAGTGAATTTCCACCTTGTCCACCGTCGCAGCGTCGCCCAGCCCGAAGTGAACGCGCTGGTCATTTGATGACATATAGCTGCCGCCGCTGAGCACGTCTCCGCGCTGGCGCATGCCGTTGGCCGTGAGATAGACTGCGGCCCCGACAGCGTCGCGCGGACCCTTCGGGCCGCCCACCAGCTTCAACTCCACCCAGGGGTGATGGTCCGTGCTCACATTGCGAAGCAGAATGGCGTGGCCATCGAGTGGATTAATCACCACATCAATCTTTCCGTCATTGAAAAGGTCCCCAAAGGCCGCGCCGCGTCCGACAGTCACAACCGCCAGCCCGGTATTTTCCACCGGCGGAACCAGCGTGAATTTTTTGCCGTGGTCATTGTGAAAGAGCAATGGGCGCTGCGCGAAAGTTGTTCCCCAGTCCTGCTTGTCCACGCCGGGATAGACATGGCCATTCACCATGAAGACGTCTTTCCATCCATCGTTGTCGTAATCGAGAAAGCCCGCGCCCCAGCCGAGAAATGGAATCGTGTCCTGCGCCACACCCGCGTGGTAGCTCACGTCCGTAAAATTGCCCTGGCCGTCGTTATGGAACAACACGTCGTAATCATCGGAAAAGTCGGTGACAAACAGGCTGTCCCATCCGGTGTTGTCGTAGTCGCCCACGGCCAGCCCCATGCCGGCGATTTCGCGCCCGTCCTGGTTGAGGGCGAAGCCTGAGGCGTAGCTGTCATCCTCAAAGGTTCCGTCACCTTTATTGATGTAAAGATATCCGGGCGTCGAGTCATCGGCCACCGCCAGATCGACTTTGCCGTCGTTGTTCAAATCAACAAAGACGCTGCTGAACCCGTAGTATTTGTTCGGATCGCTCACTCCAGCCTTCACACTTACGTCCGTAAACGTCCCATCGCCATTATTGTGGAACAGGTGATCGGGCTCGCCTTCAAGCCCGCGCGGACCGCACATCACAGACGCGCCGCGGAAGTTGCAAAAGCTGTAAGACACGGCCTTCGACCCCGGAATCGGCGGATTCGCCATGTCGTAATGCACGTACCCGGGGACGAACAAATCCAGCCGTCCGTCACCGTCGTAATCGCCAAACGTCGCGCCCGTGGACCAGTTGCCCAGCGTCACGCCCGCCTTCTCGGCCACATCGGTAAAGGTTCCATCATGATTGTTGTGATAGAGCCGATTCTTGCCGAAATTGGTGACGTAGAGATCGGGCCAGCCGTCATTGTCGTAGTCGCCCACCGCGCAGCCAAACCCCCAGCGATCATTGGTCACACCGGCAATGTTGGCGACGTTCGTGAATGTCCCGTCATGATTGTTGCGGAACAAAGCGGCGTGCGGCGGCGTGGTCTTTCCGGAAAGCGCGTCGTACGTTGATCCGTTGACCATATAAATGTCCAGCCAGCCGTCATCGTTGTAATCGAGCAGGCAAACGCCCGATCCGTTGGCCTCAATGATGAACTTCTTCTCCGACGTGCCCATCACATGGGTCCATGAAGCCAGGCCCGATTGCTTCGAGATGTCCTGATAGACGACCGGCCCAGACGTCACGAACCCGCCTGCCGTGATGGGCCGGTGCTCGGCGTCGAGCACCGCGGCATGGGCCCCGGCCGTCGCATTTCCGCCGCCGCCCATCGGCTGCTGGGGCTCCTGAGCCTGGGAACCGAATGGAAGAATGGCGGCAAGGAAGGCGGCGGCCGCAAGGCGGCGGTGTTTGAACAAGACTGCAAATCTCCTGCGTGGGCTCTAAATCGTGAGAATAGCAGAGCCGGGCATCGATGGGCACGGCGGCTGCGTCCGACATGACCGGAACCCAATTCGGCGAATGCGGTTGGTTGAATATCCGGAAATTGTTTCCACTATTTGCGCCGGATTTCCGGTATAACGTTCATGGCCCATGAATATCAAGGAAGTCGCACGTCTCGCCAAAGTATCCACTGCTACGGTCTCCCGCACCATTAACGGCTCAGACAAGGTAACAGCGGAGACGGCCGCGCGTGTGCGCCGCGCTATCGAGACTCTGAAGTTCTATCCCAATACCAATGCGCGCGCCCTGGGATCGGGCAAAAGCAGCCTCTACGGCCTCATCATTTCCGACATCACCAACCCCTTCTTCCCCGAGCTGGTCAAGAGTTTTGAGGATGTCGCCGTCCAGTACAGCCAGGAAGTCCTGATCGCCAATACCAACTACGACAAGCACCGCACTGAGCAGTGCGTCACGCGCATGTTGCAGCGTAAGGTGGACGGCGTCGCCATCATGACCTCGGAAATGGACGAGCGCCTGATCGACGAGTTCAGCAGCCGCAAAATTCCGCTGGTCTTCCTCGACACCGGAACGGTGCAGAAGGGCATCAGCAACATCGCGCTGGATTACGCCGCCGGCATTGACGCGGCCGTTGAACACCTGCGCAGCCTGGGACATTCCGCCATCGGATTTATCAGCGGCCCGGCCGACCTGACCTCGGCGCGGGTCCGCCGCAAAGCCTTCATTGCCAGCATGAAACGCATGGGCCTCGATCCGGCCAAAGACCTGATTGAAGAAGGCAACCACCGCATGGACGGGGGCCATAACGCCATGGCGCGGTTGTTGCGGAAGGAACCGCGTCCAACTGCGGTGCTGGCCTCCAACGATATGTCCGCCATCGGCGCCCTTGGCGCCATCATGGAACAAGGGCTGAAAGTGCCGCGCGATATTTCCGTCATCGGCTTCGACGACATCGCCATGAGCGAGTACACGCAGCCGCCGCTCACCACAGTCCGCCTGCCGCGCGCCGAGATTGCCAGGCTCGCCTTTCGCGCCCTCCACGGCATCCAGAACGCCGCCGCCGCCAAAGGCGCGGAGTATCGCATTGAACCAACCCTGGTCCAGCGCAAAAGCACCGGACCAGCCCCTGTCTAGGGCCTAGTGCCGACCCTTATCTTTTCCCCACGTTTTATACAACCCCAGGTAGGCATAGTTTTCCGTCTGTCCCGCCACGGAGTGCCCATAGGCGAAAATCAGCTGGAGTCCCGGTGATTTGAAGTTGTAATAGCCACCCGCGTCAATCATCGTCGACGATTGGTACAGCGCCACGTCTTCGCCGACGCGCCCGTGCGAAAACACCTCCACGCCCAAATCCAGCTTCTTGTTGAGAGTGCGCTTCACCATAAACCCGCCATACGGGTAATTGCGCATTCCCGCCTGCGGATTTACAACATAGCCCGCGCCGCCGTCCACGCTCCACGGCCCGATATCCTTCGCCACCCAAATTGGCAGTCGATACCAGGGTTGATCATCTTTCGGTATCTCAATCATGGTGAAGGAGCCGATCTGCGGCCGGTGTTTCGTCTGGGTGATGAAACCGTACTTCACACCCAGTTCAATATCGCTCAGGCCGAAGGTGACAGGGCCTTGTCCATCGGGCGCGTAGGCCGGATGGTTCATTGGGGCAGTAGCGCCCCACGGCAGTATCGCGTGCAATTGCACCTTGGGAATCGCGCCCCAGTTGAACTCAAACGCCGGGCCCACGGAATCCACTTCGACAGGCGTGCCGTCCACGCTGCCAAACACATAAAACTCATAATGCCCGTAGTCCACCGGCGTTGGATCATCGGTTTGAAACGGCGGCCCAGCCTGAGCCCAAAGCCTGGGAGCAGCCAGAGCGAGGAGAAGAAGCAGAGCGAAACGCGCCCGATTCGGGACCGCCTTCATCGTTTCCCATCCTTCGTAAAATCGAAGCCACTTCCGATCAACGTAAGCGACTACCAATGCTGATGCAACCGGGAACGAATCGCGGTTGCCTCGTTGGCCGGGCCTAATCAATTCTCTCGTGCCGGTAGCCCGCTTCGGTCAGCAACTTCCGAATCTCTTCAATGTGCTCGCCGCCGCGAGTTTCCAGCGTGATGTCGATGACGGTGTCGCCCAGGCTCAC
>Ga0134126_10009485_pt1 | contig 12259 bp, 10 predicted proteins | sample KB31752_FD_96881 | JGI IMG/M metagenome (GOLD analysis project Ga0134126, IMG submission 96881) | Terrestrial soil microbial communities with excess Nitrogen fertilizer from Kellogg Biological Station, Michigan, USA - KB3-175-2 | ecosystem: Environmental > Terrestrial > Soil > Unclassified ...
GCGCGCCGAGGTCGGCGAGCACCAGGCGCGGCTGGTGGAAGGCGCCGATGAGGTTCTTGCCCAGCGCCGAGTTGATCGCGGTCTTGCCGCCGACGCTGGAATCGACCTGCGCCAGCAGGCTGGTGGGGATTTGCACGTAATCGACGCCGCGCCTGAGCGTCGCGGCGGCGAAGCCGGCGAGATCGCCGATGACGCCGCCGCCGAGCGCGATGACGATGTCGCGCCGTTCGATGCGCGCGCCGATCAGCGCGTCGGAGACGCGGGCGAACTCGGCATAGCACTTGGTCGTCTCGCCCGGCGGGCAGACGATCGCCGTCGTCTCGATCCCCGCCGCCGCGAGGCTCTGGCGCAGGGGTTCGAGCCAATGGGCGGCGACGTGCTCGTCGGTGACGATGGCCGCGCGTGCCTTCGGGAACAGCGCCTTGATGCGCTCGCCGGCGGTAGCGATGAGCCCGTCGCCGATCAGGATGTCATAAGCGCGCGCGCCGAGATCGACGCGCACCTGACGCGGCCCCGAGGCCGGGCGGGCGCGGATGGAGAGTTCGGCCAGGATCTGGTCGACCACCACATCGTGCGGGCCGTCGTGCGATTCGATGGTGATGTCGGCCAGCGCATAGGTCGGTTCGCGCTCTTGCAGCAGGCGTCGCAAGGTTCCCTCAGGGTCGGGCGTTTGCAGCAGCGGGCGGTTGGAGCGCTTGCGCACGCGGCGCAGCAGCACCTCGAACCCGGGCCGCAGCCAGATCGATACGCCAGCGCGCGATATGCGTTCGCGCGTCGAGGCGTTCATGAACGCGCCGCCGCCGGTGGAGAGCACGCAGGGGCCTTGTTCGAGCAAGCGGGCGATGACGCGCCGTTCGCCGTCACGGAAATAGGGCTCGCCGAATTTCTCGAAAATCTCCGGGATGGACAGGTGCGCCCCGGCCTCGATCTCCTCGTCGGCGTCGATGAAGGGCAGGCCGAGGCGGGCGGCGAGGCGCTTGCCGACGGAGGTCTTGCCCGCCCCCATCATGCCGACCAGCACCACGGAGCGCCGTTGCGGCGCGGGGGACGTGCGAGGGGAGGTCGAGTCGGGCATGGTTCGCGGGTTCGAGAAGCGGTCCGCCTCCCTAACGAAGTTTACGTCGCCCCGCCAGTGAGCGTAGTGCTTGCCGGCAGCGTGGAAGTGTTGCTATAGGCGCGTCGCCGATCGCCGCATCGGCGGGGCCTCGTGGCGGAGTGGCTACGCAGAGGACTGCAAATCCTTGCACCCCGGTTCGATTCCGGGCGAGGCCTCCAAAGACATCAAGCGCCGACGCGGGGCAACGATGCAGGTCCTCAGTCGGCTGGACTACGATTCCTGCAAGGCCGAACGGCGGATCGGGGATGTAGTAGTATTTATCCGCTTTCAGCGTCCATACCGTCGGTTTCTCCTTGAGAAAAACGGCGTTGGCCGCCGCGAAGACCTTGTCGAGGTCGTCTGTGCGGACGAACTGCTGTAGCATGGAAATATGCGGATGATGCGTCTCGTCCAGAACAAAGCCCTTCGGAAAAGCTTTGAGCAAACGAACGTTGGCGGCCGTCGCGTGCTCGATCATCGCGGCGTCGGGTTCGAGCGCAATGTCGATTGCCGTCACCGCGTTTTGTTGAGCAAATGCTCCTTGAGCAATCGCTAGCGCCAACCCGAGTCCGAGCCCGATGCCTTGACGCCCGTTTCTTGTCTGACGCGCAAAAAAAACCTGCCGGAAGGCGGAGCGAACGGCGCGTCGTCGAATTTCAGCCGCCGGGAGTAACCAACAAGGATTGGTAAACCCAGCCGAGGGCGCGCCCGCTTTGGTAATCCCCAATCTTCGCCCAAGGCGGCTGCGAATCTATGATGATGACCTGCTCGTTCTTTTCGATGTGGTCGACGATGCGGCTGTTGCCTTTCGGCGCCGCATGCACAATCAGCCGTGCTCCGGCGATGGCGACGCGCGCGCCGCCGTCAGTCGCCTGAACGAGCACCCATAGCGGCGCCTGTCCGCTAACCGCGGTTCCCTCCGGCGCCGGCAGTCCCCAAGAGACAGAAACCAAACCAGCCGCCAGCGCCGTCCCGAGTCCCAAGGCGAGCGCAATCGGCGACCTTGAAACGAACCGCTGCGGTTGTCGGCGCCAAAGTCTCATCGGCAGTATCCCTACGTCTTCGAACCTCGCGAGGGTCTACCCCCTGCAAGGCGAGCGTCAAGCGTGGGCGTCGGCTTTTTTCTCGCGGGCCCGGGGGCCGGCTTCGCAGTTCTCCTTGCCACCCTGAAGTCGGATCGGTCGACTTCGGTTCAAGCTCCCGCACGCCTTGCCGCGCACGATTTACACATTTTTGTGCAAAAACGCCCTGCATCCCTGAAACCCGCAACCGAAACGTGTATCCTTTGCAGCGCGCCTCTACAGAGGCTTAACTCAGGGAGGATTCCATGCGCGGCGCCATCTTGCTCGCCGGCTTTTTGTTTGCCTCGACGCTCGCCCATGCGGCGACGATGGAGGTGCGGCCCGACTCGCCAGTGGCGCAGTTCACCATTCCCGACGATTGGAAGACGTCCCGAATCGATCGTGGCATCCAGGCGGTGAGCAAGGACGAGGAGGTCGATTTCTGGATCGAGGCCTATACGCCGGATCAGTTCCAGGCGATCCTCAGCGAACACAACGCCTATTGGAAGGACCAGGGCGTCGAGATTTCGTCGAGCGATTCGCAAACGCACTCGGCGAACGGCAAAGAGGTTGTCGTCACCACCGAGCACGCCATCTGGAAGGGCAAGCCGACGGTGCTGTATTACATCGAGTTCAACCTCGGCCTGCCGTCGAAATCCGACATCGTGTTCACTTACTGGGCCTCGCCCGAAGGCGACAAGACGTTCCAGAACGAAGTCGGCGACGTGATTAAGAGCCTGGACGTCACGGAGAAATAGGGGCGCTTCGCCCGGCTGTCGGCGGCGTCCGTCGATACGACGCGCCGGCAGATGGCCAATGTTTCAGCCCCGAACCGCGCCGCCGCCATTTCGCGCCCGCGCCGAAAGGCCCGCGTGCGCCGCACGGCGCGGCGCCGGCTTCACGGCCGCGAGAAAAGCTGGCCGTTCACGCTGACCGCGTTCGGCGCGACATAGGCGATGTCCCACACCAGCCGGCCGTCCTCATTGCGCGCCAGCCCGCGCGCGAAGGTCGCGGCATAGATGAGTTGCTGCGCCCTCGGCTCGCCCGGCGCGATTTGCGCCAGCGCCTGCAACAGTTTGTCGAGATCGTCCGAGGTCACATGGGCGTGCGCCTGCGTCTCGGCGCCGAACTCGGCCTCGCCCTCGAAGGTGGCGTCGATGAGCGGCGTGGCAAGCCGCGTCTGGCTGATGCTGACGCGCGGATGTCCGGCGAGCAGCGCCTAGCGAATCGCCATCTTCGTATCTTGGCCGAGCGCGCCGTCCTTCAGCCATTCGGGATCGTCGAGCGCCAATTGCGTGGCGCGGTCGAGGCCATCGACGCTGGCCTCGACCTTCAGCGCCAAGGTCGCTGGCCAGATCTGTTTCAGCCAGTTCGGCGCATCGGCGAGATCCAGGTTCACGTCGTTGACCGCAAAGGCGAGCGTGGCCGAGGCGTGCTCGACGAGGCCCGTCACTCTCACCTGCTGCGTCGTCGATTTGATGCTGACGGCTCCGCCGGGGAATGCGATGGCGATCGCCTCGGCCTCGCCGTGGCCCGACGCCTCGCGCCACAGCGGCGCGAGTGCTTCGAGCTTCGGCTTCAACTGCTGCGGCGGGATCGCTCCCTTGCCGATATCGGCGACGAGAAAGCGCCAGAGTTCGCCAATCGCCTCGGCGCGCAAGCCGATGATGCGGCTGTCGCCGGTGGCGGCGCCCTGTTTCACATCCGAGGCGCCGCGCGCCACGCCGTCGTCGCCGAGCACTGAGGTTTGCTGGTCGGAGCCGGCGACCGCCTGGGTCGAGGCGATGTCGACCTCGCCCGGCCGCTGGCCGGCCTTGACCTGGATGGCGCTGGCCATGCCGTCTTGCGCGATCACGAAATGGTTCAACCGGCCGCCCGAGCGCGCGCGGGCGTCGATCTTCAGCGAGCCGAGCCTCAGCTTGGCGCGAAACGGCGCCGCCGCGTCGGGGTCGTAGAGGCCCTCGAAGCGGAAGCCGTCGAAAGCCGCCGTCCCGCCCTCGCGGCCGCCGTCGCGCAAGGGATGCACAGTCAGGTTCGGCAGGCTGTCGGCGCGCGCCAGCCAGCCGCCGTCGAGCGTCGGCGTCAGCCGGTAGACGAAGGGGGAGACCGCAACCGCATCGGCCGGCGCCCCCATCGCCGCCAGCGCCTTCTCGAAATCCCAGCCGATCAGGTAATCGTCGCCCTGCGGCGTGACGGTGACGATCTGTTTGTCGATCACGGCTGGCGAGAAGTAAGCGGCGTAGGTCGCCTCGATCGCCTTCGCGCCCTGCGGCGTCGCCGGATCGGCGCCGGCGGGCGCGAGGCCGAAGGCGAGGGCGGCGGCGGCGATCGTCACGCGCATCGGCGTTTCTTTCCTGCGGTTTGACTTCCCAACGGGCGCGGCCAATATCGCGCGCGGCGGCCTCGCCGTCATCCATTTCGTCGCAAGGGGGCGCACATGAAAGCCATTTTGACGGGTCTCGCGGCGGCCGCGCTGGCGCTTGTCGCCGGCGCCGCCGCGGCGGGCACGCTGGATACGGTCAAGGCCAGGGGCCAACTCATCTGCGGCGCCAATCCCGGCCTTGCCGGCTTTGGTCTGCCCGACGATCACGGCGTCTACAAGGGGCTCGACGTCGACGAGTGCCGCGCCATCGCCGCCGCCATCTTCAACGATCCCAACAAGATCAAATATATTCCGATCAACGCCAAGGATCGCCCGACGATTCTGGCCTCCGGCGAGATCGACGTGTTGATCCGCAACACCACCTGGACGCTATCGCGCGAAACCGGCGGCATGTTTTTCACCGGCATCAACTATTACGACGGCCAGGGCTTTATGGTGAGGAAGAAGCTCGGCATCGACAGCGCGTTGAAGCTCGATGGCGCCAGCGTCTGCGTGCAGCAGGGCACGACGACGGAACTGAATCTCGCCGACTTTTTCCGCGCCCACAACATGAAGTTGGAACCGGTCGTCTTCGCCACCGACGAGGAGACGGTGAAGGCTTACGACAGCGGCCGCTGCGACGCCTACACCACCGACGCTTCAGGCCTCTACGCCGAGCGGCTGAAGCTCGCCCATCCCGATGACAACATGGTGCTGCCGGAGATCATCTCCAAGGAGCCGCTCGGCCCCTCGGTGCGCCCCGACGACGTCAAATGGTTCATGATCGTGCAATGGGTGCATTACGCGATGCTGACCGCCGAGGAACTCGGCGTCACCCAGGCCAATGTCGACCAAATGCTGAAATCGCCGAAGCCCGACGTGCGCCGGCTGCTCGGCGTCGAGGGCGATTTCGGCAAGGGCCTCGGCCTCACCAACGACTGGGCCTATCGCATCATCAAGGCGGTGGGCAATTACGGCGAATCGTTCGATCGCAACGTCGGCATGGATTCGCCGATCAAGATCAAGCGCGGGCTCAACAATCTGTGGACCAAAGGCGGCCTGCAATACGCGCCGCCGATTCGCTGAAGCGCCAGTTCAAACGCCGCCTTGACCGAGGTCGAGGCGGCGTCGCCGATTGCCACGCCGGTGGCGCTCGACTCATGCTATGGCGTTGCTTGCATGAGCAAGCTCGATCATTTCGACATCGACGGCCACGCGCTGAGGTTGTTCCTGGCGGTGCTGGAGGAGGGATCGGTCAGCGGCGCGGCGGCGCGGCTCGGCATCACCCAGTCGGCGGTCAGCCATGCGCTGACCAAGCTGCGCGGCATCCTGCGCGATCCGCTGTTCGTCAAATCCGGGCGCGGCATCGTCGCCACCGCCCATGCGCAAGCGCTCGCCGAACCCGCGCACCGGCTGATGGCGCAGATGAAGGAGTTCTCGCGCGGCGCGGCGTTCGACGCCGGCGCGACGCCCTTGGCGCTGACCGTCGCCGCCAACGATATGCAACGCGATCTCGTGCTGCCGGGCCTGCTCGCCGCCTTACAGCGGACCTTCGCCAGCGTTCGGCTGCGCGTCGCGCCGTCCGACCAGCCGACGCCCGACATGCTGCGCGAGGAGCGCTGCGATCTGGTGATCTCGCCGTTTCCGCCGGAGGGCGTCGACATCCTGCAAAAGCGGCTGTTCAGCGCCGAATACGTCTGCTTCTACGATGCGGCGGCGCGCGCCGCGCCGCGCGACGCGGCCGAATATTTCGCCGCCGATCACGTCACCCCTGTCTATACGAGCCGCGTCGGCCTGAGCTTCGATCGCGCCATGGAGGCGGCGGGGCATAAGCGCCGCTTCGTCGTCGGCTTGCCGAATTTCGCCGGCGTGCCGGCTTTCTTGCGCGGCACGACACGGCTGGCGACGCTGCCGAGCGGTCTTGCCGCCAGCGTCATGCGCGGCTTCGCCTCGACGCCGCTGCCGGTCAGGGTCGAGGGCGCGAGCTTCGAGGTGTATATGGCCTGGCATCGTCGCAACGCGCTCGACCCCGCCCACCAACTAGTTCGCGAGTTGCTGACCAAAGAGGCGGCGAAAATCGGGCGCCAGCCCGCGATGCGACGCCACCGGTGATCCACTGCGGTTTGCCGCTTCCCCCTCTCCCCGTTCTTCACGGGGAGAGGGGGAGGGGCGCCCGCGCCACACAGGCGCCAGCGACGTCGAACCGCCCCTCTCGCCTCAGCAAACAACCAACGCGCGCGCCGCGCTTATTTTCCCATCATCTGCTTGGCGTTCTCCGGCGTGATCGCCGTCGTCGGCACAGTGACGGTTGTGTCCACCTTGTCGGCGCAATCGAGCAGGATCTGCTTGGCCATCTCGATCGCCTGCGGGCCGCCGGTCGGATAGGTGAAGGTCGCCGCCCATTCGCCCTCCGCCACCGCGCGGATGCCGCCGGCCGGGCCAGGAAGCCCGTCGGTGCCGAGGATCTTGATGTCGCCGTCCTTCTTGCCGGCGCCTTTGGCGGCAAGCCGCGCGCCGGCCGCCATCATGTCGTTGGAGGCGTAGAGCGCCTTGATGTCGGGATGGGCCTGCAACATCGCGGCGAAGGCGGTCTGGGCTTTGTCCGGCAGCCAGTCGGCGGCCTGCTCGGCGACGATGTGGATCTTCGCGTTCTCCTTGACGCCCGCCTTGAAGCCGTCGAGCCGCTCGACCGCCGGCGTCGAACTCGGCAGGCCTTCGAGCACCGCGACGTCGCCGCCCTGCGGCAGCAGCTTCTCGGCGACATATTTGCCCGCCTGCTCGGCGATCTTGAAATTATCGCCGCCAATGAAGGCCGTGTAGTCCTTGCCCGCCGTGCCCAGCGTCTTGCGGTCGAGTTCGATAACCGGGATGCCGGCCTTCATCGCCCGCGCCACCACTGGCGTCAGCGGCGCCGCCTCGAACGGCGAGATGAGGATAAGATCGACCTTCTGAGTGATGAAATTGTCCATCTGCGAGGTCTGCGTGTTGACGTTGCCGGCGCCGTCGGCGATCTGCAACGTGAACTGCGGGACTGCCTTGGCCGCGGCCGTCAACTCGTCATTGACGTGCTGGCGGTAGGGCTCGGCGTTGTTGGCCTGGCTGAAGCCGACGACATATTTGTCGCCCTTGCCGCAGGCCTTGGCGAGATGCGCCTGAGCCGCGCCGCCGCTCAATGCGAGCGCGGCCGCGCCCGCCAGTAGCGTTGTCTTCGATAATCTCATTATCGACTCCCATGCCGGATGTTTGGTTGCGCAAGCGGCGAGGGCCGGCCTCCCTCGCCGCAGGGATCAGCGACTGAAACCCTCGCGACGTCGCACGAGCGATTGCAGCACGGCGGCGAGCACGATGATGGCGCCAGTCGCCAGCAGTTGCAGCGCCGCGTTGATGTTGTTGAGTTGGAGGACATTGGCGAGCGCGCCGAGCATGATCGCGCCCGCCACCGTGCCGATCAGCGAGCCGGAGCCGCCGAACAGGCTGGTGCCGCCGATGACGACGGCGGCGATGGCGGTCAATTCGTAGCCGGTGCCGTCGTTGGCGCTGCCGAAGTTGAACTGCCCGGCGTGGACGATGCCGGCGATGCCCGAGACCAGGCCAGTGATGGCGTAGACGGAGACTTTGACCATCGTCACCGGCACGCCGGAAAGCCGCGCCGCGCGCTCGTTGCCGCCGACCGCGTAGACATAGCGGCCGAAGCGCGTGAAGTTGAGCACGAACACCGCGACGACCGCGACGACGACGAACACCAGCGTCGCCACCGGCACGATATTGTCGAACAGCCGGTCGCCCAGAATCGAGAACACCGGCGGCGCCAGGCCCGGACCCTCGCCGTAGGAGATGTTGATGTACTGATTGTTGGAGATGATGAGCGCCAGCCCGCGCGCCAGTTGCAAGCCCGCGAGCGTGACGATGAACGGCTCCAGCCGGAAGCGCGTCGAGATGAACCCCTGCGCGGCGCCGAAGGCCGAGGTGCAGGCGATGACGAACAACACCGTCGGGATGAGCCCCCAGCCCGCCGTCGTCATGATGGTGGCGGTCAGCACGCTCGCCAGGCTCAGCAGCGCGCCGACGCTGAGATCGATGCCGGCGGTGATGATGACGAAGGTCATGCCGACCGCGATGATGCCCGTCTCCGACACCGCGCGCACGACGTTAGCCATGTTGTCGAGCTGCAAGAACAGGATCGTGCCGTGCCGGCGCGGCGAGAAGATCACGCCGCCGATCGCCACCACGATCAGGCCGATGACGCTCTGGAAGCGCACCGCCACCGCCAGCGGATCGAGGCGGGGCCTGACTTTTGTGCGTGCAGCCTCAGACATTTCGCCTCCCCCTCACGCTGCTTCGCTCGCCTCGGCGACCGCGAGCACCTCATGTTCGGACGCTCCGGCCGGAAACTCCGCCACCGTGCGGCCGCCCCGCAACACCACCACCCGGTCGCACAGGCCGAGCAGTTCCGGCATCTCGCTGGAGGCGATGAGCACGCCGAGCCCCTGTTTGGCGAGATCGCGCACCCGCGCGTAAATCTCGCCCTTGGCGCCGACGTCGACGCCGCGCGTCGGTTCGTCGAGCAGCAGCAGGCGCGGCTCGGCGAGCACTTCTTTGGCCAGCACCACCTTCTGCTGGTTGCCGCCCGACAGCGCCCCGACCGCAAGCTCCAGCCGGGGCGGGCGCACGTCGAAAAGTTTTACGCCTTTGCGCGCCAGATTGGTCTCGCGCGCCGCCGACATCAGGAAGCCGGGCGAGACGCGCTTCAGGATGGCGGAGACCAGATTGCGCCCAACCGAGTCGCGCAGCATCAACCCGCTGCCGCGCCGGTCGTCGGTGACGAAACCGAGGCCGCGCGAACGCGCCTCGCCGATGGCGGCAAGCGTCGCCGGCTTGCCGGCGATCTCCACCGTGCCGCGCCAGCGCCCGCCGCTGGCCGCGCCATAGAGGGCGGTCAACAGTTCCGTGCGGCCGGCGCCCATGATGCCGGCGAGGCCAACGATCTCGCCGGCGCGCACGGTCAGCGTCACGTCCTGCGGCGCCTGCCAGCCGGGGCGTGGCGACTTCTGGTGGAACGAGGCGCGCTCCAGCTTCAGCACCGGCGGCCCGAAATCCGCGCCGCGCGGCGGGAACAACTCCGTCAGCGGCCGCCCGACGAGCAGGCTCACCAGCTCCGATTGCGGGGCGCGCGGCGAGGCCTGGCCGGCGACGCGGCCGTCGCGGAACACGGTGACGCGGTCGGCGACGCGCGGCACTTCCTCCAGCCGGTGCGAGATGAAGACGATGCCGACGCCGCGCGCCGCGATCTCGCGCGTCAGCACGATCAGCCGCTCGACCTCGGCGGCGGTCAGCGCCGCTGTCGGCTCGTCGAGGATGAGGATGCGCGAAGCATAGGTCAGCGCCTTGACGATGGCGACCACCTGCCGTCGCCCGACCGAAAGTTCGCCGACCGGCTGGTCGAGGTCGAACTCCATGCCGAGCGCCGCCAGCCGCTCGCGCGCGCCGCGCCGCATCGCCGCGCGCGCCAGCACGCCGCCGCGCACGAGTTCGCGGCCGAGGTAGAGGTTGGCTGCGACATCGAGGCTCGGCACGAGGTCGAGTTCCTGGAACACGGTGGCGATGCCGGCCGTCTGCGCGGCGCGCGGATCGGCGAAGCGCACAAGCTCGCCCTCCAGCCGCATCTCGCCGCCGTCGGGGGCGATGACGCCAGAGAGAATGTTCATCAGCGTCGATTTGCCGGCGCCGTTCTCGCCCAGCAGCGCATGGATTTCGCCGCGATTGAGGTCGAAATCGACGCCGCGCAGAGCCTGAGCGCCGCCGAAGCTCTTGGTGACGCCGCGCATGTCGAGCAGAAGATCAGTCATGCTGAAGCGCCGCAAGCTTCTGGGACATCGCCGCAGGATTCGCGCTCGATGAGCGAGGTCTTCAACCGCACCGTGCGCGGTGGCCCCTGCGGCTCGGCGATGCGCTCCATCAGCAGTTGGGTGGCGCGCCTGCCGATCTCGGCGACCGGCTGGGCGATGAGCGTCAGCCGCGGCTCGAATAGTTCCGCCCATTCGAAATCGTCGAAGCCGACGAGCGACAAGTCCGCCGGCACGCGCAAGCCCAGCGCGCGCAGCGCACGCATCGCGCCGATGGTGCACAGGTTGTTGCCGCAGACCAGCGCCGTCGGCCGCTGGGGGCGCGCCAGCAGCTTGCGCACCGCCTCGGCCGCCGCCGTAACCGTGGTGTTGCCGATGCCCACGAGCCCGTCGTCGAAGCCGAGGCCGAGATCGACCAGCGCGGCGCGATAGCCGGCGACGCGCTCCATCGTGGTATCGAAGCCCGGCGCGCCGCCGACATAACCGATGCGCCGATGCCCGCGCGCCGCGACCCGCTGCACCAGGCCGGCAATAGCTTCGCCATTGTCGACGCCAACCTGGTCGAAGCTCGGATCGGGCGTGCGATCAACCAGGACGCAGGGCGTGCCCTTTTCGGCGAGATAGCGCAGCGTGCGCCGCTCGGGGTCGGCGCTGGGGGCGAGGATGAGCCCGTCAACGCGCCGTTGCAGCAGCGCGCGCACGACGTCGAACTCGATTTCGGGATCGTCGCGGGTGTCGGAGAGAAACACCATCATGCCGCTCAGCGCGCATTCGCCCTCGATGGCGCCGACGATATCGCCGAAATACGGATTGCAGGCGACCGACACCGCAATGCCGACCGAGCGCGTGCGCGAGGTCTTCAGCGCCCGCGCCACGGCGTTGGCGCTGTAGCCGGTGCGGGCGACGATTTCTCTGACGGCGCGGGCGGTGGCGGGGGCGACGCGGCGGGTGCCGTTGACGACATGGGAAACCGTGGAGACGGACACCCGCGCCTCACGCGCGATGTCGACGATCGTCGTCACAGCGTTCTCCCTGTCTCCGGAACTGACGTCCGGTCAGGCAAGACTGTCATATCGAAATCGTTTGCGCAAACGTTTTCGCATGGTGGTGACATGCGGGTGTTGCGTTTCACGAAAGGCTTGACGCAGCCCGCCGGAATCAGCGGCGCCGCGAGGTTCCGCAAGCCTCCATCGCCACCACGCAAGGCGGCAGCTTCTCGAAAAACGTCTTCACTTTCGACCGGCTCAGTCGCTTTTGCGAAAGCACCCGGCCTGACGCGTCCTGCGCGTGCGCCGCTCCAGACCAAACGGCGCCGTCAGCGCCAAACACGCTTTCCAAGCCAAGCAAGCTCCGCGCCCGACGATGGCGCCGAGGTTTACATTTCGGCAACAGTGTCTGCTTAAATCTCGTCAATCGCCGGCCCAGCGGGCGCGTTTGATGGACACCGCATGGCGCCTGCGTTAAAACCCCGGCGTAAGGGGATAGCGAAAATGAAGCTTTCGGCTTGGCGCGCGAGTGTATTCGCGGCAGGTTTGACGGTGGCGTCGTTCGCGCTCGCCGGCTGTGACGATCAGATGGATTCCTACGGCGGCCGTTCTCTGTCGGCGATCCCGCAGAAGACGTTGACGCTGATGGAAGACATCGGCACCACCGCCTCGGCCCCGGTGCTGTTCCGCGCCTACAAGAAGGAAGCCGTCTTCGAGGTCTGGAAGCAGAAGACGGACGGCCAATACGCGCTGCTGAAGTCCTATCCGATGTGCCGCTGGTCGGGCCAACTCGGCCCGAAGAAGCGCGCCGGCGACCGTCAGGTGCCGGAGGGTTTCTATTCGATCACGCCCGGGCAGATGAACCCGAATTCGCACTATTACCTGTCGTTCAACGTCGGCTATCCCAACGC
>Ga0134126_10009487_pt1 | contig 12257 bp, 8 predicted proteins | sample KB31752_FD_96881 | JGI IMG/M metagenome (GOLD analysis project Ga0134126, IMG submission 96881) | Terrestrial soil microbial communities with excess Nitrogen fertilizer from Kellogg Biological Station, Michigan, USA - KB3-175-2 | ecosystem: Environmental > Terrestrial > Soil > Unclassified ...
CAAAACCACACCGCGAACGAGTCGCGGTCGACCTGTGCGAATGGCCGCTGCGTGCCGACGCAATCGACCAGTCGCGCGGCGAACGCCTGCAGCGCCTTTTCGGCGCCAGGCTTGTCGACGGCGATCAGCCGCTCCAGCTGGGCGAAACGCAGCACGCCCAGCAGCGTCGGCCGGCAGTTCTCGCGGCTGACATCGCGGCCGATGGCGGCGAGCAGCGGCTCCCGGGTCGACACGCCAGTCACCGGGTGGCGGTTGGCGAGGCGGTGGCGGACCGACTCGAGGCGCTGGGCGACCAGGTTCACGTCGCGCATCGCGCCGACCATCTCGTCCTTCGGCTTCTCCTGGTTCGGGGCGCTGGCCAGCGCCGCGTTGGCGCGCAGCCCTTCGGCGACCACGCCGACAGCGACCAGCAGCGAGCGCAGCGCCAGCAGCGACAGCACGCTGACGAAGCCCGCGGCGATCACCAGCGACGGCGCGGCCCAGCGCAGCGTGAAGAACCGCGGCTGGGTGACGAGCAGCGCCGACACCGCAAACGGGATCGTCGCGGCGATGACACCGAGCATGAGCGCCTTGGCCCGGAACGACAGCCCGGGGACCGACAGCAGGGCGCGTGAGGACGAGGAGAGCTCCATACGCCAGAGCTTGAGCGTGGCAGCCTTCCATCACGTGAAGTTTCTTGGTGAAGCGGCGGTTTACCGTGGCCGGCTTGCCACGGCGTGCGGCTTGCCTTTTCGCGCCGGCGGCCGCCTTCATGGCCTGGGCGGACAGTTGGGGAGCCGAGACGTAACGTGAGCGAGCGCGTAGCGGTGATCGGCGCGGGCATGGCGGGGCTGTTCACGGCCCTGGCGCTGGCGCCGAGCGGCCGCCAGATCACCCTCTACGAGCGCGACCCGCCGCCGCCCGAGGGCGGCCCGGACGCCGCCTTCGAGCACTGGGCGCGCCGCGGGGTCGGCCACCTGCGCCACAGCCACGGCTTCCTCGCGCGCCTGCGCGGCCTCCTGGCCAAGGAGCACCCGCAGCTGCTGGCAGAGCTCGCGGCTGCCGGCGTGCGCGAGATCAGCTTCGCCCAGTCGCTGCCGGCGGACCTGCGCGAGACCTACAAGTCCGGCCCGGACGACGATGCGCTGACTGCCTTTGTCAGCCGGCGCACCACCGTCGAGCTGGTCATGCGCCGCTACGTCGAGGCGCTGCCGAACGTGAAGCTTCAGACCGGCGCCTTCGTGCGCGCGCCCATCTTCGAGCGTACCGGCGCCGGCCTGACCGCGGTCGGCCTGCGGCTCGAGAACGGCGACGCGCAGACGCAAGTGGCGGCCGACATCGTCATCGACGCCGGCGGCAAGGGCTCGGACGCCATCGACGCGCTGGCCGACGCCGGCGTCTCGATCCCCGAGCAGGATGAGCCCTGCGCCATCCTCTACTACACGCGCTTCTATCGGCTGCTGCCCGGCCAGGATGAGCCGAAGCCGGGCGCGGTCGGCGGCACCGGCGACCTCGGCTACCTGAAGTTCGGCGTGTTCCGCGCCGACGCCGGGACCTTCTCGGTGACGCTCGCGGCGCCGGAGGTCGAGGAGACGCTGCGCGCCGCGATCGTGCGGCCCGAGGTGTACGAGCGGGTTTGCGAGCTGCTGCCCGGCATCGCGCCGTGGACCGACCCGGAGCGGGCAGAGCCGATCACCCGCGTGCTTGGCATGGGGGATCTCTCCAGCCGCTGGCGCGAGTTCGCGCCGGAGGGCCGCGCGGCCGTGCTGAACTACTTCCCGGTCGGCGATGCGCTGGTGCGCACCAACCCGCTCTACGGCCGCGGCTGCACGTTCGCGGCGGTGGAGGCGCACCTCTTGCGCGACGCGCTGGCCGAGCGCGCCGCTCCGGCCGAGCGGCTGGTGCGCTACAGCGCCAAGGTGCGCGACGCGCTGCGCCCTTTCTACGACGACATGGCCGCGCAGGACCGCGCCTCGGCGGCGCGGGCGCTGAACGGGCTCAACCCCGACTATCGCCCCTCGCGCCGCGCCCGGCTCGCCTCGAGCTTCGCGCGCGAGGGGATCGCCGCGGCGGTTCGCGAGGACCCCGAGCTGATGCGCCAGGCGCTGCGGTCGTTCCACATGCTGGATCCGCCCAACGTCTGGGCCAAGCGCACCTCGACGCTCGGCAAGGCGGCGCGCACCTGGCTGCGCCGGCGGCTGACGCGCGCCCAGCCGCTGGCCGCCGCCGGCCCGCGCCGCGGCGAGATGTTCACCCGGCTTGGCCTCTCGGTCCGCGCGGACTACGACCGCCGGACATGGGGAGACACATGAGCGACCGCCCGGACCTGCCCGGAAACGCTTCGGTCTACGTCCCGAAGAACGTTATCGTCGTTCTGCTGGACAGCCTGAACCGGCACATGCTGGGCGCGTACGGCGGGACCGAGTTCGAGACGCCGAACCTCGACCGCTTCGCCGCCGGCTCGGTGTGCTTCACGCGCCACTACACCGGCTCCCTGCCCTGCATGCCGGCCCGCCACGACATCCTCTGCGGCGCGCTCGACTTCCTCTGGAAGGCGTGGGGCTCGGTGGAGATCTGGGAGGACGCGATCACTTACGCGCTTCGCGAGAAGGGCGTCGTCACCCAGTTGATCAGCGACCACCCGCACCTCTTCGAGACCGGCGGCGAGAACTATCACGTCGACTTCACCGCCTGGGACTATGTGCGCGGCCACGAGGGCGACGCCTGGAAGACGCGGGCCGATCCGAGCTGGGCCGGCGCGCCGTCGTTCGGCCGCGGCCACGTGCCCTACGACGACAGCCGCGGCTGGTTCCGAGCGGAAGCCGACTTCCCGGGCCCGAAGACGATGACCGCGGCCGCGCGCTGGGTCGACGAGAACGCCGGCGCGCATGACCGCTTCTTCCTGTTCGTCGACGAGTTCGACCCGCACGAGCCGTTCGACACGCCCGAGCCGTGGGCCTCGAAGTACGATCCGGACTGGGAAGGGCCGCACCTGATCTGGCCGCCGTACGCGGTGGGCGCGCAGGCCCGCGGCGTGCTGGACGCGCGCCAGGCGCGGCAGATCCGGGCGCAGTACGGCGCCAAGCTCTCGATGATCGACCACTGGTTCGGCAAGCTGCTGGACACGATCGACGCCAAGGGGCTGGCGGACGACACCATGGTGGTGGTTTGCACCGACCACGGACACTACCTCGGCGAGAAGGACGTCTGGGGCAAGCCGGGCTGTCCGGTCTACCAGCCGCTCGGCCACATCCCACTGATGATCCGCGCCCCCGGCGTGGCGCCTGGCGCGTGCGAAGCGCTGACCACGGCGGTCGACATCTTCGCGACGATCGCCGACGTCTTCGACGTGACCCCGCGGCAGCGCACGCACGGCCGCTCGCTGCTGCCCTTGCTGACTGGCGAGGCGACCTCGGTGCGCGATCACTTGCTCACCGGCGTCTGGGGCCGCGAGGTGGTTCTGGTTACCGGCCGCCACAAGTACGTGCGTGGCCCGGCCGGCGACAACGCGCCGCTCTCGATGCTCTCGAACCGCTGGTCGACCATGCCGACATTCGGTGTGCTCCCGCGCTATCTCGCGCTGCCGCTGCCTGACAAACGCGCCTTCCTCGACCGAATGCCTGGCTCCGACGTGCCGGTGATCCACCAGACTTGGGCGGCGGGCGACCCCATCCCCTACTGGGCGCTGTATCGCCCCGCCGGCAGCCACGTCTACGACCTGGAAAACGATCCGAGCGAGGACGAAAACCTCGCCGGCGGGCCGCTGGAAGCTCAGCTCGCCGAACAGCTGCGTACCGCGCTGATCGAGATGGAAGCGCCGGCCACGCAGCTCCAACGGCTGGGCCTATGAGTCCTTCCCCGTACGGGGGAGGATCGGCTTGACGGCGACCCGCCGGCAGCCACCCATGCGGCCATGCGCTACCGCCAGAGCACCGGGACGACGAGCTGGGGCTTTGCGGACCTCAAGGATGTGATGGCCAAGGCGTCGCCCTTGCGCTCGGGCGACGTGCTGGCGGGCGTGGCGGCGTCGTCCGCTGAGGAGGCGGTGGCCGCGCGGATGGTGCTGGCCGACCTGCCGCTGGCGACGCTGCTCGCCGAGCCGCTGATCCCTTATGAGGCCGACGAGGTCACCCGGCTGATCTGCGACGCGCACGATGCGGCTGCGTTCGCGCCGGTCGCTGCGCTCACGGTCGGCGAGTTCCGCGAGTTCCTGCTGGCCGAGACGACCACCACCGCGACGCTGGCGGCGCTGGCCCCTGGCGTCACGCCGGAGATGGCCGCCGCGGTCAGCAAGCTGATGCGGAATCAGGACCTGATCCTCGGCGCCAGCAAATGCCGCGTGGTGACGGCGTTCCGCGACACCATCGGCCTGCCGGCGTCGATGTCGGTCCGGCTGCAGCCCAACCACCCGACCGACGACCTCGCCGGCGTCACCGCCTCGATCCTCGACGGCCTCTTCTACGGCTGCGGCGACGCGGTGATCGGCATCAATCCGGCCACCGACAGCCCGGCGGTGATCGGCGAGCTGACCCGCCGTCTCGACGACCTCATCGGCCGCTTCCAGATCCCAACGCAGGGCTGCGTGCTGACTCACGTGACCAGCGCCATCGGCCTGATCGAGGAGGGTGCGCCGGTGGACCTGGTCTTCCAGTCGATCGCCGGCACCGAGGCCGCCAACGCCAGCTTCGGCGTGACGCTCGCCCTGCTGAGAGAGGCGCTCGACGCCGGCCGCTCGCTGAAGCGCGGCACGGTCGGCGACAACGTCATGTACTTCGAGACCGGCCAGGGCTCTGCGCTCTCGGCCGGCGCGCACCACGGGCTCGACCAGCAGACCGCCGAGGCCCGCGCCTACGCGGTGGCGCGCGCCTTCGAGCCGCTGCTGGTCAACACGGTGGTCGGCTTCATCGGCCCCGAGTACCTCTACGACGGCAAGCAGATCGTCCGCGCGGGCTTGGAAGACCACTTCTGCGGCAAGCTGCTCGGCGTGCCGATGGGCGTCGACGTCTGCTACACCAACCACGCCGAAGCCGACCAGGACGACATGGACACGCTGCTGACCCTGCTGGCGGCGGCGGGCGTCAATTTCGTGATGGGCGTGCCGGGCGCGGACGACGTGATGCTGAACTACCAGTCCACCTCGTTCCACGACGCGCTCTACGTCCGCGAGTTGTTCGGCCTGAAGCGGGCGCCGGAGTTCGAGGCTTGGCTGGCGCGCATGCGGCTGACCGACGCCGCCGGGCGCCTGGCGCCGCCCACCCGCGGTCACGCGCTGCTGGCCGCCGCCGGCTTGTCGTGAGCGACCCCCAATGAGCGACCCCTGGACCGAACTGCGGCGGCTGACGCCGGCCCGTGTCGCGCTCGGCCGCGCCGGCCCGGCGCTGCCGACCCGCGAGGTGCTGGCCTTCGCGCTCGACCACGCCCGCGCCCGCGACGCCGTGCATCTGCCGTTCGATGCGGCCGCCGTAGCGGCGCAGATCGCGGCGCTGGGCCTGCCGACGCTGACCGTCGCCAGCGCCGCGCCGGACCGGGCGGCCTACCTGCGCCGCCCCGACCTCGGCCGGCGGCTGGCGCCCGGCGAGCGGACCCGGCTCGAGACGTCGCCGTCGCGCGGCGCGGACGTCGCCATCGTCATTGCCGACGGCCTCTCCAGCGCCGCGGTGCACGCGCATGCGGCCGCGCTGATCGCGGCGCTGGCCCCGCGCCTGGGTGAAGCGGGCCTCAGCCTCGCCGACGTGGTGCTCGCCCACCAGGCGCGCGTCGCGCTGGGCGATGCGATCGGCGAGGCGCTGGCGGCGCGGATCGTCGTGTTGCTGGTCGGCGAGCGCCCGGGGCTCTCGTCGCCCGACAGCCTCGGCGCCTACATCACCTTGGGCCCGCGCGTCGGGCGCACCGACGCCGAGCGCAACTGCGTCTCCAACATCCGCCCGGCCGGCCTCGACTACGACGCGGCCGCGCACCGGATCAGCTGGCTGACCGGCGCCGCCCTGCGGCTCGGCGCCACCGGCGTCACGCTGAAGGACGACAGTGGCCTGGAGACCGCGCGGCTCGCCGCGCCCGCGGTCCCGCAACTCGCGGCGCGCACAGCCGCCCGCCCATCCAGCCATCGGCCCGAGTTCGCCGATCCGGCGACCGCCCGGATGGTGGCCTTCATCCGCGAGATCGGGATTCCCGTCGAGCGCGGGGAAGCGATCGGCGCGCTGCTACCGGGGATCCTGGTGCGCCGCGGCGGCCTGGTGGTCGACGAGCCTCGGCTCGCCTGGCCAGGCGACCTGCTGCACGAGGCGGGACACCTGGCGGTCGCCGATCCGGCGCGGCGCGGCGGCCTCGACGACGTCGGCGTCGATGCCGCCGAGGAGATGGCGTCGCTCGCCTGGTCTTATGCCGCCGCCCTTCACCTTGGGCTCGACCCCGCCGTCGTCTTCCACCCGCACGGCTATCGCGGCGGCAGCGATGCGCTGATCGCCGCGTTCGCGCGCCCTGGCGGCCCCGGCGTGCCGATGCTGCAGTACTGGGGCATGGCCCACCTGGCGAAGGAAGAGCCGGCCTTCCCGCACATGCTCAGGTGGCTGAGGTAGGTGGCGCAAGGCCGCCAAACCCAGGTCAGGCCGCCCGGAACGCCAGGGAGCAGTTGAGGCCGCCGAAGGCGAAGGCGTTGACCACCAACGACTTGGCGGTGATCGGGCGGGCCTTTTCCAGCACCAGGTCGAGGCCGCCGCACGCCTCGTCGAGGCCGAGGTAACCGAGGATCGGCGGCGCGAAGCCCTCGGTGATCGCCTGGATGCCGATCACCGTCTGCACGGCCGCGGAGGCGCCGATCACGTGGCCGTGGGCGCTCTTGGTGGCGATCACCGGGTGCTGGCCGGCGCGCTCGCCGAACAGGGTGCGGATCGCCTCGGCCTCGTTCTTGTCGTTGAGCGGCGTACCGGTGCCATGGGCGGAGATCAGCACCTGCTCGTCGTCCAAGAGGCCACCGGCCTCGCAGGCCGCGCGCATGGCCGAGACTGCGCCTTCGAGGCTGGGCTGGGTCCAGTGGAAGGCGTCCGACGAGAGGCCTGCGCCGACATAGTAGGCGAGCGGCCTCGCGCCGCGCGTCTCGGCGTGGCTCTCGCGCTCCAGCACGATCGCCGCGCCGCCCTCGCCGATCACCATGCCGTCACGTCCGGTCGAGAACGGCCGGCAGGTGGACTCGCTCATCGCGCCGAGGCTGTCCCAGGCGCGCAGGCCCCCGGGGCTGGCCATGGCCTCGCTGCCGCCGACCACCGCGAGATCCGCGAGGCCGCCGTGGATCAGCGCAGCACCTTGCGCGATCGCGTGGCCGGCCGAGGCGCAGGCGCTGGCGGTGGCGAACACCGGGCCGGTGACGCCGAACTCCATGGCGATGGCGCTGACCGGCGCGCTGACCATCACCCGCGGAATGGTGAGCGGATGCACCTTGGTCGCCTTCAGGCCGAACAGGCGCTCGTAGGCCTTTTCCAGCGTGCGCAGGCCGCCGATGCCGTTGCCCATGATCGCCGCGGCGCGCGGACCCAGCGGCGCGCCCAAGAGGCCCGCCTGGCCGAGCGCCTCGTGCGAGGCCATCAGCGCGTAGGTCGAGAAGAGGTCGAGCGAGGCGCCGATGCGGCGGCCCAGCGCCGCCTCCAGCGCCGCGTTGGCGTCGCCCTTCACCATGGCGGCGGGGAAATCGCGGGATTCGGGGCCGTACTGGCCGGGATCGAACGGCTCGATGGCGATGCCGCCGGCGCCGTCGCGCGCGGCGGTCCAGTTCTCCTCGGCGGTAAGTCCCAGGGCGGAAACGGCGCCCAGGCCGGTTACAACGAGACGCTCGGTCATCCCGCTTTAGGCCGCCTTCGCGTCGATCAGGCCGTCGATCTTGGTCAGCACGGCGCCCAGCGTGTCGGAGCGGTCGAACGCATCCTCGGCGATCTCGATTCCATACTTCTCCTCGATCGCGAACACGACGCTGACCAGGTCGACCGAATCAAGCCCGATGTCCTCGAGCTTGGCGGCGCGATCGAGCTTGGCGCGTTCGATCAGCGCCTCCTCCGAGATGATGTCGATCAATTCTTCGTCTCGCCCCGACATCCAAGTCTCCGCGAACATCGCCCCCGACCGGGCCCGGCTACAGCGCGCTAGGCAATAGCAGTCCTGCCGCGAGCGGCCAGCCCTTTCGTGCAACAGCGTTGCGCGGCCGTTCACCGCGGCGCAGCTGTCAGCGCTGAATGCGCCTAGCGCGGCATATAGGTGCGCAGCACGTCCTCGATGATCCGCTCCAGCTGGTTCAGCGTGTTGCAGACCTTCGCCACGTTGCAGAAGCGCTTGTACTCGTTCATCCGCGAATCGCCCTGGCCCCAGTAGGTCTCCGGCTCCGGATTGAGCCAGATCACCGCGCGCGCCCGGTGCGAGATGTCGCGCATGATGTCGAGCCTGGGATTCGCGTAGTTGGAGCGGCCGTCGCCCAGGATGATGATCGTCGTGTGCCGATCGAGGTCGTCGCGGTGCAGCTCGGTGAAGTCGTGGAGCGCGCGGCCGTAGTCGGTGGGCCGCATTCCGATCTTCTTGATGATCGAGGCGATGGCGCTGTCCAGCCCCTCGTTCTCGAGGATGTCGCCGACCCGGATCAGCCGGTCGGAGAAGGCGAACGCCTCCAGCTTATCGATCACCTCGTTGAGGCTGTAGAGGAACAGCAGCATGAACTGCGCGGCCGCCGCCACCGAGCGCGAGACGTCGCAGATGGCGACGATCTTCGGCTTCTCGATGGTCTCGTTCTTCCAGACGATGTCGAACGGCACCCCGCCGTAGCCCATGCTCTTGCGGATGGTCTTGCGGACGTCGAGGTAGCCCTTGTGGGCGCGGTGGCGCTTGCGGGCGTAGCGGCTGGCCAGGCGCTTGGCCATCCGCTTCACCAGCGCCTCCATCTGGCGCATCTCCTCGGGCTCGACCGCGGTCAGCTTGGCCTGGCCGAGCAGCTGCTCGCGCATCCGCCGGCCGGTCTCGCTGGCGTAGAGCGCCATCTGGCGATCGACGAAGCGGCTCGACTCCTGGAAGAGGGCCTCGCGGCGCTCGGCGAGACGGTCGGCCAGCGCGGCGTCCCTGGGCAGGCCCATCTCGCGCAGCCGCTGGATCAGCTCCTCCAGCTCGCGCAGGCCCATCTCGTCGAGGATGCGCCGCGAGAGCAGGTTGCGCTGGGTGATCAGCCGCACGTCGGTGGCGCGGGCCCGGCGCGCGGCCGCCTCCATCGCCTGGTTGAGGCTGACCGCGTCGTTCTGGAGCAGCATCTGCGCCAGCGCCAGGTCGGCGGTGTCGCCGCCGGCTTCGCCCTGCCCGCTCTGGCTCGGCTGCGGCCGCGCGGACTCGCTCTGGAAGGCGTCGCGCGTGAAGAAGGCGTCGAAGCACTCGTCGAAGCGGGCGACCTCGTCGGGGCTCTTGGCGAGCGCGACGCAGAGCGCGTCCTTCACCAGGGTGCGGTCCGCGTAGCCGATCTCCATCAGCGCGCGGTGCGCGTCGATGGCCTCGGCCGGCGAGACGCGCACCTCGGACGCCCTCAGCGCCTTGATGAACTCCTCGATGGTCGCCTGGACGGGCGCCGCGCTTGCCACGGCCCTGGGGGCGGCTGAGACGGCCATCGCCTACTCGCCCCCGCTCACCTCGGAGGCGCGGCCCAGAAGGTCGTTCAGCTTCGGCTCGACCGCGACGATGTCCTGCTCGAACTTCAGCAGCACGTTCAGCGTCTCGCGGACCAGGTCGGACGAGAGCGCGTCGGCGTGCAGCAGCACCAGGGCGCGGGCCCAGTCGACGGTCTCGGAGATCGACGGAACCTTGCGAAGCTCGATGTCGCGCAGCGACTGCACGAAGGCCACCAGCTCGCGGGTCAGCTGCGCCTCGACGCCCGGCACGCGGGTGGCGACGATCTTCTCCTCCAGGTGCGCGTCCGGCAGCGGAATGTGCAGGTGCAGGCAGCGGCGCTTCAGGGCGTCGCCCAGGTCGCGCACGTTGTTGGAGGTGAGGAAGACCAGGGGCGGGATCCTGGCCTTGATGGTGCCGATCTCGGGGATCGAGGCCTGGAACGCGGAGAGCATCTCCAGCAGGAAGGCCTCGAACGCCTCGTCGCTCTTGTCGATCTCGTCGATCAGCAGCACGCAGCCGTTCTCCGACTGCAGCGCCTTGAGCAGCGGCCGCGGCTCCAGGAACCCCTCGGAGAAGAAGAGGTCGCCCATGCCGTGCAGGCGGTCCATGGCCGCCTCCATGGTGTGCGCGCCCTCCAGCGCCTCGCCCATCCGGTCCTTCAGGATCTGGGTGTAGAGGAGCTGCTTGCCGTACTTCCACTCATAGAGGGCTTTGGACTCGTCGAGGCCCTCGTAGCACTGCAGGCGGATCAGCGGCAGGTCGAGCATCTTGGCGGCGGAGAGCGCCAGTTCGGTCTTGCCGACGCCGGCGACGCCCTCGACCAGGATGGGCTTTTGCAAATGCTCGGCCATGAACAGCGCCGTGGCGATGCGCCGCGAGGCGATGTAGCCGACGTCGGCGAGGCCGGCGATGATCGCCTCGACTGAGGCTAGCGGCGATTCCGCCACGGGGGTCCTGGAGAGCTGAACGGTCAAAGGCCTTTGGCTTTCAAATTGTATGGCCGTCGTTGCGGCCCAAATCACGCTTCTAAAGAACGTCTGTATGAAACTGGTTTGCCGGGGTTGGCCGCCGAAGGCAACCGTCAGCTTGCCGCGTGCGGGGTCTCGGCAGTCTGCGTCCAGCCGCCGCCCAGCGCCTTCTCCAGCGAGACCAGGTCCTGGTCGACGAGACCGTCGCTTTCGGCGAGCTGGGTCTCGGCCTGGTAGAGCGCCGCCTGCGTCTGCAGCACGTTGATGAAGTCGGCGAGGCCGGATTTGTAGCGGTCGTTCGCCATGTCGAAGGCCACCCGCGCCGTTTGCGCCGCGGTCCGCAGCTGGCCGTTGCGGCGTTGCTCGGCGCCGTAGCGCGAGAGCGCATCCTCGACGTCCTTGAGCGCGGTCAGCACCGCCTTCTGGTAGGCGAGGTAGGCCTGGATCCGCACCTCCTTCTTCGCGCTGATGTTGGCGCGGATCTTCCCGCCGTCGAAGACGTGCTGGACCAGCGCCGCGGTCAGCGAGGTCTGGATCGAGTTGCCGGAAACCAGGTTCTTCAGCGACTCGGAGATCAGGTCGGCCGAGCCGGTAAGGTTGATCTGCGGATAGAGGTCGCCGACCGCGACGCCGACGTCGGCGGTGGCGGCCGCCAGGTTGCGCTCGGCGACGCGGATGTCGGGCCGCCGGCGCAGCAGCTCGGATGGCAGGCCGACCGGCACGGTCGGCGGCGGCGCGGGCGGGGCGGCGACGGGCGTCAGCTCGGCCGAAAGCGCCTCTGGCGGCTGGCCGATCAAGACGCCCAGCGCATGGATCTCGCCGCGCGCCTCGGCTTCCAGCGTCGGCCGCTGCGACTGCGCGGTGGCCAGCTGGTTCTCCTGCTGGCTGACCTCCAGCCGGGTCGCGAAGCCGGCGTCGCGGCGCGCCTTGACCAGCGTCAGCAATTCGCCCTGGCGCGCCTCCTCGTCCTTGGCCACCGCGATCTGCCGCTGCAGCGAGCGCAACGTCAGGTAGTCGACCGCCACTTCCGAGACGACGCTGACCTGGGTGTCGTGCAGCGACCATTGCTGCGCTTCGACCCGGCCGCGCGCCGCCTCGACGCTGCGGCGGGTCTGGCCGAACAGGTCGAGCTCCCACGAGGCGTCGAAGCCGACGCTGTAGGTGGTGAAGTCGGTCCCCGGCAGCCCGATGCCGACCTGGCCGCCGCCGGCGCCCGAGCCCGGATTGCCGCCGCCGGTGAACGCGCCGGCCAGCTGCGAGAGGCCGGCGTTCTTGGAGAGCATGGTGTTGTTGACGCTGGGCGAGAGGTCGACGTGCGGCAGCGCCGCGGCGCCCGCGATCACCACCTGCTGGCGCGCCTCGCGGATGCGCGAGACCTCGGTGGCGACATCGAGGTTGCCGGCCATCGCCCGCTGCACCAGGCTGTCGAGCGTCGGATCGCGGAACTGCGACCACCAGGTGCGCAGGTCGGGCGACCCGGTGGTGGCGCCCGGGACGGCGGCGGTCTCCTGGAAAGCCGGCGGCGTCGGCATCTCCGGCGCCTTGTAGTTCGGCCCGACGGTGCAAGCCGCAAGCGCGGCGGCAGCCAACAGCGAGCCGGCTAGCAGCGCGCCGCGGCCTTGCGCCCCCTCCGTCAGGCCGCTTCGCGACCTGCCACCTCCCCCGCACTCTGCGGTGCGGTGGAGG
>Ga0134126_10009490_pt1 | contig 12255 bp, 9 predicted proteins | sample KB31752_FD_96881 | JGI IMG/M metagenome (GOLD analysis project Ga0134126, IMG submission 96881) | Terrestrial soil microbial communities with excess Nitrogen fertilizer from Kellogg Biological Station, Michigan, USA - KB3-175-2 | ecosystem: Environmental > Terrestrial > Soil > Unclassified ...
GGAAGGGTTTGCTGCTCCCTGCGTAGCAGTGTAGGTCATGCTGTTGGGAGAAGCCGTCAATGAGGCGGCTGATAGGGTTAGCGTGGCAGAAATCGTTCTCGTCACTCCACCACTCGTAACGGTGATCGTGGCGTTGTTCGTGCCGACAACCGCGGAGGATAGCGCAACGTTGGCTGCAATGGATCCGTTGCCGTTGCCTGACGCTGGACTCAGAGTGAGCCAGGGCGCGTTGCTACCGACTGTCCAATTTCCATTCGAATTGACCACCACGGTTTGGCCTGCCGGATTGGTCCCTCCCTGAACTCCCGAGAAAATCAACGATGACGGACTAAGCACAACGGTTGTCGAGGGGGCAGTGACTGTAAGGGAAATGGGGATGGAAACAGAGGCTGCATTGGCTGCATTGATGGTGACCAGGGTATTGTAAGTGCCTGCCGTCAATGAGCCGGGGGTAGTGGTTACAGTGACCGAACCATTGCCGGTCCCCGAGGTTGGGGAGATGCCCAGCCAAGAAGCGTCCTCGCTGGCCAACCAGCTAAGGAGTCCGCCACCGGTGTTGGAAATGCTGACAGTCTGCGAGCTAGAAATGCTACCCCCCTGCACGGCTGTAAATGAAAGAGTGGCTGGGCTTGTCCCGATGGTAGGGGGTATAGGGGCAGCCTCTACGGTTAGGTTGACTGGAATGGTGACAGCTGTAGCACCAGCAGCGCTCAGGGTAATTGTTGCATTGTAAATGCCGATGGGGAGGGAGCCAGCAGTGGCGGTTACCGTGATTGCACCAGTGTCCTTGCCGGAGGCTGGACCTAGAGTCAACCATGCTGCGGTAGCCGTCGCATTCCAGTTCAATGTTCCCTGGCCTATGTTTGTAACGGTAAGAGTTTGCATTGTCGGACTGCCCTCTCCTTGTCGAGCACTGAAAGAAAAGCTTGGGGAACTCACTCCTATAACAGGCTTTGGCAATTGTGGAGACGGAATGGGGATGAGCGACGGCGCAGCAAGTGGTGTTAGTCCCGGCATTTCAGACATGAGCCTGCGCATTGGAGCTGTTGGTCGGGTTTGCATCGGACTGGCTATCTGAGATTTTCCTTGAGAGTTGTTCTGCTGAACTGTGACCGTATCCAGACTAGTCGCTGCTAATGCTGGCTGTATCGATGGAATCATGGGCTCACAAACCAACAACAACATGCTCGTACCGGCCGAGAGGAACAACAATTGCTGAATCTTTTGGCGCATTATCGAAGTCCTCCAAAGCACATTACGACCTGTTGGTTTTGCACAAGGCTAGGAAGCAATGAGCAACTTAGATGCCCTTTGCAAATGGAAGAACAGGTGTTGGCCAGTGGTGAACTCAAACGAGGTAGATTTTCTTGGGTTTTACTGGAGACTGTCCCGCCAAGATATGCATTTCGAAGAGGGTGTCTAGATGGATTAGGGGGATTTTATATTTCTTTAATGTACATGTGAAGTGATGGTTTATGTTTTATGCTTATCCTAATAAAAACAATCCATCTTATATTTATTCAGCATGTGCAGGCATGAGAGGATCTCTTTGATAATATTGGGGCTGATATGAAAAACGTTTTCTTTGCAAGGATGACCGTGTCTGGAATATGTCGTTAAAGCATGTGATAACCAGAACAGGTCGACAAGGCGTACTCTATTCTCCGGCTAAGTTATGACAGAGCGCCAGGATGTTGCTGCGCGTCAGAGCGGCCGAGAGGGCCTGCTGTGCTGCTGACATGAGCCGTAATAATGTGCGACGGATAGATGAATGCCTGTCCCAACCGTGTTGAACACCAGAAACCGTGGTGGCCGCAGGCGGCTCATACCCCAACAAGGTGGCCAGCGCGGCATCGGCACACAGGGCTACAGGTCCTGGCAGCGGTCCCCCCCACGGTCCACAGCGCGAGCAGTGTCCTCACCAACTGGGCTGACGGCAAGTCCCGCTGCCGCTGTTTGATCCGGATCTGAGCATTGACCACCTGCGCAGCCCCACGCAGCAGAACAATTCGATCACCAACGGCACCCTCGTATGCGCGGTGATGAGACTGGGAACAAGGCGGTCATCGCTCTCGAACGGGAGTCGAGAACACTCAGGCGATCTCAGGCCTCAGTCTTTTCCAGTGTCACATTTGCTTACTGGCTGACAGCTGAAACAATGCCGATGCCATGCAGATTCCTGCTCTTCATGCGGCCGGAAACAATCTTGGTCTCTTTTCCTGTCGCATGCTTAGCCGGAGATTAAGGGCGTAGCCTTTTCCTTGACGACCAAGGCATCTTCTGCCATTGTTAGTGGCATTTGCATCACTACGCAGTAGGGGGTGGTATGAAAAAGCGAGAATCGCGTTCAGTTGCCGTTGTGGGATTGGGCTATGTAGGTCTTCCAATTGCCGTGGCATTTGGGAAAATTGCTCCTGTCGTTGGTTTTGACATCAATGAAAGGAAGATTGAAGAGTTGCAAAAAGGAATCGATCGGACAGGAGAGGTATCAGAAAATGATTTGGCCGCTGCTCAAATAAGATTTTCATCGGAACCCTCGGACCTTAAGACGGCTAACTTCATTATTGTTGCAGTCCCGACTCCCATCAATGAAGCGTTACAGCCGGATCTTACCGCCTTACAAAAAGCCTCTGAGCTGATCGGGCAAAACCTGTCTTCGGGTACCATCGTGGTTTATGAATCGACCGTTTACCCGGGTGCAACAGAAGAAGTTTGTCTACCAATCTTAGAAAGATCTTCCGGGATGAAAGCGGGCGTCGATTTCAAATTGGGTTACTCGCCGGAGCGAATAAATCCAGGGGATAAAGAACATACCCTAGAAAAAATCACCAAAGTGGTATCGGCGCAGGACCCTGAATCTCTGGACATCGTGGCGGACACATATGCATTAGTTGTGAAAGCTGGCATTCATCGAGCATCAAGTATCAAGGTGGCGGAGGCAGCCAAAGTCATCGAAAATACTCAACGTGATCTCAATATAGCATTGATGAATGAGCTTGCTTTGATTTTTCATCGACTAGGAATAGATACCACATCTGTTCTTGAAGCCGCGGGGACGAAGTGGAATTTTCTCAAGTTCTCTCCTGGTCTTGTCGGTGGTCATTGCATCGGCGTGGATCCTTATTATTTGACTTCAAAGGCGGAATCCGTCGGCTATCATCCTCAAGTGATTCTTTCTGGCCGGCGTATTAATAACGGTATGGGAAAGTTTGTGGCCGAACACACCATGAAGCTGCTCAGCCACTTATCGCGACCTGTTAATGAACTCAGAGTAGGAGTGTTCGGTTTGACGTTTAAGGAAAACGTGCCGGATCTCCGTAACAGCAAAGTGCCTGATATCATCTCCGAGCTTCGTGAATATGGAGTCACGGTACTCGTGCACGACCCTATTGCAGAAAATGAAGAAGCCGTGGCAGAGTACGGCATTCACCTTCTCGAATGGGAAAAAATGAAGGATCTTGATGGATTAATTGTTGCCGTTGCACACAAAAAGTTTTCCGATATGAGTGTCGCCGATCTACTAAAGCCTCTTCGCAATAAAGAGCAAGGTGTCGTGATCGACGTCAAGAGCATCCTTGATCCAGACCACATTCCTGCATCGACAAGATACTGGCGTCTATGAAGACACCGGGATATTCGAGGAGCAGGAGAAGCGCCAAGCGAGCCATGAGGATATGCGCTGTAATCCATTCAATACACTTCAGTCTGAATCCTGCGTGCAAAGTGCTGTCTTGAGAGTTTGAGTCACTCGACATGGTGGAGGGCATATTGCCAGGCGGTTCCCCGAGCGCCGCTTGCGGGTAAGGCCAAGCAGGGTCGGTTGTCGGTTCGACGAAGCATAACCGGCATCACCAGAATGTGATGTCGAAGTGGCTGCAACGTGGCATGCTGAAATTCTGATGGCAGACAGAGTCGCTTGAATCAGGTCATCAAGTTGTAGGCGAACAGAAGCAGATGGAAGTACGTCTCGTTGGCCATGAAGTGACGGGTGGAGATAGATGCAGCTCAGGGCGTAATCCTCGTTGAGCTGTTTGATGAGCAACTCCGCCTCGGCACGATCGTCATAGAAGCGCCAGAGGTTCAGCAATTGCACTGGCAGAGTCGTGACCAAGACTTGCTCGTGATATGAGCCAAGCTTGAAAAGTGTCAGTTGCTCGCTCGGTTCTTCTGCTGGGGCCGGCGGACGACGACAAAGCGATAGAGAGACGCGGCCACTGAATGGGCCGATCGCGGAATTCCGCCACTTCAATGCCCACGGCTGAAACTCACAGGGCCATCAGACGGGCGACAATCACGAACCGAGCCCGCTGCGCGTCGAGTCATAGGACCAGCCTGTGGTCGTAAAACCCTTTGTCCGCACGGACAATCACCAACCGACCTCCCGCCGGAATCTTCCCGAAGCAGGTCGCGGGGTCTACTGGCCGTATGGGCATCGCTCGGCCGCAGCTCGCCATGCCAAAAGTCCTTGGTCCGGCTCTCGAAGCGGAGCGGATGGTACGACGGCTTGATCGGGTTGTAGCCCACCCGTGCGCGCTCCTGGTTGCCATAGACGACCAGAACGGTGGAGTCGATATCGAAGATCAGCCATATCGGCCGGTGTGGTCGTGCCGTCATATGCATCAGGAAGCGATCGTGCAAGGCGTGCAGTTTTGGCAGTGCCGTCGGGGCCACAGGCAGCAAGAATCGCCACACTGTGGACGGGTTCGGATAGGTGTGCAGCCACGTGAGGTCCTGGAAAACGCCGTTCGGCCGCAGCAACTGGATCGTCTCGATGCGGTCCAGCCCAAGGATCATCGGATAGAGCAATGCCAGCAGCATTTAGCCGACGCTGTAACGATTGCTCCGCCGCGTCACTCGGAATTTGGCGGCAATCCCGTCCTTGAAGCCGAAGCGCGACAAGAACCGATGCAGGAGATATACACCACCATAATGCGTCAGCGTCGTCGTGCCAAACTTAATTGTCAGCTTTCGAGATCCTCGGGGCATGGGAGTGAAGGTTCCTGAAAAAGTAGCATTCACTCAATCCCCAGGTGCTGGACGCTGACAGCTTGGTTGGACAGGATCTGCCGGTTCATAACTGGCACCTGGTGGTGTAAGCCTATGCGGCAATGGGCCGCGCTTCAATAGTAACCCTGTAACCGGTCCGCACTGATCTCCCATACCTGCTCCAGCGCCTCAAACACATAGGCCAATATGTGGGCGGTTTCAAGTTCCAAGTGCAATGGGTGAATGATGGCGCACGTGCGCATAGGCTTCCAGTGGCGTGGCAAAGTTGAGACATGTGTGGGACACGTGTTCAGCCGATAGGCGATGGCGGTCAACTCCCATTGGGTGTAGCCGGATAGGGCAGTGCCTTTCGGCAAGTACTGACGGAGCAGGCCATTGGTGTTTTCATTGGTGCCGCGCTGCCAGGGACAATGGGGATCGGCAAAGAAGACGCGGATCATGAGATGCTGAGCCAGCCGTTCGTGGGTGGCCATCTCTTTGCCCCGGTCATAGGTCAGGGTCTGGCGCAGTGCGCCGAAGCTTCTTGGTGAAGCCGCGATAGGCGCTCTCCGCACCGTACCCTCCATTTTTTCCAACAGCAGGCCGACGGTGATCAGCGTCATGTTGGGAATCTGGCCGCTGCGGTCGGTTCCCCAAGTGCGTAGCCGATGCGTCTTGCGTGCCTGACGCACAGGGCCCCCAGCAATCCGGTCCGCAAGGCACCACGCGGCAGCACATACAGGCCAGCATAGATAGTTTCGGCGGACAGCTGCTTCCCCCATGTCGCCGGGCAAGATAGGCGCGGCGGAGATATAAGTCACCAATCACCGAAATAGAAAGTCCCCCCCAATAACGACCAGAATGTCCCTTCACCGATTATCCAGCGGGAGGAGAGACGAATGCTGCGAAAGAAGGACTTCATGGTGATTCAGGCATTGGCACAACGGGGACTCTATCGGCGCGACATCGCGAAACAGGTCGGCGTGCATTCCCGGACCGTCCGCCGGGCGCTCGCCCGTGGGGGGAGCGCCAGCCCGGCGACCAACCTGCCGGGGTAGTCGACTGGATCCCTACCGGGCGACATTGACCGGCTATTAGCGGAGGACGTGTGAAACGCCGTCGTGATCTTCCAAGCACTCCAGGCCAAGGGGTACACGGGCCGACTCTCGATTCTACGGGACTACATCCAGCCCAAACGGGCGGTGCGCGTTCGACGGGCGACGGTGCGGTTTGAGACGCGGGTCGGCAACTGCAGCGCGATTGGGCTGAGCACCACACGCATATCGCTGGCCAGGAGACTGTGGTCACTTCATCGTGAACACGCTGAGCTTCTCACGGCGATTCCACTTCTGGTGTACGGATAGCGAGGACGCCGAGCACACCTATGACGGGCTGATCCGCAGCTTCGAGTGGTTCGGCGGGGTACCCGCCAAGGTCCTGGTCGACAATCAGAAAGCGGCGGTGCTCGCACATCCTCGTGGCGGTCCTGCTCGGTTCCATCCACGGTTTGTGGATCTGGCGGGCCACTTGGCTTTGTGCCCCCGCGCCTGCCGACCAGCCTGCGCGCAGACGAAGGGTTAGGATGAGCGGATGGTGGGCTATGTGAAGCACTTCTTTGTCCGCTACCGCGCCTTCGAGAGTTGGGCGCACCTCGATCTGTCAGCGGTCATGCAATAATCCCAGATGTGGTCAATGAATTCTCCCCACCCCCTCACCGAAGGAGGTACGATGAGGCTTGACGATGGCAAGAAGATGACGATCATACCCCCCCGGTGGGGAGGGTATGCATGGTGGATGAAGAGCAGTAGGTAGAGATTCGACGGTTGCGAGATGAGGCGCGAGTATCCATTTCGGAGATTGCGCAGCGGTTGGATTTGGATCGGAAGACCGTGCGGCGCAGTCTGCCGCAGACGACATGGTAACCCTATCGCCGAGCGGCGATGACGGAGACGCTGCTGACCGTCCATGCCGACTTTGTGCGGGCCCGTGCGCCACAGGTCCATTATTCGGCGCGGATTCTGTATCAGGAACTGCGAGCGGCCTCGCTGCCTGAGGTCGAGATCCGTGATCTGGCCTGTTATGAGGCGCCGTGCGGGCGCCCGGCATCGCAGGAGGTGCGACCATGGATGCAGCGCAACTGGACCGGCTCCGCGACCACCTGACGCGGCTACTGCTTTTGAAAAGCCGCGAGCGGCTCGACGCGCTCTTACAGGAAGCCGCGGCGAAGGGTCGTATGCCGACTTCCTCGACCAGGTGCTCAGTGAAGAAGTCGACGCCAGGCCGAGAAGAATATCACGATGCGGACGTGTCTGATCCGGTTTCCATTTGTGAAGAGTTTGGACGCCTTCGACTTCACCTACCAACCTCCTTGGATAAGAAGCAGCTGCAGCAGGTGGCGACCTGCCACTTCATCGAGCATGGCGAGAATGTTGTGCTGCTGGGGCCACCGGGTGTCGGCAAGAGTCATCTGGCCATCGGGCTGGGGCTTCACGCGATCGAGCGGGGCTACCGGGTGTTGTTCACCACGGCAGCCGCCATGATTGCGACCCTGACACGCGCCCTGACGGAGAATCGGCTGGAGGACAAGCTGAAGCTCTACACCATCCCGCGCTTGTTGATCATTGATGAGATCGGCTATCTGCCGATTGACCGGACGAGACGAACTTGTTCTTCCAGCTCATCTCGCGCCGCTATGAGAAGGGGCCGATGATTCTGACCAGTAATCAGAGCTTCGGCGCGTGGGGGGGAGGTCTTTGGCGACCGGGTGTTGGCAACCGCGATCCTGGATCGGGTCCTGCACCGCGCGATCACCATCAATATCCGAAGCCATTCGTATCGACTGAAGGAGAAGCTCAAAGTTGTGCGAGTCGAAGGAGCAACAACAACTTAACGGGGGTGAGGAATTTTCGATGACCATAACTGGGGAAATTTGGATGCCCCTTGACCTCAATCAGCTCACCGAGCAGTGGCGCGAGAGGAGGCGGACCAGCGATGCCACGGCACCGTGCAGGAGATCGTGACCGAACGGTTTGCCCGCGAGGCGCCGACGCTCCACCCGCTGTCGAGCTCCCGCTATGACACCGTCTCCTGTGGGATCCGGCAGGTGAGCTGGGGACGCCTACGTCGACGTCCGTGGTCGCCGATACAGTGTCCCGGCTGACTTGGCGGGCCAGACGGTCCAGATCCAGCTGACGCTTGAGAGCGAGTTGGCCGTCTACGACGGTGAGCGACTCGTGGCGAACCATCGGGTGGTTTCAGGAGCGCCGGGCTGGGTCACCGTCCCGGCCCACCGGACGAAGAAACGCCTGCCCCGGTGCGGCCTCATCAGCCGCTCACGGTGAGCCCTCAGCCCAATGTCGTCTTGGCTATATGTAAGCCCCCGCTACTGCATGGGCAGGAAATGCGGGTGTGAGGGGATGCCGCCTCCAGCGGGCAACGCGCCGTGATCCGGGAACATGCCCCCGATGCCAAGGTTTCATCCAAGCGAACGCCCCTCGCCATCAACCCTTGAGCGAGGCGGAGCATGCCCGTAATCGCACGAAGGTGAAGGTCCGTGCGAAAGTCGAGCATGTGTTATTGGTGCTCAGGCGGATCTTCGGGTGTCCAAGGTTCGGTACCGTGGGTTGGCGAACGAGGTAACCGGCTGCCCGACGGGCCAACCCCCGATAAGCCCGGACCATCGCCCCCCACACGGATGGCCCTGGTTGACCATCTCAGGAACAGATTTCTACCCCAAACGTGAATAATCAGACGTTCCTTAGGTGTTAAACAGCTACTCGACTTTCGCTGACAGCGTAATCCAACATATAGCTCGGAAGAGAATTTGATGCAACACCATTGAGAACCACATGAATGGGTCTGTCTGCACGCAGCGATCCAATCGCCTGTGTGACAGCTTGCTTGGACGTCAGGTTAGCTCTTACCACAAGGAGGAGGAAATCGCTATGACTTTCCAGCACATTCATCGTAGCCACAGGGAGAATTGGTGGGGCATTCAGGAGAATATAATCAAATTCCTCTCGCAATTGTGACAAAACACGATTGAGTTGCCCCGCCCTTAGTAGATCATTGGAATCAGCCACAGATTCACCAGCCGGCATAATCCAACATGGAACATCCGTGAAGGAACTCATGGCCTGCTGTAGTGGAATGTCACTTCTTAGACAATCAATGAGCCCATACCTTACCGGTAATTCTAGGAAGGCCGTCAGTTCTGGGTAGACAAAATCACAATCCAGCAGGAGTACACGTCTTCCAAAATCTCGCGACAGGGTATAGCCAAGATTAATCACGGTCGTCGTCTTTCCCTCGCCTTTGATGGCACTCGTCACAGCAACTACCATCGGGGCCCCGGTCGTATTGAGCAACTGCAATCTCGCCGCGGCAACACGGTACTGCTCAGCAGCCATTGAACGGGGAAACATCTTCGCAACAAATCTCCGGTCGATCTCGTGTAAGCTTGACCGCTCGGCTAACGGTTGCTTGCTTGGTACGATCTCTGACCGGGATCCCATGGTCATACCCAACGAAGGCCTTGGCAGAGCAGCAGACTGGAAATACCCTGGGTCACTTGTCGTACGCCACAGCGATGAAAAATCCGGAATGGCTGCCAACAGCCGAGGACCCGCGAGCAGGAGTTCGACATCTTCTGGACCTCGGAACTGAGGAGTGAGTCGCTCGCGCAATATAGAAAGTCCTGCTCCAGAAACACACCCGAACAGGAATCCTAATACCAAGACCTTCAGCTTATTTGGAACGACAGGAGATCTTGGAAAACTGGCATGGTCGAGAATTCGAAACTTTCCTCCCTTTTGTCGCTTTTCCACGTTTTCTTGAACCCGTGTATGCAACCGCTTATCAAGCAGCATTGCGTAATTGGCTTTCATATTGTTGTAGTCGCGTTCGAGAACCAACAGCTCTTGCTCAACTTGCGGCGAGCGATCCAAACGCTTCTCAAAATCCCGCTTGGTAGCATGCAGCTGCTCTAGACGTCGTTGGAGAAGAGTTACCTCGGTACGCGCTTCGCTCTGCTGTCTCAACAAATCTTGAAGGTAAGGGTCCAGCGTCACCTTGTCCGGCCGAATTGCGTCTTTACCGTACAAATTGGTCAATTCCTCTTCCACCTGACGGATTTCCTCCTTGGTTAAGATGATCTCCGGATATCCGTCATAAAACTCCGCTCTGAGCTTTACCAGTTTCTCTCTGAGTTCCCTTAGGTGCCGAAATAGCGGGTCTGGCTCCATTGTGCGTCCCGTCGAGAAACCTGGACTCTGTTGACCGGACACACGATACTGGTGCACCGCCTGATTCAGCGTGGCCAATTTGTCGGAATGGCGCTCAAGACTCTCGGTGCTAGTCGTAATATCCGCTTCTGTTCGATCCAAGCCACGGATATTGGCATCCGCCTGCTGAGGAAGATCGCCCAAGTGTGACTTCTTGAATTGGCTGATATTTTCCTCACGCTTTTCCAGCTCATGCTTTAGCACTCGCAGCTCTTCGTCAAGGAATTCTCCCGTACCTTCGACATCCTTCTCACGCTCCCGGTTGTTCTCCTCAATGAATTTGTCTGCGATTCGCGCCGTCACTTGCATGGCTGTTGTCGGATTCTCGTGCATAAAGGACACCACGAAGCCTTCAACCAAACTTTGTGGAGACATGGCTACGGCCGGATCCATCTTCACCCGCTCAACCCGCGTCATGTCCAGTATTCCGAAAAGGGCGTTACGCTGTTCTTCCTGATTGAGCTCACTTGGGAACAGGTTAAATTCCTTTGCAATCCCACTCATGAAATCTTTGTTGATGATTTGCCGCTGGATAAGAAAAAGACGCTGCTCGAAACTTCCTCCTCCGTCTCCGTCTTTATCGATAACGTTGTTGATTCCCCCATGTTCTTCCGCCACAATCATCGTTTGTGATTGAAAATATTTCGTAGCGAGCAGGTAGTACCCCCAGGCCAATGTCAAAGAAAGGGCTATCGCGCCCGCGATGACCCATTTGTTGCGTGATGCAATGAGTGCATACTCGCGGATGGCGACCATTCCTGTGTGTTCTGCTGGAATGCCTAAACCAGGCGATCGCATGCTTGTCCTCCGGACAATCTTATAGTGAAGTATAGAGAGATTCCGACATTGTAACGACGCACTGGTAGAACTGCCAACACATCATCATCATCTTATCTTACAACGATCCAGCTGGCACCGTTGAAGACTCCACACCTGATGAAACGCACGTTTGGAACATCGGGACAATTTCCTTGAGCCGTTCGAGCAACACGCCGGCTTCGTCATGATAACTTGCCGCTTCCAATGCAGATAGTTTTTCTCGAAACTCTTCGAAGTCGAGCTGGCGTATCGTCCGAATCTGCAAGATTTTCTCTAAGGATGATCGCACCGCAATCTCTCCCTCACCGACTAATTCCTCGTAAAGCTTTTCCCCAGGACGAAGACCAACGAATCGAATAGGAATGTCTTTCCCGGGATTGAGCCCGGACAGTCGAATGAGACTCCGAGCGATATCAAGAACTTTGATTTGCTCTCCCATATCGAGAATATAAATATGGCCTTGCTCGCCAATAGTTGCCGCCTGCAGCACTAACTGAACTGCTTCAGGGATAAGCATGAAGTATCGTCGGATCTCCGGGTGTGTAACGGTCACTGGCCCCCCAGCTCTAATTTGCTCCTGGAAACGCAGCAATACACTGCCACTGCTACCAAGAACATTGCCAAACCGCACCAGAAGGAAGCGAGTCCGACTCGTCCTCGCAATATCCTGAATAATGAGTTCAGCCACCCGCTTAGTAGCTCCCATCACACTCGATGGGTTGACCGCTTTGTCAGTCGAAATATGGACGAATTGTTCGACTCCGTAGAGACTCGCGGCTTCAGCAGTGACACGCGTACCGATGCAGTTGTTCTTCACGGCTTCCAGGGGATTCAGCTCCACGAGAGGGACATGCTTATGTGCTGCTGCATGGAATAGGATCTGAGGTTTATACTGCTCCAGAACGGCACAGAGTCGCTGGGCGTCAGTGACATCTCCAATCAGCGGGACAATGGGAAACGCAAGTCTCCGATCATCTAATTCTTTATGGACGTTGTATAGACTGTTCTCATGGCGCTCGTAGAGCAATAGCACTTTCGGTTCAAACAAGATAATCTGACGAGCCAATTCCGAACCAATCGATCCGCCGGCCCCCGTAATCAGCACACACTTACCTCTAACCATCTGTCTGGTAGCCTCATTGTCTAGATCAATGGGTGCACGTGACAA
>Ga0134126_10009492_pt1 | contig 12254 bp, 10 predicted proteins | sample KB31752_FD_96881 | JGI IMG/M metagenome (GOLD analysis project Ga0134126, IMG submission 96881) | Terrestrial soil microbial communities with excess Nitrogen fertilizer from Kellogg Biological Station, Michigan, USA - KB3-175-2 | ecosystem: Environmental > Terrestrial > Soil > Unclassified ...
AATCCGGGTGGGGGTACTTATTCATCAGCCAACGCGGCTACTTTACCTAATGGAACACCAGTATCTATTAGTAATATAAATAATGGTCAGGATCAATGTACATCAGCAAGTAATCCAAGTTATTATGTAGATAATAGTACAGGTACGGATGTTGTTTATGAAGGACTCACAACAGCCATTACTTCCGTTAAAGCAGTTGTTCCTTGTAGTACATATCATATGAAAATTGCTATTGCAGATGTAGGAGATGAGGCCTTTGATTCAGGTGTTTTTATACAAGGCAACTCACTTAATTGCACAAACACACCAACTATTACTACAAGTGCAACCCCGGCAAACTGTGGCGTATTAGGCTCGGTAGCGGTTGCAGTAACTAATTATACAGGTACACCAACTTATCAATGGTTACCAGGTGGTGCAACAACACCTTTAGTAAATAATTTATCTGCTGGTACATACAGTTGTTTGGTTGGTTTACAATCGGGTTGTGGTTTAATAACTCAAACTGTAACAGCAGTAGTGTCTTCTTTAGGGGCAACTTTTACTTATACAGCTACAACACAAAATCCTTTGTGTGCTAATGGAACCAATGGTAATGCAGGTGTTATTGTAAGCGGCGGTGTAGCCCCTTATACTTATACATGGACAACTACTCCCCCACAAAATACAGCAATAACAACATCCAGTCTTGCAGCAGGAGTCTATATTGTTAATGTAACAGATAACATTGGTTGCTCGGGTTCAACAACTGTTACGCTTACTAACCCACCTGCCATTGTAGCTTCAGTAACTACATTATCAACAACTTGTACAGGCTCTATCGGAGCTGCAACAGCATCGGTAACAAGTGGTGGTACAGCACCTTATAATTATGTGTGGAATACAGGTGCTATTACCCAAACCATAAATAATTTAGCACAGGGTGTTTATTCTGTTGCTATTTCTGATGTAAATAGTTGTACGGCAACTGCTACCGGAACTGTAGGTGTACAAGGGTTTACCTGGACCGCATCTACAACAGGTACAAACCCCTTATGTGTTGGTGCTGCCAATGGTTCTGCAACAGTTAGTATAACTAACCCGGGAGCAAATATTTTTACATATAGTTGGAATACTATACCAATTCAAACAACAAGTGTAACCGCAGCAAACCTAGCAGCAGGCAATTATGCCGTTACTGTAACCGACAATAATGGCTGCGTAAGTAATGCACCTGTAACTTTAACTAACCCCCCACCCATTACAGCAACTGTAAATACATCGCCAACAATTTGTTCTGGTGCTATTGGTAGTGCTACGGTAAGTGTTTTAAGTGGCGGCACTGCTCCTTATACATATACATGGTTAACAAATCCGGTACAAACGTCATCTGTAGCTATTAATTTAGCTAAAGCAACTTATTCCGTAATTGTAATTGACGTTAATGGTTGCTCTGTAACTGATACGGGCACTGTTCATTCAACTGGGTTTACTTGGTCTGCGGTGGCTACGGCTTCTCCAACCAAATGTTTTAATACTGCAAATGGTTCTGCTACTGTAACTATTGCAAATCCTATTGCTGGTAGCACCTACAATTATTCTTGGACTCCTACCGGACAAACAGCAGTAACTGCTAATAATTTAGCTATGGGTAATTATACAGTTACTGTAAAAGATAATAATGGATGTATAAGTACGGCAACTACAACAGTTAAACAGCCTGTGCAAATGAATTTAAATACACAATCTAATCCTGCTATATGTACTTCAAGTAGTGGAATCGCATCTGTTACAACGTCAGGCGGTACTTTCCCATATACCTATAGTTGGAATACGAACCCTATACAAACTACACAAAGTGCTGTAGGTTTAATGCCAGGCCAGTATGTAGTAGCGGTTACAGATATTAATAATTGCTTAGCAACTACAACTGCCATAGTTGGTGATACTGTTGATTTAAAAGTAACAGCATCTCAAAGCCCCGATTTATGTAGTAAAGGAGTAGGTAAAGCAATAGCAAACCCAAAAGGACAAGCACCATATACATATATTTGGAATACAAACCCCGTACAAATTACCCAAACTGCAGATAGTTTACAGATAGGGAGTTATTCGGTTACAGTAACAGATGCTTTTGGTTGCATTAGTGGAGCATCAACTACCGTGGTTAACCAAAATGATATACTTAGTGCTGATTTTTCAACTTCACCTGAAGGACTTATTAATGCCGAAGACCCTATTACAATGAATGTAAATATAAACGGACCCTGGAAAATAGATACAGCTTACCTTTCAAATGGTGTACCCATAACTAAAAACCCGTTTCCATATACATTTTATCAGTACGGAAATTATACAGCTACTTACTATTATATAAGTATTAATGGCTGTAAGGATACTGTTGCTTACGATATAATTGTAAAAGATTATATAACATTATATATACCAAGTGCATTTACACCCAATGGTGATGGAAGAAACGATTATTTTGAAGCGCAAGGCACTTTTATAAAAACTTTTGAAATATATATTTATGATAGGTGGGGTGTACTGGTTAAAACAATGGATAATATTTCAACCATGTGGGATGGAAGTAAAAATGGCGGGCAAGCACCAGAGGATATATATGTTTATAAAGGAACAGCTTCAGATATTTTTGGCAAACATGTTACTTTTCATGGACAAATAAACCTTATCAGATAGTTTATATTCTTAGTCCCACATCTTCAATTTTGAATTAGTTTCTATTATCTTTGCTTCAAACACAAAGTATGCAGTTATTAACAGGAAAAATAGCAATTATAACAGGTGCCTCGCGTGGCATTGGACATGGCATTGCACTTGCATTTGCCAAACAAGGTGCTAATGTTGCCTTTACGTATTTAAGTTCAGAAGAAAAAGCAAAAGCTTTAGAAGCTGAGCTTGCTGCTTTTGGCATTAAAGCAAAAGGTTATAAAAGTGATGCAGCTGATTTTAAAGCCGCGGAAGAATTAGTAAATAATGTGGTTGCTGAATTTGGCACAGTTGATATATTGGTAAACAATGCTGGGATAACCCGTGATACTTTATTAATGCGCATGAGCGAGCAACAATGGGATGAGGTTATTAGCGCAAATTTAAAATCGGTTTTTAATTTAACTAAGGCAGTTACCAAGCCTATGCTAAAAGCAAAAAAAGGCTCTATTATAAATATGAGTTCGGTAGTTGGAGTAAAAGGCAATGCAGGACAAAGTAATTACGCCGCATCAAAAGCTGGTATAATTGGTTTTACAAAATCTATTGCATTGGAGTTGGGTTCGCGTAATATACGCAGTAATGCCATTGCACCGGGTTTTATTGAAACTGAAATGACTGCTGTGCTAGATGAAAAAGTTGTTCAGCAATGGAGAGATGGCATTCCGTTAAAACGTGGCGGCAGTGTTGATGATGTGGCTAATGCAACTGTATTTTTAGCAAGCGATATGAGTGCTTATATAACCGGGCAAACCATTAATGTTTGTGGGGGGATGCTAACCTAATTGAGAATTTTCAATTCTTAATATAGAATTTTGATTACTACCGAGTATCCTATATGGCTTGTACTGGTTTGCCTTTTGGCAGGATTGGGGTACGCATTTTTATTGTACCGAAAACCTAAACAAGATGTAAATAAAACCATTCACTATTTATTATTTGCACTTCGTTTTTTAGTTGTTTCTTTCCTTTGTTTTTTCTTATTAAATCCATTAATAAAAAACACGACGACCTATATCGAAAAACCTATTATAATTATAGCTGCAGATAATTCGGCATCGGTTACAAAAAATAAAGATTCGACTTTTTATAAAAATGAATTTCCGGCATCGTTGCATAAATTCAGTGAAGCATTAGCAGATAAATATGAAGTCCATTTTATAAAATTTGCTGGCGATGTAAGGCAAGATGATACACTTAATTTTTTAGGTAAAGAAACTAATTTGTCAAATGTATTTGGAGAAATTCAAAATAATTTTGAAGGGAAAAATGTGGGTGCTGTTGTGTTGGCTACTGATGGTTTATATAACACAGGCAGCAACCCTATATCAGATTTGGGTAATACTAATTACCCTGTTTTTGCAATTGCTTTAGGAGATACCACTTTACAAAGAGATGCTTTTATTAAAAAAATAAATCATAACCAAACCGCCTATATAGGTAATCAGTTTCCGGTTGAGATACAAATGCAAGCAGCTGACTTACAAGGCAAAGATGCTGTGTTAAGCATTGTGCAGGATGGTAAAAAAATAGCCGAACAAAAAATAAAATATACATCTAACAACTACACAGGTATTTTAAATTTTTTATTGAATGCTGATAAAGCAGGAGTGCAACGCTATCAAGCCTTACTTACATTTACGGAGGGAGAGCAAATAAAAAATAACAATGCTATGCCTTTTGTGGTTGATGTTATTGATAAGCGCGAAAAAATACTATTATTGGTTGGTGCCCCTCACCCAGATGTGGCTGCACTTAAACAAACAATAGAAGCTAACCAAAGTTATGAAGTTGAGGTGCAATTGGCTGATCGTTTTAATGCATCTTTAAAACCATACAGCTTACTTATACTTCATAATGTAAATCAAAATAATAGTGCGTTTAAAAAACTGAGTGCAGAAATTGCTGCCAATAAAACATCGGTTTGGCAATTCTCTAAAAACGATTTTTGGGCTTTTCCCTCGGTTAGGTTTATAAGTTCTATCAGTCGCTATAATGATGCCGAGCCGGTTTTTAATAGTGGTTTTTCTCTATTTAATGTAAGTAATGAGTTAAAAAATTACCTAAAAGAATTTCCAGCTGTTACTTGTGCCTTAACTTCATACAAGGTTTCTAATGGAGCTGTTGCGTTGATTAATCAGCAAATAGGACAAGTACAAACCGAAAACCCCATTTTAGTTTTTGCTGATAATGGCGGACAAAAATCAGCCTTATTTTGTGCCGAAGGTTTATGGCGTTGGAAACTGAGAGATTTTGCCGACCATGAAAACAACGCAGTATTTGAGGAACTTATTCAAAAAACAGTTCAGTATCTATCGGTAAAAGCTGATAAGAGTTTTTTTAGAGTCTTTACAAAAAAAATAATTAATGAGAACGAGCCACTTGAGTTTGATGCGGAAGCATTTAACCCAAGCTACGAGTTAATTAATGAACCCGAAGTAAATTTGGTAATTACTGATGAGGCCAAAAAACAATTTACCTACACATTTTCTAAAACTACTAATGCTTATCATTTAAGTGCGGGCAATTTTCCTGCGGGAGATTATACATATAGTGCACAAGTTAAAATTAATAATCAGTTGTATACGCAAAAAGGAACATTTACTGTTAAGCCTTTGTTAGCCGAATTTACTGGCACCACTGCCGACCATGCTTTGTTGTATAACATAAGTAAAAAAACAAATGGGCAATTATTCTATCCAAAACAGTTAAATGACTTGCAAAAGAAATTGTTAGATAATGACAATATTAAAACCTTAGTACACGAACAAAAACAGGTAAACGATTTTATTAATTTAAAAGTCTTGTTTTTTATTTTACTTGTATTTTTAAGTGTAGAATGGTTTACTAGGAAATATAACGGTTTAAGCTAAATGATAAAAATTGTAACTATCATAGGTGCTCGTCCGCAAATAATAAAGGCAGCTGCTTTGAGCAGAGCCATTAATAATGCATTTAGTAAAGACATTGAAGAAATTATTGTTCACACGGGGCAACATTATGATGCCAATATGAGTGGTGCTTTTTTTGATGAACTAAATATACCAAAACCTAAATACAATTTACAAGTTGGCAGTGAGTCTCATGCTAAGCAAATAGCAACTATGCTTATTGGTATAGAAGAAGTTTTAGTTAAGGAAAAACCAAAGGCTATTGTATTGTATGGCGATACTAATTCTACACTTGCAGGCGCTTTAGCTGCTAGTAAAATACAAGTACCAGTTGTACATATAGAAGCAGGTTTACGTTCGTTTAATAAAAATATGCCCGAAGAAATTAATCGCATTATGTGCGACCATGTTTCTACCTTATTGTTTTCGCCCACCAAAACAGGTTACGATAATTTGGTTAACGAAGGATTTAAAACTGATACCAAAGAACCTTACAATGTAAATAACCCAAAAATTTATTATTGTGGCGATGTGATGTATGATAATAGCCTGCATTTTACAAACATAGCCGAACAAAAATCGAAAGTGTTAGAAAAGTATAATTTACAAAAAAATAATTTTGTTTTAGCTACTATACATCGAGATAATAATACGGATATACCCGAACGATTGAATGCCTTGTTTTCTGCCTTGTTTGAAATACATCAAAAAAATAAAATAGACGTTATTCTTCCTCTACATCCTCGTACAAAAAAATGTGTAGATGAATTTTTAGATAAATCATTGCTGGAAAAAATAAGATCATCTAAACAATTTATTATTTGCGAACCCCTACCTTTTTTAGATATGATTATGCTAGAGAAAAACTGCTCGTTAGTTATGACAGATAGCGGAGGGGTGCAAAAAGAGGCTTTTTATTTTAAAAAACCTTGTATTATTTTAAGACCTGAAACCGAATGGATTGAACTTTTAGCATGCGGGGCTGCTGTTTTGGCTGATGCTGATAAAAATAAAATTATAGAAGCTTATAATAACTTTACAAATAATAAACCTACCTACCCTAATTTTTTTGGTGATGGGCATGCTGCAGAATTTATTTGTGCAGAATTGGTAAAACACCTCGCGTAAATGCTGTTAGTCTATTCACATAAACCTTCGGCACGTTTTACTTATATAGCCGATTTTATTTTAAAGAACTTATGTGGTTTTGAAATTGGCTATACAAATAACCAGGAAGAATTTAGTTCACATACAGGTGCTAAGCTTAGTTATAATGAAACTCCGATTCAAACAGAAATAAATATAACACCGCATACTTTATTATTTGAAAAAGGAATAAAACAACAAAATATTTCTATTTCGACTTGGCAAAACACCCCTACTATTTTTAAAAATGCCAATGCACAAGTACCCTTTGATATTTTTGCTGCTTCATTTTTTTTAATGAGTAGATATGAAGAATATTTACCTCACATAACTGATAACCACAATCGTTTTGAGGCAGATAATAGTTTAGCTTTTCAAAATAATTTTTTGCATTTGCCTGTAATAAATATGTGGGCTGTAGAATTAAAGAGACTACTGCTTGCAAAATACCCTGATTTAAAACATAAAGAAAATACTTACAACTATATTTCTACTATTGATATAGATAATGCCTGGGCCTATAAAAACAAAGGTGTTATGCGTACTGCAGGGGCGTTTATAAAAGTCATTGGCAAACAAAAGTATGCCGATATTAAAGAACGTTTGTTTACTTTATTAGGGAGGCAGCACGACCCCTATGATACATATGATTATATTTTAGATATCCAGAAAAAATATAATCTAAGTATGATTTACTTTTTTCTGCTAGGTAATTATGGTGTTAACGATAAAAATATTTCAGCTAACAATCCCAAATTTCAGGCACTTATAAAGCACTTAGGAGATTATGCCGAAACTGGCATTCATCCGTCTTTTGGGTCTAACGAAAGTGTGCAACAAGTTCGTATTGAAGTTAGCCGCTTAACATCCATCACACATCGAAATACTACAAAAAGCAGGCAACATTTTTTGAAACTTCATTTGCCCGAAACGTACAAAAATATCATTAGTTGTGGCATTCAAGAAGATTATACCATGGGTTTTGCATCAAAAGCAGGATTTAGGGCTAGTGTTTGCTCACCCTTTAAGTGGTTTGATTTAGATGCGGATGAAGAAACGTCACTTACAGTTTACCCATTCTGCGTAATGGATGGGACTTTAAAAACCTACATGAATTTAAACCAAGAACAAGCTATAAAACAATGTGCTGAATTGATTAATCAAATTAAAAAAGTAAACGGAACCTGTATAACCCTTTGGCATAACGAAACTCTAAGTAATTGGCGTGAATGGCAGGATTGGCGCTATGTTTACGAAGAAGTTGTTAAATTAGCGGCTAATTAGTAATTTTCATCTCATAAATAACACATATGATTCACATTTTATCTGAACAGACATCAATCTTAAATCAATATATCGCCGAAATTCGTGATAAACACATTCAGCAAGACCGCATTCGCTTTCGCAGAAATATGGAGCGTATAGGTGAGTTTTTTGCTTACGAAATTTCTAAAACACTTACCTATAATAAAACAGTTACTGAAACCGTTTTAGCTGAAGCGCAAACATTAACATTGGCTGAGCAACCTGTAATTGCAACTATTTTACGTGCAGGTTTACCATTACACACAGGTATTTTAAATGTGTTAGATGGTGCCCAAAATGCTTTTGTATCTGCATTTAGAAAACATCATAAAGATAATTCCTTCGAAATTCAAATTGAATATTTGTCGAGCCCTGCTTTAGATAATAAAGTACTTATTTTAACTGACCCAATGTTGGCTACAGGTTCATCAATGGTACTTGCTTATAAAGCTTTATTATCAAAAGGAAAACCAAAGCATACGCATATTGTAGCTGTTATTGCAAGTAAAGAAGGGGTAGAGTATGTGCGTAAAAATATGCCTGACAATAATTACACCTTGTGGTTAGCTGCGGTTGATGAAGAGCTTACAGCACATTCGTATATTGTACCAGGCTTAGGTGATGCAGGCGATTTAGCTTTTGGAGAGAAGCTTTAAAAAATGGACCACGGCGAATGGAGTAAAATAATAACCGCTTTTTTTGCCTGTGCTTATAGGCCAGCCCTTTTAGGTTTACCTACCGAAATTTTTGCATTTCATTTTTCATTTTTAAAAGTACTTTTAATAGGAGTTTCGGCTGGTTTTTTTGGCTCGGCGGTTTCGGCTTTTTTATCAGAAGAATTGATTTTGCTTTCGGAATACTTGATAAAAAAAATCTATCCAAGCCGAAAGAAAAAAAGAATAACACGCAGCAATCGTTTTTTAATTAAGGCTAAAAAATATTTTGGCATTGTTGGCATAGCGGCTATATCGCCGGTTATTGTTTCTATCCCTTTCGGGACTTTTTTGGCGATACGTTTTTTTGGTTACAAAAGCAGAAACAAAATGGTTTTGTTAACTACATTATTTACAGCTATTTGGACGGTTATTTTATATGCTATTTACAATAATTTTCACCATTATTTCTTAAATTTTTTTAAGAAATAAAATAATTAAACCTTTTTTCCTACAATAATTAAATCGCGTAAAATGCCTTCCATATCGGCTATTGCTGGCATGTGTGCCCATTTTTCAAAACCATGTTTGTAAAATAATTTTAAACTTGGTTCATTATGTCCAAAAATAAAACCTGTTAATGAAGTGATATTTAATTCAGGGCATTTTTCTATGGCATATTTTAAACAATAATCGCCTAAGCCTTTACCACGCATATTGCTTTCTAAATAAATGCCTAACTCAGCCGTTTTGTAATAAGCATGTCGGCTTTTAAAATCAGTAAAACTAATCCAGCCTGCATAATTGCCTTCGTATTCAACAACCCACAAAGGGCGTGTTTTCGGATTATGGTTATTAAACCATGCTAATTTACTTTCAACCGTAGCAGGTTCTAAATCGGCGGTGACCATACGGCTTTCAATGGTAGAATTGTAGGTGTCGACAATAGCGGGTAAATCATTTATAGCCGCATTTCTAAAAGTTACCTCGTTTAGCATACAAATAAATCAGTTGGGTAAGATGAAATAATTTTTGTTTCCACGGCTTTATCAAATAAAAGTTTAACAGCTTTTTTGCCTGTTTCTGCCAAGTCAATTGAATATTTGTTTACGTATAAATCAATATGCTTTTGCATCACAGCCTCATCCATGGCTTGCGCGTGTTGCTTTACAAAAGGCATTACATCTTTAGGATTAGCAAAAGCAAACTCTACACTTTCTCGGATAAGTTGATTAATTAAAATTTGGTCTGTTTTGGGTAAACTACGTTGCACTACAATGCCACCTAAGGGGATGGCAGATTGGCTATAACTCTCCCACCACTCACCAAGGTCTGTAATTTTTACCAAGCCTTTTTGCTGGTAGGTAAATCGGTTTTCGTGTATAATTAAACCTATATCGGTTTTGCCTGTTACAACGGCCTCTTCTATCTCCGAAAAAACCAATTCTGTTTTTTGTGTAAGCATTGGGTAAGCCAACGACAATAAAAAATTGGCCGTGGTGTATTTGCCTGGAATAACAACTTTTAACGAAGAAATTATACTTGGATTTTGCTTTATTTTTTCTGCCGTTTGGGGCATAGCAATTAATAAAGGTCCGCAATTAAAACCCAAGGCACTACCTGATGTTAAAAGTCTATAAATATGGGTAAGGTAAGCGAATGCATGGTAGCTTAATTTGGTGGTATGTAGCTGCCCTTTAAAAGCCATTCGGTTAAGGGTTTCTACATCCTCAATAACAGGCTCAAACTGCAAATGCTTAGTATCTATTTTATTATGAATAAGGGCATCAAAAATAAAACAGTCGTTTGGACAGGGAGAAAAACCAATGTTTATTTTTGTTTTTTGCATGATGTACAGAAAACACAAATTTAATGCATATTTGTAGTATGAAGAGGTTCTTATTTATAATATTTATGATTGGAGCATTTTTTTTGCAGGCGCAAAATTCTGCAGATAATGATGCCAGATTAAAAAATTTAAGTGATAAAGCTGCTGAATATCATCGCAAAACAGATGGAGAAACAGATGGTTATCGTATAAAAATACATTTTGCACTGGATAAAACCGCAGCCAATGAAGTAAAACAGAAGTTTACATCGGCATATAGTAACGTGCCGGCTTATTTAGATTATAAACAGCCAAATTGGGTAATTACAGTGGGCGATTTTAAAACACGAGTTGATGCTTACGAAGTTTTTAAAAAAATTCAAACCGATTTTCCCAACGCTTATATTATAAAAAGCAAGATAAAACCTATTAAGTAAATGGCAACCATTATTCCGTTTAAAGGCATTCGTCCGGCTGCAGATAAAGCACATATGGTCGTTACTCGTAGCGCCGATAATTACAAGAAAGAAATTTTAAAACACAAATTAGAGACCAACCCTTATTCGTTTCTGCAAATCATTAATCCTGATTTTGCTGACGGAAAAAGAAGTAAGCCTGGCTCTGTTGAACGATTAAAGAAAATAAAAAAACGTTTTGTTGATTTTTTAAAAGAGGAAATTTTTATACAAGACCATAAGCCTTGTTATTATTTATATCAGCAGTTTAAAAACGGACAAATTTATACGGGAATTGTTGGTTGCAGTTCGGTTGATGATTATGAAAAAGGCATTATTAAAAAACACGAACAAACTTTAAAGGATAGAGAAGAAAAGCTAAAAGACTATCTGGAGATTTGTGATTTTAACGCAGAGCCTGTTTTGTTTTTTTATCCTGATGATCCGGTTATTGAGGATATGATAAACCATTATTTGGTTAAGCACCCTGCCTATGATTTTACTACTACCGACCGTGTACGTCATAAAATTTGGGTAATAGGTGATAAGAAAAATGTAGATACTATAAAAAAGGCATTCGAAAAAATGGATGCTATTTACATTGCCGATGGACATCATCGTTCGGCGTCATCAGCAAGTTTGGCTGAATCCAAAAAAGCAAGTAATCCAAAACATACAGGTAAAGAAAATTATAATTTTTACATGGGTATTTTCTTTTCAGAAAATCAATTAAAAATATTTGATTTTAATCGTGTGGTAAGTGATTTAAACAATCATTCAACTGCTAATTTACTCGAAAAAATAAAAGAAAAATTTAGACTCTTAGCCCATAACGAAAACATATATAAGCCCGAACACAAGCATAAATTTAGTATGTATGTCGATGGCAAGTGGTATGAGTTAATTGCCAAACCCGAGATTTGCAATAGCGATGATGCAGTAAAAAAACTAGACGCATCAATTTTATCAGATCATATACTTACACCCATTTTAGGCATAGATGATTTACGCACCAACAAACGCATTGGTTTTGTGCCTGGCGTAAAAGGCATGGAAGAATTAAAAACACAGGTTGATAGCGGTAAATATAAAATAGCCTTTGGTTTGTTTCCGGTATCTATGACAGAGTTAAAACATATTGCAGACACCAATGGCATTATGCCCCCAAAAACAACTTGGGTCGAGCCCAAAATACGAAGCGGTTTAGTGGTTTATAGTTTAGAAGATTAGTATGAGCGTAGCTGATAATCTTAAAAAAATAAAA
>Ga0134126_10009493_pt1 | contig 12253 bp, 9 predicted proteins | sample KB31752_FD_96881 | JGI IMG/M metagenome (GOLD analysis project Ga0134126, IMG submission 96881) | Terrestrial soil microbial communities with excess Nitrogen fertilizer from Kellogg Biological Station, Michigan, USA - KB3-175-2 | ecosystem: Environmental > Terrestrial > Soil > Unclassified ...
CGCCGGAATATCGGGCTCCACCGCCGCGATCCGGCCATGAGCAATGGCGACATCGCGCACAGCGGAAATATGATTCTTCGCATCGACAACATGGCCACCTTTTAGCAAAAGATCATAGCGAGCCTGGCCGAAAGCCGCAAAGGGGATCAGAAAAAGAATGAATTTGAATTTATGCATCAGACGTGTTTCTTGTCAAAAGGCCAGACCTGTTCGGCGGTAAGTCCACAGATCCAGCGCTTGTCATCGTCAGTCAGAAAGGCAATGCGCTTTCGAACGATGTCGATCGCCTGCTCGTACGTGCAGTACTTCTCGACAAGCGGCCAATCGGTTCCAGCCATCAAGCGCTTTGGACCGAAGCCGTCGTACAGGCGCTTGATCTGCCGCTGGGAGTCGAGATAAGGATAGGGTTGCGAAGAGAGCGACCAGGAATGCGAGATCTTCACAAATACTTTGGGGAACCGCTGAAGCGCAAGCAACTTATCAAGCTCTTGCGGTTGGTTTAGAGGACTATCCGCCATGTGATCGATGACGACAGTGAGATCGGGAAAGCGTTCGATCAGCTTCGCTACATCGGGCATTCGCGTCACGGGGGCGAGAACGGTCATAGGCACCTTCAGATCGTTCGCGCGTTTCCAGAGCGGCGGCATCAGTGGGCCGCGAATCCAGTCTCCGGAAGCATCCGCCGCCGGGCTGATACGAACACCATGAAAGCCTGTTTCTTCCGTCACTCGCGAAAGATGATCGGGCGCCGCGGGGTCTTCGGGATTCACGCGCGCCACGCCGCGGAAGTATTGCGGATATTTCTTCAGGACGTCGGCCAGATAGCGATTGTCCCACTTGTAAAAAATTACTTGAATAATGACGGTCCGCTGCACGCCGGCATCGTGCATCAGTTTCAAAAGCATTTCCGCAGTGGCGTCTTTATCCGGCGGATTCTTCGTGCCCGGATACCAGGGATAGCGAGGATCGTTCTTCCAGACGTGTACGTGCGAATCGACGATAGGGGAATCGGCCGCGGCATTCGATAAGGTCGCGCCTAGAGCACACAAAATAGCGTTCCTCCGGGTAATTTGTCGCATAGAGCTAGGCTTTTGCCTGCTTGCGAGCCGTATTCAGAATTTCGCGCAGGCGCCGGCCAACGATTAGTTCTTCAGCAGGCTGCATGGTTAGGGAGATGATTTGCAGTTTGTTTTCACGCGGCGTTTTGGAGTCGTGATGTCGTGAGACGGCGGAGACGAGGCTCGGATTCGAATTCGTCAGAACTTCGATGCGAGGAGTTCCTTCCCGCAGTTGCCGGTCGCAATCGGCGACAGAGAAATTCCATTTCTGCTCATCCCAAACCACGGTCAATGTCGGATAGCGATTGCCATTCTTCGGAACAGTAACCGTGGTGGTGACGCCCGGCACGGTTTCGACAATCGCCGCAATCTTCTTGACCTTTAAGTTCCATTCCCGATTAAGCGCTTCGAGATCCAGCTTGGCCCAGGCTTCAACGGCAGCGAGACAGCCCATCACTTCTTCTTTGCCTACTTTCATGGCTCGGCAGACGGCGCCTTCCCATGGGCTGGTATTGGCAAGGGCCGCGTCAATCAGATCCTTTCGGCCGAGCAGCAGGCCGGAACACTGGGGACCTCCCAAGCCTTTGCCGCCGCTGAAGCAAAACAGATCAAGGCCCATCTTCGGGTAAAGCCGCAAATTATCGATCGGGGGAATGCCGGCGGCGTCATCGAGTAGCAGCGGCACTTTCGCGTTTTTAGCAATCGCAATCGCCTGCTGCAATCTGTCACCCAAGATCGTGGTATAGATCATGGCCGTGTTGCCATTAATCGCGGCTTGTAGCTCGTCGGGAGTATGAGTGACCACCAATTTCGCGCCGGCAAGGCGCGCGGCGCTGTCGAAAGCGCTACGGCCGCCAAACATAATAACTTCGTTTTTGAGCCCGGTGGTGTCCGGGAGTTGCCAGATCTTAGCGGGATCGGCGCCGGCCATGCATGCGGCCGTGGCGGAGGCGATAGCCCCCGCGGCGCCGGACGTAACCATGCCGGATTCCGCTCCCGACAGTTCCGCAAGCCGTTTGCCGGCGGCCCTTTGCAGTTCGAAAATATCGACGAAGTGCCTGGCTGCTTCCTGCTTGGCTGCGCGGACCTCGGGAAGTTCCAGCGATCCGCTTAAATAGGTCCACGTTCCGCGAGCATTGATGAATGGACGCACGCCAAGACGCGTGTAAATGTTCGCTTGACCAGTCCTGGTCACCGTAGACCAAGCCGACTCCGCGGCAATTGAGCCAAGCACCGGAAGAGCGGCGGCCCACTTCATTACGGCGCGGCGGTTCATAAAGTCAGTCATGTTCTCCTCAACAGATCACGCGTAAATGGGTTCGAGCTTGTCTACGATGTACTTTCCGCAATGTACATAACTGGCGCGAGGGCCGTTGCGCGCGGTGTCCAGATCGACACAGATCCAACCCTTGTAGCTGATTTGCTTTAGAATGCGGTGGCAGGCCCGAAAGTCGATATCGCCGTCCCCCAGGTCGTAAATACTCTCGAAGAATTTCGCCTCCGATGAGTCTTTCTTCTCGACTTTGCCGTTGGGCAAAACGAGATCGGCCTTCGGTGTGGTCCAACGTGCATCTTTGTAGTCCATAAATACCAGCCGGTCTTTGTATTTATCAAACATGCGCACTACGTTGCTGCCGCCCAGGTGGAGGTGGGCGGTGTCCGGCGCGAAATTGAAGAGCTTGGGATCGGTCAATTGCATGCACTTGTCCACTTCTTCAGGACCTTGCACCATTTCGCCGAGATGATTGTGAACGCCCGCCTCGAAACCCATCTCGTGCGCCGCTTCGCCGATGAGATTGAATCCCGTACACATTGCCCGAAACGACGACTCCACATCGGCGCCGGGCTTTAGGCGGCTCGGTGGAAACACGACCAGGCGATTTGCGCCGAATCCCTGTAAGAATCGCATGGCCTCGCGAGCCTTCGCCACGACCTGTTTGTGTTTTGCCGGATCGTTAACCGGGCCGCCGAACGAGATAGTCGCGACATACAGATTGCGCTTCGAAATCTCGCGCTCCATCTGTGCCTGTGTCAAGTTATAGGTCTTCAGGATGCCGGGGTAGCCGGTGAGTCGAACGCCCACAAACCCGGTATCGCGCATGACGTCGAGAATATCGGTAAACGGTCCAGGAGGGTAGTGAGACCAAAGGCCCGCGCTGACCGCCCATTTTATGTTTCGATTGGCGGGAAGGCGGCTGGCTGCGGAACAGAGACTGGCTGCTAAGGAAGCAAGAAAAGTGCGTCTGAGCATTGGCTATTCTGAAAAACTCCTCGATGCTATCTCATACTTCTGGATCTTGGTCCGGTCCACGCTCACGCCCAGGCCCGGTTTACTGGGGAGATCGATGGTTCCGTTCCGAACCTGGATGAACGGGTTAACGATATCATCCTGAAACCAGCGATCGCTCGCCTCCACATCCGTCGCGTAGACGAAATTGTCGAGCGAAGCAAGAGCGATACCTTGCGCTTGTCCGATTCCGAGCTCGGGCATCGTCCCAACCCACGCCTTGAGCCCATGTTTGCGGCAGATAGCGTCCATTTCCAGAGCCCGATAAAAACCGCCGACGCGCTGAATCTTGAAATTTGCGATGCGGAAGCTGCCTAGTCTGATGGCCTCCTGCAACTGTTCCAGCGTTTCAAGACTTTCATCCAGACAAATTGGAGTCCGGACAAGCTGCTGAAGTTCTGCCAACTCTTCGAGAAAAGAACCCGGATAAGGCTGCTCAAACATTAGGAGGCCGAACTCGTCCAGTACTCGGAATACGTCAACGTACTCAGGCGTATAGGCTCCATTTGCATCCACGAAGAGCGGGATATCGCCGAACGCGCTCCGAACAGCATTCACTATGTCGATATCGCGGCCGGGTTCGATTTTAACTTTGACCCGGCGATATCCGTCGACAAGATAGCGCTCAATGGCGCGTAGCATGTCCGTGAGATCGTCGTAAAGACCCACGGCCAGCCCTGCCTGCACCTGATCTTTACGGCCGCCGAGAGCAATATGCAATGGCTGATTGCGACTCTGCGCGGCCAAATCCCAGAACGCGGTTTCAACCCCTGCTTTCGTGAAGTTACCGGCACGCAGGCCGTCCAGAGCAAGATTCCAGTTTTGCGGGCATTCGAACTCGCGCCCGACAATGGCAGGCAAGACAAGCTCGCATAGCTCGCTCCAACTCTTTTCGGGCGTATCGGCGGAATAGAAGCTTCCGGCCATTGCCGAAGACTCGCCATAGCCTGTAAAACCGTCGGAGTGAAGTTCGAGAACGATCGCATCCTTTTCGGCAACGCAGCCGGAACTGATTCGGAATGGCTCCACGAACGGCACGCGAACGTGGGTGGCGACAGCTTTGTCAATTTTCAAGAGGCCCTCGAATATGGCGAATCAAAACGTGAATTTCAGCACTAACGTGCTGACGAACTGGCCGCCCAGGCAACACCAGCCCCCTTGTGTCGCTGTCGGCTTTCCGAACAGGCCGGGACTCTTCAGATTCACCACGGAACTTGGGTTCACAAAATTCGGTTCCTTGAAAACATTATTAATGTCGTAACGGACTTGAAAGGCATATCGTTCTTTGAACACGATATTCTTCGCCAGCGACGTTTGTGTCCAGGCCAACCCTGGGCCGTTGATGATATTACGGCCAAGATTGCCCGCCGTGAAAGGCGCGGGGTTGCCAAAGGCGTTGATATTCCACATGGAGTTCTTTAAATTGTTGTTGAAACGGTCTCCTATGGTCCAGTTCTGAACGGCGATCTGATCCGCGGGCAAGATCTGATTTGGCCTGAGTACACCATTTCCCGGCAGGTATGGATAGGGGCTGCCGGCCGCTGTGGTGCTTCCGGTCGAGTTCAACGTGAAGGTCACGGGAAGGCCGCTTTGGAATGTCTGAATAATGGAGGCATTCCACCCTCCCAATATGTAATCCTTGAAACCGCCGCCGTTCATCCATTTACGACCTCTGCCGAACGGTAATTCATAAGTCAGATAAGTAACCGAGCGATGGGTAATGTCATAACCGGCACGACCCTTCTCCAGGCTGCGATTGTAATAAGTCTCCCCGGTGCAGAGCCCGTCGTTATCACAGTCGTCGAGAGCCTTGGAAAATGTGTAGAAGGACGTCATTGTTAAGCCAAACGAGGCCCTTTTTTCGATTTTTATCGTTCCGGAATGGTACGTGGAGTGCCCAAAGTTACTCCACAGATAAACCGATCCGAAATTAGGGTATGGTTTATAGGCCTGCTGGTTCTGGTAAATGCGGTTCAGGACAGTAGGATCGCTCGAAATGTTGAGCGGGATGGTGTTGGTGTCCCATTCCTCCAATAGCCCAACTCCTGCCGAACCCTGGTAGCTGAATTCGGCGAGCCATGTGGGTCGAAATTGATATTGGAGAGTCGCGTTCCAGTTCATTGCGTAGGGATTGCGAAGCGACGGATCGTATCGCGATGCGTTTCGACCGCTAAAGTTCGTTCCGACGAAAGGCGAAGTGCCGTTGGGAAGAATCGAAAAATTGATGGGCCCCGGACCCTGATTGAGATAAAACGCCGGTCTCGGATCTCCGCTAGGTTGTTGCACGGATACAGTGCTTGAATACTCTTCGAAGTTCTGATTGAAGTCTGTAGTGAACAGGTCGATGGTCGTAAGTCCGAATCCGCCGCGAAAAACCACTTTGTCGGAAATCTTGTACGCAAGCCCGATGCGTGGTTGAAAGTGCTTGAAGTCTCGATTGCCAAGCAGCCCGGATGGATGCGTGATGGCGCCTTTCATTCCGGTCAATGGATCGATGGCGTTAGGATCGAATTGGCTCTGCTGCCCATATTTCGTGGTGTAGGGACTCTCATACGACCACCGCAAACCGAGGTTCAGAGTCAGCCTGGGACTGTATGTGAAATCGTCCTGGACGTATAGAGCATGGCTCCACCAACGCGGAAGCCAATTCGCCAGGTAGGTGCTGTAGTCGGCCCGGACGACAGAGCCAAGCAAGAACGCCGCGAAATCGTTGCCGGTATTAGTTGTGAACGGAAAGTTCGTGCCGCCAAAACGATAGACCCCGCCCGGCAGCGATTGGCTAAACACATCGGCTCGGGTGCGCATCAGTTCGTAGCCCATTTTTACGCTGTGCCTACCCATCACCTTGGTCAGGTTCTCCTGGAGCGTGTAGTTTTCATCCACTTGATAGTAGGGGGCGCCCGGCATGGTGGCATTGTAGAAAGCATTGCCACTCGAATTGAAGAATGACGGAAACGTCGCGCCGCTAACTCCCGGTATGCCCAATTGCTGCGCCCAGTTTTCATTCACGCCGGGGGGATTGCGCGATTCCTTACGGCGGTTTGCTCCTAACCGTATCTCATTGACGAGCGTTGGGCTGAAGACATGCGTATCGGAAATGACGCCGTTGATTTGATCGCTGGGCGCCAGCACATACGTTCCGTCCAGAAGCGACCAGTTGAGGCCGATAGCGTTACCGCTGCCTCGGGAACGATTTTGGACCTGAGAGTAACGAGCAAAAAAGCGGTTTTTCTCGCTGACGTTGTGATCGATTTTGATATCGTAGCGAGTTCTCATGGAGGTATAGGAACTGTTCGCGCCGTAATTCAGGTGCGGGCCGTCGGCGGCAATCAGGCCGGATCCACCGAGGTTATTGGGAGCGTTCCATGGCTGATGGCTCAGAAAATTGACGGCTACCGGGTCGAAGCGGCTTTGCGGAATGATGTTGTTCGGGAACTGAGTAGCGGTCCACTTTCCCGAGGCATCCTGCTTAATAGTGGCGGGATCGTAGATGGGATAACCGAGACCGTTGAACGAGAAATCGCCATTTAATTCCGCAGGTGTGGGGACGTCGGCGAAGACGGATTGATCGTATGTTTCATTGTGACGCGACCATCCGAATAGAAAGAAGGTGCGGTTCTTTCCGTTGTAAATCTTCGGCAGAATGACCGGCCCGCTCACCAGGTCCGACAGTTCATGATACGCGAATGGCGCGTTGCCTAAATTGAAATACGCCCGGTGCAGCATGGCGTTATTCACGTAACGATCTTCGGATTCGACGTGTAGCGAGTTTGTTCCGGATTTGTAAGTGGCGCTCAACATTCCGCCCGCCGAATGACCCTGGTCGGCGGGCAACACGGTGGTCACCATTTTCACCTCTTCAATAGCGTTTTGGGTGGTTGACATGATCCGGTTTGTCGATACGCCGCCACGGATAGGCTCCGTGGCCGAAATGCCATCCATCGTGTAACCGATCCCTCGGTCGCGCTGTCCGGCGATGTGGAATCCATTCATGCTACTGACGCCCGGCATGGTGTACATGGTCATCCACGTGTAACGCTGCATAATGGGAAGCGAATTCATCTGTGTGCCGGAAAGAACGGTTCCGGTGGTGGATGTCGCGGTTTCCAGCATCGGAGGAGCCGCGTTCACCTCAACCTTTTGCGAGAGATTGCCTAGCTGCACCTGAACATCGATGGTCAGCGTGTCATTAGAGCGTAATTCAATGCCGTCGCGGTCTAGCGTCGCAAACCCGGCTCTCTCAAAAGTCAGCTTATAGGTTGCAGGAGCCAGATAGAAAAAGCGATATATCCCTTGATCGTCACTAACCGTGCGAGTCGTAAAGCCCTTTGCGGGGTTGAAGGCCGTCACCGCGACTCCCGGAACGGCCGCTCCGGACGAGTCGGTGATATGGCCGAGGATCTTCCCCGTTGCCGTTTGCGCCCACAGTGCCCGATCCGCGATTGCAACGAACGTAATAAGAATGAGAAAACACGCGCTTACTTTCATGATCGAACCTCTCTCGCAGCCTCTGCTGTAACTGTTTAGTCAGGACTCGAAACATCCGGCGGCAAGCGCCATCAACAGAAGAGCCGCCATGGTGGAAAAGCGGCCGGTTCCGAAATAAGGTTGATTCTATATCGACCGGCAGGGTATGCCGCGTCAAATCTTCGTTAAATTCGCTTTACAAAGACTTAACATTAATCGCCAAAGCGATAGCCGATTCCGTGAACGGTCACAATCCATTTGGGTTGCTTTGGATCTTCTTCGAGCTTTTGCCGAAGCCAAGCCACATGAACATCGACAGTCCGCGTGGAAGGCGCGGAATCATAGCCCCAGACGGCACGCAATAACTGCTCTCGTGTCAGAGTTTCGCCTCGATGCTCAGTGAAATATTTTAGAAGTTGAAATTCACGGGCGGATACGGGCACTTGCTTCGCATCGCGCCACACCTCGGCGCGGCGGGGATCGAAGCGGATGGCCCCGAAGCGGAGGGCGCTTGAATAGCCTTTTAGCGCTGGGCGCCGCAATAGCGCTTCCACGCGAGCCAGGAATTCCGGCATCTCGAACGGCTTTGTGAGATAGTCGTCTGCGCCGATTTTGAGTCCCAATACTTTGTCGAACGTTTGACTGCGCGCGGTCAGCATCAGGATAGGAGTGTCGATCCCTTCGTGCCGCAAGTCGCGGCAAACATCGAGACCGTTTTTGCGTGGAAGCATGATGTCCAGGACAACAAGATCGAATAAGCCAGTGGCTGCTTTGTCGAATCCATCGATTCCATTGGCGGCGGTTTCCACTTTGAATCCTTCGTCACGGACCCGATCGCCTAGCGTTTTCCGCAGGCCCGGCTCGTCTTCGACAAGCAGAATACTTTTCTCCATGGTTTAGGACTCCACTAATGCTTCGACAGGTACGGTTGAACTGTTCATATACGCTGGAGGAATGTGAAGCGTGAAGGCGCTCCCCTTGCCAACCGCGCTCTTTACGGTAATTCGCGCGCCCATCGAATTTGCGGCTTCGCGAGCGAGGCTCAGCCCAAGGCCCGTGCCGCGGATTTGTGCCGAGCGGGCAGTTTGCCCGCGATAAAACGGCTCAAACACGTGCCGCAACTCGGCGGCGGAGATGCCGATGCCTCGATCTTCCACCGTAATTTGAACGCCGGTGCCGTGGCCGGTCTCAACCGTTTGCGCTCGAATTCCCAGCCATTGCGCGTCGCCGCCATATTTCAAGGCGTTGCTGATTAAATTGAGAAGACATTCCGACAACAAGTCGGGATCTGCGCGAACCATCGGCAAATTGGGATCGACAATTTTTTCGAGAGACAGCCGGTTACCGTCGATTGCGGTGACTGCTGCCGACAGAGCCCGGTCGATGACATCTGTTATGCGGAAAAACTGAATATCCCGCGAACGGATATCCGCTTTGGCCGCGGAGAAACGCAGCGTCTGCTCGACAAGGCCCGAAAGCCGCCTACACTCGCTCCGAATGAGCGCGCCATATTCCTGAACGTCCTTGGCGGACCGGACGACGCCTTCGGCAAGGTTGTCCGCTGCCGAGCCGATCACGGAAAGAGGTGTCCTCAATTCGTGCGAGACCCCCGCAACGAATTCCATCTGAAGCTTCAGGAACGCTTGCGCGCGCAACATGGAAACAACGATAGTGGCCAATCCCAATGCAAGCACGATCAAGACTCCGAAATTGACTGCCAGCCAGCGGTGGCTCAGTTTGGCCGCGGCCGCCGCAAGCGATCCTTGCCGATCTTTGGCAACCAGCATCCACTTATCACCCGTGCCCTCTGTCGAAAAGAATCGAAAGCCTTCGAATAAGAAAACCTTTTCATCCCAATAGCGAAACGTATCGCTGGAGAGGCTTGGGTCGGACTGATAGAGCAAGGTGTTGTGAAGACCGCCTAAAACTCCGATTTGAAAATCCGTGGAACGATGGCTCCCCAGGTACCGGCTAACGAGATCCGGAAACAGGTCTGTCTTCAACCTTTCGGTGCTTAGTTCGATCACAACGAAACGCCGGGCACGACCGCGACCTGAAGCCTGAATGAGCAGAGGCGCGCTCTCCGGTAATGCCCAAAGTAGCGGTTCGGCCTTCATTGGTTTCTGGGCGGTAACCGGCGGCGAATAGGATGCTAACCCCGCCAATAATGTTGCCAGGCGCTCTGGGTGTAACGGAGCCTCAAACGTGTTTGAAGCCGCGTTCCACTGCAAAACTCGCCGGTTGTTCGACGTGAACGCAAACGCATATACATTCGCGACAATTTCGGGATGTGGCGATTGTTGCCGCCAAAGAGCGAAGTTCCGGGAGTATTCACGTCCTTCTAACGGCAACGAAGCAGGGTCAAGGCTATGGCATAGATTCCGAATTTCGCGGTCGAATTCGGCCTGAATATGAGAAACGGCCGTGTGCAACTCTGCCTGCATTCGATCGCGGCTCGCTTCGCGAATAATGCCGGCCCATCGGTACTCCAACGTCGCCAGAACCCCCAGAGCAAGAGCAAGTGTACCGATGAGAGAAATCAGAAATAGCGAGCGGCGCCCCGGCTGAATCATCCTGAAATCATATTTGAAAAGTCTGCCTTCCGGCAACGCTCAGGTATCCGTATTCGCGCCTGCCGTAAGTGAAATATCGAGTAGGGCTAAATCGGAATCGCCTGTTCCGCTTCGCGGCACCGACGGAATGCGAGGGCAATTTGGTTGTGGCGAACAGGAGTTATCAGAATAGAGGATTGAAATCCGTTTTGCGTTGGTCAGGGAGATCAGTTGATCGAGCGGCAGCGCGTTCCGGACGACTCGCGCGGGTTCGACAGGTGTGAACTCAAGCCGGGTACCGTCGGCTTCCGCTTTGTCGAAAGCTTCTGTCCCCAAGGATTTCCCGATAACCTGAAACTTGTCGATCTCATAGGGAAGCCCGTCCGATGTAAGAGATGACGGCCCGGCGGTTACTTGGAAATGAAGGTGAGGCGCTATCGAGTTGCCGGAGTTTCCAACCAGTCCGATCACCTGGCCGAGTTTAACGTTCTCGCCACGATGAACACGAATGCTTCCTGGTTGCATGTGCGTGCTCGCCGAAAATAATCTCTCATTGCCGTGCAACTCTGCCGTAAAATTCCGGAGCAGGTCCTGAGCGCGGCGCCCAAACCTTGAACGATTTCCGTTCCGGCAGATCTTCAAATGCTTTTTGAATTTCTGCCTCTAATGCTCGGCAATTTTGGCTCCGATCTCGCTGAACTGGAGCGGTGTCATCTAGACCGTGTGCCCGCGAAAGGCCAACGCCGGCTGGAGCCAAGGCCAGTAGTGCTCGTCTCGATCGAAGCATCGAGAATTGATTATACGCGAGAACTTCAACCTTGAATTATCACCGGCCTAGTACTCTCGTCATTTTTCATTGCCGTTGATAAAGGCCGATATCTTCGCTTGAACATACAACTGGATAGACTACAGAATGAGAAGTTCGGGAAACACCTTTTTAGGAGAGATGCGCAATGAAGATAACGCAGCGAGGTATGTTCTTGGCGGCCATCATCACATCACTGTCCGCGGCGGCGATTGCTCAGGCTCCAGCGGGACGCCCGGCAGCGGCGCCCCGGCTAGTGCTTTGGGTAACCACAACTGCATGGCCCGATGGTGGAGAAATTCCCATGAGATATGCGGCCCATGGTGAGAACAAGTCGCCGGCGTTTGAGTTCCACTGGAACCGGGGCACAAATCCGAGCACCGCTCCGGAAAGTCTGCGAAGTTACGCGGTCATTCTTCACGATGTTGAGAATTCTTCCAACAAAACGACGGTCGACACGCTCCACTGGACGGCCTTCAACATACCGGGAACAGCGAAAGGCTTGCCGGAGGGATTAGGCGCGGGTGACCTGCCCGATGGGACGCGCAATGGTCCAGGGATCGCGGAGCGCGGGGGGAAGACCCCAGCCTATTTCGGGCCGGGCGCCGGCCCGGGACCGATACATCATTACGTGTTCGAGTTCTATGCTCTGGATACGAAGCTGGATCTGCCCGCCAATACAACGCGTGACGACCTGCTCAAGGCAATGGATGGTCACGTCGTGGGCAAGGCGGCGTGGTTCGGCCGCTTCCATGCCAAGTAAATAACGGGCGGTTGCTTTGACGATTCCCGGCTCGCCGGCGACATCGCGGAGGAACTCGCGGTTGATCCTGAATTCGCAGGCGATGAAACCGCGACAGCCGGCGGAACCGGCAAACGGAACGTGTGCTTCACAAAATTGGTTCTGCCGTCTCGAAATAAAAATGGTGATGATTGCGGCAGCCTGGGTTGAAGTCAGCGTGGCAGGCAGGGCACTTGTTTGCGGATTCAAGATACTGCCGTATGCTCAACTCCGTCCCACAGCTTCCGCAAAGCACGGCCGGCTGATCCCATTCGTGGCGCGGCCACGCTCGGGTAGCGTGAC
>Ga0134126_10009494_pt1 | contig 12253 bp, 7 predicted proteins | sample KB31752_FD_96881 | JGI IMG/M metagenome (GOLD analysis project Ga0134126, IMG submission 96881) | Terrestrial soil microbial communities with excess Nitrogen fertilizer from Kellogg Biological Station, Michigan, USA - KB3-175-2 | ecosystem: Environmental > Terrestrial > Soil > Unclassified ...
ACCGCGATGGGCCCGGTGCTGGCTCCGGACGGGACGGTGGCGGTGATCTGCGTGTCGGAGTTGACCGTGAAGCTGGTGGCCGCGGTGCCGTTGAACGTCACCCCGGTGGCTCCGGTGAACCCGCTGCCGGTGACCGTCACCGAGGCTCCGACCTGGCCGGAGGTGGGCGAGAAGGACGAGACCGAGGGCCCGGCCGGCCTGCTGACGGTGAACGAGGACGTGCTGGTACCGGTCCCGCCAGGGCCGGCCACGGCGATGGGCCCGGTGCTGGCCCCGGACGGCACGGTGGCGGTGATCTGCGTGTCAGAGTTCACGGTGAACGTGGCCGCGGTGCCGTTGAACTTCACGCCGGTGGCTCCGGTGAACCCAGTGCCGGTGATCGTCACCGAGGACCCGGCGTTGCCCGAGGCGGGCGTGAATGAGGAGATCGCCGGGGCGGGTGCCGGCGCCGGGCTTGAGAGAGGAAGCTGGGTGGCGGTGGCGCCGTTGTTGGGCGCGGTGCCCAGGCCGAAGTAGCCGTACATCCCGGCTTCGAGGCCGTAGTGGGTGTACGCGGTGCCATCGGTCGACCCCGGGGTGACCCCGGCCCCGGCCTCCAGGGCCACGACATGCTCGGCCGGGGTGGTTTGCAGTGATCCCTCGTCCCAGGTGATCAGTACCGTCACGTTCGGCTGGGCTAGCAGCGACGGAACCACGTGGGCCAGCCAGTTGTCGCCCAGGTTAATCAGGCTCGTCCCCGTGTTGGAGCCGAAGTAGGCCGGGCAGGACTGGCCGCTGCCGGGCAGGGTGTGCATGTCGTCGCACTGGTTGGGGACGACGTAGCTGAGGCTGGGCAGGCTGGCCGGGTTGAAGGTGCTGGCGGTCATCGGCACGTCATTGGTCTTGCAGCTGATGGCGGACCGGTAGGCGTAGCCCGGATCGTGGTCGGCGGTGTAGAGCGGGACAGTGGTGCCCGGGATGTCGGCGCTGGTCCCCGACGCGCAGTTCCCCGGTGCCGACTCCATGAACTCCTTCCAGGTCAGGGCCCCGCCCGAGCCGTCGATGGCCTGGAAGATGTTCGGCGACGGCGGGGACTGCGCGGACGTCAGGCCGCTGGTCATGGCCAGGTAATTCGGGTTGCTGCCGGAGGCCACCGCCGCGTAGTCGGTGAACAGTTCCCCCTGGGTGATCAGATGGTTGAGGTACGGGGCCTGACTGTTTCCGATGATGTCCTGATATCTCTCGTTCTCCATGGTGATCACGACAAGCTTGCCGGCCTGCGCCGCCTGCGCGATGCCCTGCAGCGGTCCGGCCAGCCCGGCCCCGAGCAGCAGGAAGCTCACGATCAGTCCCGCCATCTTGCGCATCGGCACCCCCGTGGTGCGGAACCTGCCGCGACCCCTGTTGCGTAACCTGCCGCGCCGGACTTGGGGTCGCCCCACGGACGCACCGTTGTTTTTCGCGCTCCTCCTGCGCCAGATGGGGGATCCGCCCGGGCAGCGGCGCTAGGCATAATGCCCGCAGGCCACGGGAACAGGCGCGATTGCCAGGTGGGGGGTGCGCCCGGTGCCGGAGGGCTTGTTTGAGCGCGCGGCTGAGCTGGCGCGGATCGATGCCCTGCTGGGTGCTGCTCGGGTCGGCCGTGGCGGCGTGCTGCTGATCACCGGCCCGGCCGGCATCGGCAGGACCGCACTGCTGGAGGCGGCCCGGCAGCGGGCCCGCCGGGCGGGGATGCAGGTCCTGTCCGCGCGCGGCCGGGAGCTGGAGAGCGGTTTCTCGTTCGGGGTGGCGCGGCAGCTGTTTGAGCCCCTGCTCGCTGGTGCGGGGGCAGCGCAGCGGGAGACGCTGCTCGCCGGGCCGACCCGCCCGGCGCTGATCGGGCTCGGGATCGAGCCGGCCGCGGCGCAGGACGATCCGCTGTTCGAGGTAGTTCACGGCCTGTACTGGCTGGCGGTGAATGGCAGCCAGCAGCGGCCAGTGCTGGTGGCGGTCGACGATCTGCAGTGGGCCGATCAGGCGTCACTATGTTTCCTGCTGTACCTGGCGGACCGCCTCGCCGGGCGGCCAGTCGCGGTGGCGCTGACGGGCCGCGGCAGGGAGGGCGGGGCCGCGGACCTTCTGGCGCGTCTTGAGCAGGTCGCCGACGGCGGCGTGGTGTGCCCGGCTCCGCTGGGCCGGGAGGCGGTGCGGGCGCAGCTCACCGCCGCGTTCGGGATGGAACCCGCCGAGGGCTTCACCCGGGCGTGCGTGGCGGTGACCGGCGGTAACCCGTTCCTGCTGCGGGAGGCGATCCGCAGCCTGCGCGAGAACGGGATCAGCCCGGTCGAGGCGGGCGCTGACCGGGTTGCGGGCCTGGGGCCGGTGTCAGTCGCGCGCGCGGTCGCGTCGCGGGTGGCGCAGCTCAGCCCGGCGGCCGCCGGGATCACTTGGGCGACCGCGATCCTGGGCGACGGGACAGCGCTGCGGCACGCCGCGGCGCTGGCCGGCGTTGCGCTGGCGGACGCCACGGCGGCAGCGGACGGGCTGGCCGGGATAGGGATGCTGGAGAGCGGCACGCCCTTGCGGTTCGTGCACGCGATCGTGCGCACGGCGGTGCACAATGACATCCCCGCGGCTGAACGCGGCCTGCGTCACGCGCAGGCAGCGCAACTGCTGGCGGCCGAGGGCGCGGATCCGGAAGCGGTGGCCGCGCACCTGCTGGCGTGCGAGCCGGCCGGGTCGGCCGAGGTAGTGGGGCGGCTGCGGGCCGCCGCCGCGCGAGCGCTCACGCGCGGCTCGCCACGCAGCGCCGCGGGCTATCTGCGGCGGACGCTGGCCGAGTCCGCCAATGTGAGCCTGCGCGCGACGCTGCTGCACGAGCTGGGGCGAGCCGAGACGCTGGGCCGCGAGCCTGCCGCGGCTCAGCACCTGCGCGAGGCGCTGGAGCTCAGCACCGATCCGGCGCGGCGGGCGACGGTGGCGCTCGACCTCGTCGAGCTTCTGGTGCTGGCCGGGAAGCGGGAGGCCGGCGGAGCAGTCGTCGATGCCGCGCTGGCCGAGCTGGCGGCCTGTGATGGCGCGTCCGGCGACCGTGACGGCGCGCTCGCGATGCGGCTGCAGGCCTGGTGGGCTGGCCTGGGAGCATACGATCCGCGCCTCGTCGGCGAGTTTGATCGCCGGCTGGAGGAGCTGCTGGCCACGGCACGCGAACAGGGCGCGGGCTCGCGGCCGCTGGCCGCGCAGCTCGCTGGCATCCTGGCGGCTCGTGGCGAGCGGACTGGGCAGGCACGGGCGATGCTGGATCACGCCCTGGCCGGCGACCGCCCGCCTGCCCTGGCCGACTCCGATTCCCTGGTGGCCTCGGCGGCACCGTTCGCCGCGATGTGGCTGGACGAGCATGCACGGGCGGAGACGCTCGCCGAGCAGCTGATTGCCCGGGCGCGGTCGCGCGGTTCTGTCGCCGGGACGGCGATCGGGACCTGTCTGCGGGTCGCGGTCCGGGCCCGCCGCGGCGACCTGCCGGGCGCCGGGACCGACGTGCGCACCGCCGTGGAGGCCGGGCAGGACCATGCCATGGCGCTCGCCGTTCCCCAGGCACTGTACTGGGGAGTCGACGCGCTGACTGAGCGGGCCGAGCTGGCCGACGTCGCCGCGCTCGCGACCGGGATCGAGCTTGATCCCGATCTTGCCCAGACCCTGACCGGGGCGATGCTGAGGGAGACGCGCGGGCGGCTGGCGCTGGCCGCCGCCGACCTGGACACCGCCCGCGTGGAGCTCCGCGCAGCCGCGGCCACCTACAAGGCATTGCATCTGCTCAACCCGAATGGCCTGTGCTGGCGCTCCGCGCTCGCGCTGGCGATCGCCGGCGAGGACCCGGCGCAGGCGCAGCGGCTGGCCGCCAGCGAGCTCGCGGACGCCTGGCGGCTCGGCTTCGCCCGGCCGGCCGGGATCGCGCTGCGCACGCTGGGAGTACTCGAAGGCGGCGAGCGAGGACGCAGCCGCCTGCGTCAGGCGGCCGTGGTGCTCGCGGGGTCTTACGCCCGGCTGGAGCACGCACGCGCGCTGGTCGAGCTCGGCGCGGCGCTACGGCGCGCTAACCAGCGCGCCGCGGCACGCCAGCCGCTGCGCTCGGGACTGGACCTGGCCTGCCGCTGCGGCGCGACTCGGCTGGCCGAGCGGGCCATGGCCGAGCTGCATGCCACCGGTGCCCGGCCGCGGCGGGCCGTCCTGACCGGGCCGGAGGCGCTGACGGCAAGCGAGTGGCGCGTCGCCGAAATGGCCGCGAGCGGGATCAGTAACCCGCACATCGCCCAGGCGCTGTTCGTGACCCTCAACACAGTGGAAGGGCACCTGCGCCACGCCTACCAGAAGCTGTCGATCAGCAGCCGCACCCAGCTGCCCGCCGCGCTGCGACACCCTCCGGCTTAACCCGGTGCCGTCGGCCTGGCCGAGCCGGGATCGGGTCAGCGCCACCGCCTCCAGGGTGGAGTGGACACCGAGCTTGCCCATCAGGTTCTGCAGGTGCGTGCGGACCGTATTGGGCGACAGCTGCAGGCGCTGGGCTACCTCGAGCCTCCCCGCGCCGGAGGCCAGGCAGACCAGAACCTCCCGCTCGCGCTCGGTCAGCGCCGCCAGCACGTGGTCGTCTTCGGCCTGCCGGTCCTGGGCGCTCAGCAGCAGGCTTAGCACCTGCCCGGTCTGTGCCCGCGGCAGCCACGTTTCGCCCTGCGTAACGCCACGGATGACGCCCAGCAGGTGCTGTAGCGACTCGTCCTTGCGCACCCACGCGGCCGCTCCGGCCCTGAGCGCGGCCACGATGCGGTCTGGCTCAGCAGAGCAGCTGAGCATGATGACGCGCGGCGCCGCGTCGCAACCGGACAGGCCCTCGCACAACTCGTTCGCGGCGCCGCCGGGCAGGTCCGCGTCGAGCAGCATGACGCCGGCCTGGCGGCCGGCGATCAGGCACGACGTCGGCGAGTACACCCGGACCGTGGCGACGACCTGGAGTTCCTGCTCGGCGTCCAGCCGGACAGCGAGGGCATCAGCGAAGGTATGTTCCTGGTCGACGACGAGGACGCTGATGCCCATGGCCGTGAGCCTCGCGCACCGCGGCCGGGCCGGAAACCCTCGCATGCGTGGCTGCGGCTACGTCAAATGAGGGAAATCGGCTGAGGGAGATCGGCGGCCAGCATCCAGACATGCACCGCCGGGCCTGGCCATCAGGTTCTGCAGGTACGCGCGGACGGCGTGCCAGGACCGGTGGAGCCGCCCGGCCACGTCGCGGCGGCCGCAGCCTTGGGCTAGGCCCACCGCCACCTGCCGCTCGCGCGGGGTGAGCACCCCGAACAGCTCGTCGTCGGAGCTCCGCTCATCCAGCTCGCCGAGCAGCAGCCGCAGCACGTGCCCCAGCTCGCCGGGGGGCAGCCACATTTCGCCCCGCGCGACGCCGCGCAGGACCCGCAGCAGCTGCTCGACCGTCTCGTCCTTGCGCACCCAGCCCGCCGCCCCAGCCCGCAATGCGCCGACGATTCGCTGCGGCTCCGATGAGTCACTGAGCATGATGACGCGCGGCCCGCCGACGCGGCCGGTCAGCTCCGCGCACAGGGAGAACCCGGCGTCCCCCGGCAGGTCGCCGTCGAGCAGGACGATGTCAGCGCCGTCGGCGACGATCAGGCCGGCGTCCAGGGTAGCCGCGGGCACCAACCCGACAACCGAGAGGTCGTGCTCGCGCTCCAGTCTCGCGGCCAGCGCATCGACGAACGTCCGCTGCCGGTCAAGGATAACGACGCGCCATCGAACCACGGGGACGAGCGTGGCTGACGCCGGTCCTCGAGCGGAATCCCAGTTTGGGCGAGTTCGTCTACGTCAGATGGGCTACGCCAAGGATGGCGAGGGATCTCCGTCCGGAAGGGGGAGCCACAGCCTGACGCCCGCTCCGCCGAGCGAGCCGCGGCCGTACTCGATCCGGCCCGCGCTCCCGTCCACACTCCGGGCGACGGCGCGCAGGCCGAGCCCTCCGCCCTCCTCGATCCGCCCGAACCCGGGGCCGCTGTCGTCGATGACGAGCAGCGCCCAGCCCTGGTCGTAGCCTATTTCGATCCGCACCCGGCCCTGCGGCCCCGCCGCGCGTGTCGCATTGCTCAGCAGATTGGCGATGATCCGTCGTACCGTCACCCGGTTGCCGCTGATGAGGATCGGCGTGTCCGGCCAGGACACCTCCAGTTCCCCGGGGTAGGTCACGCGCTCGGTGCCGACGGCTTCCTCAGCCAGGGCGACAAGGTCGGCCAGGGGCGTACCGGTCCGGGGGCGCTGGCTCTCTCGCAGGAAGTCCTGGATGATGTCGGCCAGCCACTGAGCTTGCCCGACGATCTGCTCCAGGCGGGCGCGGGCGTTGTCGGGCAGTTCTGGCTCCGCTAGTGCGGCCCCCGCCAGGGCGAACACGCTTCCGAGTGCCTGCCGCATGTCGTGGCATGTCTCTGTCAGCCGCTGGGCGTCGCTAGTCCCTGTACTGGCAACCGCGGCCGCTGGGTCCCCCTCGTGCACCTGCCCGCCTCGAAGCTACTGATTATCAGGCATAAAGCGTGATTTCGATCGGCCAGCCCCAGATCCCGCCCTGAATTCCACAAGATTCTAGTGCCGACGGCAAGACGGGTACAAGTTTTCGTAGCTATTGGCCGGGGGGAGCTGCCTATACTAAGCGGGGGGGCTAGGCGCCAGCAGGAAATATGACGATGCTTGTGCGCGATTCACGCCAAGCTGGACTTTCGGTCGCATGACCGTTGTTGCAAGTATTGTCGCGATAATCCAGTGCCAGGCGGCCGGGATTGGCCAGATCACCTGCCCATGGCGCAAAGGAGCGGGGTCAATGCGACTTGTTTTCTGCGACGACAACCGGATTCTCTGTGACGCGCTCGCCGACGCCCTGGAATCGCGCGGCCATCAGGCGCTGGCGATCACCACGACCGCTACCGATGGCGTTGCCGCCGTGGCCAGGTGCCAGCCCGACGCCTGCCTCCTGGATCTGCGCTTCCCGAACGGGTCCGATGGCCTCGACGCCGCTCGGGCGATCCGGCAGCGCTACCCGGGCACCGCCGTGCTGGTGCTCTCAGCCATGACCGACCCGGAGACTTCGTCGCGGGCCAGGGAGATCGGCGTAGCGGGCTTCCTGGGCAAGGATCAGAACATCGATCAAATCGCTGACGCTCTCGACGTGATCGCCGCAGGCGGTCAGGTTTTTGACCCCGTGATGCAGGCCGCGCGCCGGACTCACGCACGGCGCATGCATCCGCTGGCCATGCTCACCCAGCGCGAGCGGGAAGTGCTGCGGCGGATCGCCGAGGGCCAGAGCACCGGGCAAATGGCCAGGGAGATGAGGATTACGACCGGTACGCTGCGCACTTATGTCCGCAATGCGCTGGCGAAGCTCGGGGCGCACAGCCGGCTGGAAGCCGCTGCCCTGGTGAGCCGGGAAGGGCTGCCGGGCGAGGCCTCCACGGCACGATTCGATGGTCAGGTGAGGCCGGCTGCCTCGTCGGCGGTGCTGCCGCGGTTATACGTCGACGACTCCACCCAGCCGCCAGCCCCGGTCCCGGCGCGCGGGGTGAGCAGGCCGCAGGCGGCCAGGGCCAGGATGGCCACCGTCAGCAGCACGTACGCGTCGCCCGCGACCTGCTCCCAGGGCGCCCAGCGCAGCTCCCGGCCGTCCAGGTGCGGGAACCACCACTGCGGGCCGGCCGCGAACACCGCCAGCGCGCAGGCGGCCGCCAACCAGGCGGGTACAGACCGGCGCCGGCGGCCCAGGCTGGCCAGGGTGAGGATGACCGGGGCGCACCACACCCAGTGGTGGGACCAGGAGATGGGCGAGATCAGCAGCGCGGCCAGCGCGTTCAGGCCCAGTGCCAGGCCGGGCTCGCCCGCGGCCAGCGCCCGCCGCATGCCCAGTCCCGCCACCACCAGGACCGCCAGCGACAGAGCCAGCCAGGCGACCAGCCGGCCCGAGGGGCTGAGCCCGGCCCTGGCCAGCACGGCCAGCAGCGACTGGTTGCCGGCGTAGTACGGGTGGCCGACCCGGCCCGCCTGGAACACCGTGCTGGTCCAGTACCGCACCGAGTCCCGGCCGTCGGCCAGAAACCCCAGCCCGGTCACCGCGGCGAAGGACAGGCCCGCGGTCAGCGCGGCCCGGTAGTCCCGCCGCAGCAGGAAGAACAGCACGAACGCGGCCGGGGTCAGCTTGACCGCCGCCGCCAGCCCGGTCAGCGCGCCGCGTGGCCCGAAGGCTCCGCCGGAAAGGGCGTCGAACGCGACCAGGGCCATCAGGATCACGTTGACCTGGCCGAAGTCCAGCGTGTTGCGCACTGGCTCCAGGAACAGCGCGGCGGGCAGCAGCCAGCCCGCCGAGACCAGCAGGGCCGCGCCAGCCGCCGCGCAGCGGCGCAGGACCAGCCGCAGCACCGCCGCCACCAGGGCCACCGTCGCCAGCGTGAGCACGGTGCCCGCCACCACGGCCGGCACCAGCGCCAGCGGGGCCAGCAGCACCGCCGCCGCCGGCGGGTAGGTGAACGGGAGCCGGGGCCCGGCCGGGGTCGGCGGCAGGCCCCCGTACAGGCTGCCGCCGCGCAGCCACGCTCGCCCCCCGATCCGGTAGACGTCCAGGTCGATGCGGTCCGGGCCGAACCCGATCCCGTGGTGGTAGCTGAGCAGGAAGAACGTGACGGCGGCCAGGTTCGCCAGGACCTTCAGCGCGGTCATGAGCCGGGGTGACATAGGGCCCAGGTCTACGGATCCGGCCCTATCGGCTCGGTAAGCATCACGCTTATCCGGCCTTTATCCGGCCGGGGGCATACTGGGGCGCGCGCGAGGTTTACCCCGGGAGGCTTCATGCGCGTGCTGGTGGCCGAGGACGAGCCGGTGATCGCCGACACCGTCGCCGAGGGCCTGCGGCGCCGGTCCATGGCCGTGGACGTCTGCTACGACGGCGACGCCGCTCTGGAGCGAATCCGGGTCAACCGCTACGACGTCGTCATACTCGACCGGGACCTGCCCCTGGTGCACGGGGACGAGGTGTGCCGGCGGATCGTGGCGGCGGGCGGCGAGACCCGGGTGCTGATGCTGACCGCCGCGGCCGGGATCCGCGACCGGGTCGACGGCCTGGACCTGGGCGCGGACGACTACCTGACCAAGCCCTTCGCGTTCGCCGAGCTGGTCGCGCGGGTCGGGTCGCTGGGCCGCCGGGCCCGGCCCGCCCTGCCGCCGGTGCTGGAGCGGGCCGGGATCTCGCTGGACCGGCCCCGCCACCGGGCCTGGCGGGACGGACTACTGCTAGCCCTGTCGCCCAAGGAGTTCGCGGTGCTGGAGGTGCTGCTGCGAGCCGAGGGCATGGCCGTCAGCGCCGAGGAGCTGCTGGAGAAGGACTGGGACGAGCACGCCGACCCGTTCACCAACGCGGTCCGGGTGGCGGTCATGACGCTGCGCCGCAAGCTGGGCGACCCGCCGGTGATCGAGACCGTGCCCGGCGCGGGCTACCGGGTCGGCCCGTGAACTGGCGCGACCGCTGGCGTGATGGCTGGCGCGACGCCTGGCGGGCGAGCCGGGCCTGGCTGGAGTCCTCGCTGCGGCGTCGGCTGGCCGCGGCGCTGGCGGTTACGCTGGCGGCCGGCTGGCTGGTGGTCATGGCCGTCGCGGACATCATCTCGAACGTGATCCAGTCCGTGACCTACGCCTACAACACCTGCTTCGGCTTCCACGTGCCGGTGTGGCCGCCGGAGGGCAACTGCGCCCCCTACAGCACCTCCAGCCGGTGGGCCTTGCTGGTGTTCCTGGTCTTCTTCCTGGCCGCGGTCATCGCGGGCTGCTGGGCGGCGGCCGGGCGGCTGCTCGCGCCGCTGGCGCAGACGGCGGAGACGGTGCGCCAGCTCGGGCCGCAGAACCTGGGCCAGCGCATCCGGCTGGGCGGCGCGCCGGACTCGCTGCGCGACCTGACCGACGCCATCGACGGCGCGCTGGACCGGCTCGCGTCCGGCTACGAGAGCCAGCGCCGGTTCGCCGCCAACGCCTCGCACGAGCTGCGCACCCCGCTGGCCGCCCAGCGGCTGCTGACCGAGGTGGCCATGGACGCCCCGGAGGCCAGCGCCGACCTCGGCCGCCTGGGCCTGCAGCTGCTGCGCACCAGCGAGCGCAGCGAGAAGCTGATCGAGGGGCTGCTGGTGCTGGCCGAGAGCGACCGCGGCCTGCCCGGCAAGGTGCCGGTCCGGCTGGACGAGCTGACCGCCTCGGCGCTGGACGCGCACGAGGAGCTGGCCGGCAAGCACGGGGTGAGCCTGCGCCGTACCCTGGCCGCGCGGGTGGTCCCCGGCGATCCGGTGCTGCTGGAGCAGCTGCTGGGCAACCTGCTGCGCAACGCCATCGCCTACAACGAGCCCGGCGGCTGGGTCCAGGTCGTGGTGGCCACCGAGCCCGCGCTGGTGATCAGCAATACCGGGCCGCAGATCCCGGCCGAGGCGGTGCCGGTGCTGTTCGAGCCGTTCCGGCGGCTGGGCGCCGACCGCATCGCCGGCCCGGCCGACGGCAACGGCCGGCGCGGCGGGGCCGGCCTGGGCCTGTCCATCGTCCGCTCGGTGACGGTCGCCCATGGCGGAACGACAAGGGCCCGCCCCCGCCCGGGTGGCGGGCTGGTGGTCGAGATCGAGATGCCGCGGGCCCAGTCAGGGTAATAACCGAGTACCGTTCATCCGAAATCTTGAACGCGGGTCGCGCCTCCCGCCGGCCGCGCGGGCAGGGGTAGAACATCCGGCCGTCCAGGCCCACGTCGCCGGTCCTCCTCATCGGACGTAGACGGCTTCGTACAGCCACGGTGTGCGCCCAGTTCAGAACACTGAGTAACCTCGGGACCGTGACGGGCCACGGTAGACCCGGCAGGGGGGCGGCGCGCGGGATCCCCGGTACGGCGGTTGCCATCGCGGTGCTCGCCGCAGTCGCGGGAGTCGTGCTGTACGTCGCCTGGCCAGCGGGTACGCAAGCCACGCCAGCCGCGCCAGGGCCGGTGGTGACCGGGAAGTCCAGCCCGGCGGTGAGCGGGCAGCCCCCGCCGCCCGGCGGCTACCTCGGGCTACGTCCGGTGGGCTCGTACGCTTCGCTCCCGGACGACGCCCAGGCGGCGGCGGAGGTGCACCGGTCCTCGTGGGAGCCGCGCCCCGGCAACCGCCGGTACAACCACACCGTCCCGGTTCATCTGAAGCTGCGCCTTGAGAATCCGGCTACGCGTGCCTACGATCCGCGCTGGAACAAATACGTGCTCGAGCGCATTACCGGCAACTTCACCGGCACCACCGACGAGATCTTGCAGTGGGCGGCGGCGAAGTGGGGGCTGCCGGACAACGTGCTCCGCACGGTCGCCTACATGGAGTCGGACTGGCATCAGGGCCGCTTCGGTGATCGGGTCAGCAATCCCGCGGACTGCCCGCCCGGCTTCCGGCGCCCGCTGCCGTGCCCGGTGACCTTCGGGATCACCGGGACCAGGACGACGAGCTGGCCGGGCATCTTCCCGTGGAACCACCTTTCGACCGCTACCTCGGTGGATGCGCTCGCCGGGTGGCTGCGCGGCTGCTACGAGGGCTGGGTGTGGTGGCTGCGGGAGCACGGCAACCAGTCCCACGGCGTGTACCGGGCCGGTCACATCTGGGGCTGCGTGGGGGCCTGGTACTCAGGTAACTGGCTCGACGGGTCACCCATCGTGGCGCGCACGGGCGAGAGTTACATCTTCCGCGCCCAGTACTGGTACGGGTTCCGGCCCTGGCTACGCCCCGGGTTCTGAGCCAAGGCGCCTGAATGGACCCGTCACGCCCTGGCGCCTGGCTACCGGCCGCGCGGGCAGGGGAAGAACATCCGCCCGTCCAGCCCGACGTCGAACTTGACCGCCGAGAAGCCGGCTGACCCCGAGTAGACGACCCGGCAGAAAGTGGCGAACCGGCGCGGCGCCGGACAGCGCGTGCCGGGGTCGCAGACGTAGTGGTCGGCCGAGTACTCGGCCTCGCCCACCCACTTGCCCGTCGGCTGCCGGGCCGTCCGGTCGGCGGCGAAGTCGTCCCAGCCGCACGGGGTCGGGCCCGTCAGCGCCGTGCAGGTGATCCCGTACTGGCTGCTGCCGCGCAGCTGCGCCGCGACGCACATGTGGTAGACGTAGCACTCCTCGACGATCGCGCCGTCGGCGTAGCGCCGTCCCCACCAGCTCAGGTACGGCGAGTTCTTCCACAGCGCGGTCATCCCGTCGCGATAGACCTGGTTGAGCGCGTAGGCCAGG
>Ga0134126_10009496_pt1 | contig 12252 bp, 11 predicted proteins | sample KB31752_FD_96881 | JGI IMG/M metagenome (GOLD analysis project Ga0134126, IMG submission 96881) | Terrestrial soil microbial communities with excess Nitrogen fertilizer from Kellogg Biological Station, Michigan, USA - KB3-175-2 | ecosystem: Environmental > Terrestrial > Soil > Unclassified ...
AGTGGCGTCACGATGGTCGTGCAGCAGTCCGCAGCCGCGAAAATCGGACGCCATTCCTCTGACGATTTGGCAACAATCAATTTTGCAACGGCATCGCACGTCCCCTTTGGGTCGCGTATGTCGTCCCTGAACTGCTCTGGTAAGGAAATCGCTTTGGTGAAGGCATCCCAGAATTTCTGCTCGATGGCTCCGCAGGCGACGAGTTTCCCATCCTTCGCGGTGTAAATCCGGTAACGGGGCGAGCCGCCGACGAGCCACATTTCTCCTGACGCTGGAAAGCGTCCGGCGGCCACGCCGAGAGCCAGCGCCGCCCAGGTGAACGTGAACATCGCGTCGGTCATCGCAATATCGATGTGACAACCCTGCCCGCTTTGATCGCGCGCACGCAACGCCAGCAGAATATTGATCACGGCCGGAAAACTGCCGCCCGCTATGTCCGCCGCGAGCATCGGCGGCACGACGGGATGGCCGGCCGGTCCGGGCTGTAAATCCAGCAGGCCCGTATTTCCAATGTAATTGAGGTCATGGCCGGCTTCGTGCACGCGCGGCCCGCGCTGGCCATAGCCGGAGATCGAACAGTAAACGAGCCGCGAATTGATGGCGCGCATGTCTTCGTAGCCAAGACCAAGCCGCATCATCACGCCCGGCCTAAATTGTTCGACCACAATGTCAGCGCGCTTGATGAGCGGAACGAGTCGGGCACGGTCCGCTTTGTCTTTGAGGTCGAGCGCCATGCTGGTCTTGCCGCGATTGAGCATGAGAAAGGCCGCGCTCTCCCCGTCGACCATGGGCGGAAAGCGTCGTGCATTCTCGCCGCCGGGCTGCTCGATCTTGATCACCTCGGCGCCGGCTTCGGCGAGCATCAATGTGGCCAAAGGTCCGGGCAGCAGCGTCGTGAAATCAACAACAAGAATGCCCGACAACGGCTGCATAAGTTCACCCGAATAAAAGCGCCGGCAGCGTATGGGTCTTTACCATCCACATGACCGTCGTCAGCGTGAAAACCGAAATGAGCGTGCCGATCAGCACTGCACCTGAGGCCTGCTCAACCCACGTATCGTATTGCTGCGCAAAAACGAACACATTGAGCGCCGGCGGGAGTGCCGCCATCAGTATCGCTGTGTACACCCAGCTTTGCTCGAAAGGCCCGAATAGCGAGAGCAGCACGAACACCAAACCCGGGTGCAGGATGAGTTTCACCGCAACGAGAGGCGGAACCTCCCACGGCATCTTCTTCATTGGCCGCAGCGCCACAGTCACGCCAAGCGTGAACAGTGCGCAAGGCGCTGCCGCATTCTGCAGGAACTGCAACAGTCGCTCCATCGCAAGTGGCGGCTGGAAATGCACCGCCGCCGAAGCAATACCCACCGCAGTCGCGATCACCAACGGATGAGTGGCGATCCGTCTGACCACCTCGACAGCAACGGCACCGGTGCTTTTTTGGCTGGGACTGGCAATCGCCATCAAAAACGGCACCAGCGAGAACAGCAGCAGCGTATCGAAACAGAAAATCAGGGCAACCGGCACCGCCGCCTGCGGGCCAAGCGTCGCCAGCGCAAGGCCCGGCCCCATGTACCCGATGTTGCCGTAGCCGCCGGACAAGCCGGCGATGGTCGATTCCCCGATGTTGCCCCGCCGGATCGTCATGCCAATCACGAACGATACGACGAAGGCCCAGAACGTCGCCAATGTAGTGGCGAATATGAAGTCGATCTGGGCGAGTTGCTCGAGCGGGGTCTGGGCAAGGATCCGGTAGAACAACGCCGGCAAGGCCACATAGACAATGAAGAAATTCATCCAGGCCAGCGCCGTGTCGGGAATCTGCTTTAGCTTTCCGCAGGCAAAACCGATGAAGATGAGCCCGAAATAAGGCAGCGCAAGATTGAGAACGTCGATCATCAACGGCGCTCCGGTGCCCACTTGTTTCCTACTTGGCGCGGCCTTTGCATTGCTCTAAACGGCAGAAGTATCTTTTGGAAGGTCCTATGAAACTGCCGCGTCAATTCTTTGCCCCGCTCTCCATCGGCGCGCCGGCGCCTCTGCGAGAACTGCCGGTGCGTCTCGAACGCATGATTCACTTCGTGCCTCCTCACAATGAGAAGGTCCGCGCCAAGGTACCGGAACTTGTGCGGCAAGTGGACGTCGTGCTCGGCAACCTGGAAGACGCCATTCCCGTCGAAGCCAAGGACGCCGCGCGCAAGGGATTTATCGAGATGACCAAGTCTGTCGATTTCAAATCGACCGGACTATGGACGCGGATCAATGCGCTCAATTCGCCATGGGCGCTCGACGACGTCACCGAAATCGTGGGCGCCGTCGGCAGCAAACTCGACGTCATCATGTTGCCCAAAGTCGATGGCCCTTGGGACATTCACTACCTCGATCAGTTGCTGGCGCAACTCGAGGCGCGGCACCAACTGAAGAGGCCTATTCTGATCCACGCGATCCTCGAAACCGCGCAGGGCGTCAACAACGTCGAGGCAATCGCCTCTTCCTCTCCGCGCATGCATGGCATGAGTCTCGGCCCCGCCGATCTTGCGGCATCGCGTGCGATGAAAACGACGCGCGTTGGCGGCGGTCATCCCGACTACAAAGTGCTCGCCGACACATCAACAAATTCGATTTCAGGCAAACTCACGATCGATGGTGATGAGCCGCGTGCGGCCTTTCAGCAGGATCTCTGGCATTACACCATCGCCAAAATGGTCGACGCCTGCGCAGCCGCCGGTATCAAGCCCTTCTACGGACCGTTCGGAGATTTCTCGGACGCCGCGGCATGCGAGGCGCAATTCCGCAATGCCTTCCTGATGGGGTGCCTCGGCGCCTGGTCATTACATCCATCGCAAATCGAAATTGCCAAGAAGGTGTTTTCACCGGATCCTGGGGAGGTGGCCTTCGCCAACAAAATCGTGACTGCCATGCCGGACGGCGCTGGCGCGGTGATGATCGACGGCAAGATGCAGGATGACGCCACCTGGAAACAGGCCAAGGTGTTGCTTGATCTCGCCAGGCTCGTCGCCGCCAAGGACCCCGAAATGGCCGCGCGTTACGCGCTGAAATCGTAACGCGAGGATTTTACGCCATGGACAAAACCCGCAGCGCCAAGTTTACGATCGGTCAGGTGGTGAAACATCGACTCTACCCATTTCGCGGAGTCGTCTTTGACATTGATCCGGTATTCAACAACACCGAAGAATGGTGGCAGGCGATACCGGCCGAAATCCGTCCCCACAAGGATCAGCCGTTCTATCACCTGTTCGCCGAAAATGCCGAAACCGAGTACATCGCCTATGTGTCCGAGCAGAATTTGTTGCCGGATACGTCGGGGACACCGATCCGTCATCCCGAAGTCGCCGATGTGTTCGAGCAGGACGAAAGCGGCAGCTACCGACCCCGGAGCAGCCAGATGCATTAGATGCGTCCAGCGCATGCTGAAAATGAAAGGGCGCGGCCCACAGCCGCGCCCTTTGCATTGTCAGGAAGATGGAAACGCTTACTTCTTCTGATTCTGAGCCGGGGCCAAAGCCCCTGGCTGCGCCGGTGCTGGCGCCTGGCTCTGCTGGCCCTCCAGCTTCTTGCGTGCCTCTTCGGCTTTCTTCTGGAGCTCTTCCTGCAGCTTGCGCTGCTGCTCCTCGAATGCCTTCGGATCGGTGGGCGGACCGTCATACGCCTTGGCAAAATCGTTCAGCGGCAGCGGGAGACTGATCGGCGTACCCTGCATATTGATCGCCTGCACGACGATGTTCTGCCCCTTCTTCATCTTGGCGATCATGTCATCGGGCACCTGGTAGTCGGCCATACAGCCAACCGGGAAGCAGATGCTGTAGGGCGATTGCACGGGCTGGCCTTGATCGATGAGCAGACGCGTACCGTGCGCAAGCTGCATGCCCAGGGGAACGGTCACACGCAGCACCTTCTGGCCACCTTCCGGCTCAAAGAGCTGGACGATGGCGACCGGCATGCCGTTTTCCAAACGGCCGTCCTTGGTGATGACGCAGACCTGCTTGTTGTTGGTGTCCGGTCCCTTGCCGCAGACCTTCATCCAGGGCGAATACATCAGCTGCGGCTGTTCGCCGGCGGCCTGCTGTTGTCCCGGCTGTCCGGCCTGTCCAGGCTGCGCCGGTTGGGCCGGCTGCACAGCCGGTGCCTGTTTCTGCGCAGGTGCCTGTTTCTGTGCGGGCGCTGCCTTAGGCTGTGGTTGCTGGGCCAGCGCGGGCACTGCCACAAACGCCGCCGCCAGCATGCCGGCCAAAGTGGCGGTCAGGACCCGGCCCCGCGGCCAGGCCGTTGCGATCCGATGAGTCATTACGATTGTCCTTTTTTCCCGTTCGCGACCTATGGCTTTGAAACGACGCCTATCATTCGGCTCTCTCCGTGCGAAATACGGCGGGAGCGTGACACCAAGGGCTGCCTGATAGCTGAATTCCGCCCTGCAATAAAGCCACGATGGCCCGGAATATGCGGTCCCGGCCGTACCCCGCGCCTGTGTTAAATTCGGGCAAAACCGGAACGAATCGCATTCGCCCCTCGCTCTCGCCCATTATTGGTTCCCCCGCCGTTACGCAGTGGCGAGCGTCGCGGCGTACGGTGATGCTCGGCGCACTGCTTGCAGCGTCAGGCCTCGGTCTGCGGCGCGCGGCCGCGGATACCGTGACCCATGCGCTTGCCATGCACGGCGAGCCAGCGTGGGGCCCCGGCTTTACCCATCCAACCTATGCGAACCCGGCCGCACCGAAAGGCGGACAATTGGTGCAAGGGGTACAGGGCACTTTCGACTGCCTGAACCCGTTTATTGTCAAAGGACTGCCCGCGGCAAATATGCGCGGCTATGTGATCGAGAGCCTGCTTGCGCGCGGCTATGACGAGCCGTTCACGCTCTACGGCCTGCTCGCCGAGAGTGTGACCACCGATGCCGCGCGCAGTTTCGTGACCTTCACCATCAATCCGGCCGCGCGATTTTCCGATGGGAAACCTGTCACGTCGGACGAGGTCATCTTCTCGTGGTAACTGCTGCGCGACAAAGGCCGGCCAAATTTTCGCACCTACTACAGCAAGGTCGTCAAAGCGGAAACAACGGCCGCTCGCACGGTGCGTTTCGATCTGACCGGCGCCGACGACCGCGAGCTCCCGCTGATCATCGGTTTGATGCCGGTCCTGGCAAAGCATGCGATCAATCCTGCCACCTTCGAAGACACAAGCTTCGACCCTCTCCTTGGCAGCGGCCCCTACACAGTCAGCGCCGTAAAGCCCGGCGAAAGCGTCACCTTCAAGCGCGACAAAAATTATTGGGGCCGAGACCTGCCGATCAATCGCGGTCTGTGGAATTTCGATGCCATCCGTTTCGACTATTACCGCGACGGTAACACTCACTTCGAGGCGTTCAAGAAAGGTCTCTATGACCTGCGCGTAGAGACCGATCCTGGGCGGTGGCAGACGGCTTACGACTTCCCGGCGATGCGGGACGGCCGCGTGAAGAAGGAGGACATGCCCTACGGACTTCCAAAGGGAATGCAGGGCCTTGTCTTCAACACACGGCGGCCGATGTTTGGCGATGTGCGGGTGCGTGACGCGATCCTGCAATTGTTCGATTTTGAATGGATCAATCACAATTATTTTTTTGATCTCTACAAGCGGACGGCAAGCTATTTCGACGGTTGTGACCTGTCGGCACACGGCGTTCCAGCCAATGAGCGCGAGCGCGAATTACTGGCGCAATTTCCGGGAGTCGTGCGCGCCGACATCATGAATGGCACCTGGTCGCCGCCGGTGACCGACGGCTCGGGGCATGACCGAACGACTTTGCGACGCGCATTTGGGCTGTTTAAAGACGCCGGCTACGAACTCAAAGGCACGCAATTGGTTCATGTCGCCAGCGGTCGACCTCTGTCATTCGAAATCCTGACGACGACGCGCGACCAGGAACGTCTTGCGTTGTTTTTCGTGCGCAACCTGAAGCGCGCCGGCATCGAGGCGCGGGTGCGGACCGTCGATCCGACGCAGTTCGAGCGGCGGCGTATCGCGTTCGATTTCGACATGATGGAATATCGCTGGGAGCAGTCGCTCTCCCCGGGCAATGAGCAGTTGTTCTATTGGGGCTCGACGGCCGCAGATGAGCAAGGCACGCGCAATTACATGGGGGTGAAATCGAAGGCCGTCGACGCCATGATTGCTGCCATGCTCGCCGCCACCAGCCGGCCCGATTTTGTGGCCGCCACGCGAGCGCTCGATCGCGTCCTGTTATCCGGCTTCTACGTGGTGCCGCTTTATTTCCCGCCCGTGCAATGGGTGGCGCGGTGGACCCGAATCGAGCATCCCTCGCGGACGTCGCTTTTCGGTTATTTGCCGGAGACCTGGTGGCAGAAGGATACAATGCCTTGAGGCTCCATTCATGATTCTTGGCGAACCCAGCCGAACGGCAGGCACCGCCGCTACGCTCGACGATTTATTCCGGCGCGCCGGTGTGCGGCATCCGGATGCAATCGCACTTGTCGATCCGCCCAACCGCGAAAGTTTTACCGGCGGTGCACCGCGAACGCTAAGTTTTGCGCAGGCTGACCGCGCAATCTCTGTGTTCGCTGCAAAGCTGCGCGGCTTCGGGTTGCAGACCGATTCCATCGTGGCAATCCAGCTTCCCAACACCGTGGAAAGCATCGTCGCGTTTCTCGGCGTCCTGCGTGCCGGCATGATCGCTGCACCAATGCCGCTCCTCTGGAGACACCAGGATATCGTGGCGGCGCTCGGTCAAATTGCTGCGAAGGCCATCATAACGTGTTCGCATATTGGTGCGGTTGCCTATGCCGAAAGAGCCAGACAAGCTGCCGTCGATTTGTTTTCGATCCGGCATGTCTGCGGATTTGGCCCCGATTTACCCGACGGCGTCGTGCCGCTCGATGACGTATTTGGCTCCGGCTTCGCCGATATTCCGGCAGCCTATATCCGGCCGAGCCCTGCCGCCCTCCATGTTGCGGCCATAACGTTTGGACTCGAATCCCGGGGAATTACGCCTATCGCACGCAATCACATTGAGTTGGTCGCAGGCGGCCTGGAGATTTTTTTGGCGGCTGACATTACGGCCGATACGCCCCAGTTATCGACAATTCCGATCAGTTCGTTTGCCGGTGTCGCTCTTACCCTGTTGCCTTGGCTATTGTCCGGCGGCGCGCAGCATTTGCATCATGGCTTTGACTCTGACGCATTCGCTGCACAGTGCGGCGCTCTCGGCAATGGCCGAGTGATGTTGCCCGCAGCCGCGGTCGCCCCAATCTCTGAAGCGGGGCTTTTGACCAGCGCGAAACAGACCGCTGTTGCACTCTGGCGCGCACCGGAGCGCATGGCGGGGGCCAAGCCATGGGAGAGCCCATCAGTCCTGGTAGATGTGGCAAGCTTTGGTGAAATCGGTGTCCTCGCCGCGCGCCGTGGCGCAAACAGATTGTCCGACGCGATCCCTCACGGGGTCGTGGATCCATCGCACCGCGCCGCGGGCGCGCCTGTATTGATCGAGACGACGCGTGGCGGCGCGGGGACGCTGGCGCTGCGGGGGCGGATGGTCCCCTCCTTTCCGCAAGGTACCGGGCGCGATCACGCACTGCGCCTTTCTGCGAACAGCGCGGGATATGTCGATACAGGCTTCGCCTGCCGTGTTGATGCCCGAGGGCTTGTTGTTACGGCACCGCCAGCGGGCATTACGGTCATTGGTGGCTATCCTTTCCATCTCAACCGGGTCGACGAGTTGATTGCCGGAATCGACCGGGATGCAACCATCGTCGCTTTGCCGGACGCCGATCTCGGTCAGCGTTTCGCCGGGAGAGCCGTAGACCGGATCAACCTGCTTTCCAAATTGACACAGCAGGGCGTAAACCCGCTGATATCCGCAGCATTTCAGCCGCGCGGCACTTCGGAAGCCGCGTAATTGCGGTCTGTCGTTGACGGCAAATTAACAGCGCGCGTTTAGACTTAGGGCCATTCCGTAACCGCGCAGCGCACAGATGTCGCTTCAAGGTCCGCTGATCGTGGTCGCCGAGCTTCCGGTGGCCGGCTTGGTCGAGGCGCTAAGCGCGGCTGGCGCCTTTCCTATCGTCGAGGCCAAATGGGCTGATGCGCCGGCCGCATTTCTGACGGTCAAGCCATCCGCCGTGGTGATTGCCGAGCCGGGGCCGCCGGCAAACGAAGCCTCGGCGCGCATGTTCTGCCTCCAGGTTGCCACGGTGAATGGACCTATCGTCCCGGTAATCGCGCGCGTCCGTGGTGATGAAAATGCTGCCGTCCCTATCGCGTTGCCGGCGGACGCCGCATTGCCGATTGAGCGGCTGCTCGCACGCCTCCAGTCGGCCATGCGCATTCGTGTCCTGCACGCCACGGTCCTGCGCCGCATCGAATTGTTTTCGTCTCATGCCGGTCGACTGCCGATGTTGCCGGTCGGCGACGCGCTCGATGACGCGACCGTCCTGATCGCCGGCCGTGGACCACTTTACCCGGCGCTCAGCGTTGCGATGGGTGAGCGCGTCAAGATGATCGGCGCGCTAAGTGTGGAAGCTGCCGCCAGGCATCTCGGTGCACGGGACATTGACGGTATCGTGGTCGGTGATGGCTTCTCCCCGCGCATGGTCGAGGCGTTCCTTACCGTCCTGGCGCAAGAACCGCGCTTCCGCGACATCCCGGTTGCAGTCATCGGCGAAGCCCCGCCGGAATTTGCCGAGGCACTTCCAAACATCGATCAAGTCGCCGCCGACCCGGTGCGGCTGGTTGGACGCATGGTGCCGCTGGTGCGCATGCGCGCCTTCGAAGCCCGTCTCAAGCGCATGCTGAAGGCCCTCGATACGGAAGGCATGTTCGATCCAGAGAGCGGCCTGCTGACCCGTCAGACATTTTCGCACGAACTTGGGAAAGTGACCGCCGATGCCGCTGACCGCAGCCTGCCGCTGTCAGTCGCGCACTTTTCCTTTGACAATGCCGTCGATGAGCGCGCGAGCCTCGACGCCGCACGGCTGATGCCTCGTCTGATCCGCAATATCGACTTCGCCACTCGAGACGAACAGGGCGGGATCTTGGTTGCTTTTACTCAAACCGATCTGCGGAGTGCCCACGTAATTGCCCGCCGGATCGCAGGGGCACTCAAGACCAATACGCTTACGCCGCAGCGAAGGGACGAGCCGCTGACCACCAATGTCACCCTGGCTACTCTGAAAGCTGGCGATAGTCTCGATACCTTGATGATGCGGGTCATGGGCAGCCGCATGGTTGCGGCCGAATAGGCAGCGGCTTAGGCTGGTCTCCAAAGGAGCCAGCCATGTCCAGTCACCAGCCCGTTCGTATCGACGTTGTATCGGACATTGTTTGTCCATGGTGCTTCATCGGCAAGCACCGGCTCGAAAAGGCAATCGCGCTAAACCCGGACATTCCAGTCGAGGTGCGCTGGCGTCCCTATTTCCTCAATGACTGGATTCCGCGCGAGGGTATTTCGCGCGAGCAATATCTGACGACCAAGTTCGGTTCGGCCGAGCGCTACAAAGGCATTGCGCAACGTGTGTCGGCTGCAGCTGCCGCTGAAGGCCTCACCTATGCGATGGACAAGATCAGTCGCCAGCCCAACACGCTCGACGCGCACCGTCTGATCCGATGGGCCGATGAAATCGGCAAAGCGGCCGAGATGAAACAGAGGCTGATGGATCTTTATTTCACCGAGGGCGCCGACCTTACCAGCCACGCCGTGCTGGCGCAGGCCGCGGCCGATATTGGTCTCGACGCCGAGACTACGCGCAAGGCCCTGGCAACCGACAAGGATGTTGCGGAAATCGAACGTGAAGCGCTTTCCGCAAAGGAAGCAGGCATTGACGGTGTGCCCTGCTTTATTTTTGGCGGCAAATTCGCGATTTCCGGTGCCCAGGAGTCGGATTATCTCGCCGAAGCGATCGAGCGCATGGCTCAGACCGCGGACGCCGCCGAATAGGTCACGCACCACAATGAAGATCACAGCTGCTGTGGTGTACGAGCGTTCTGGCCCGTTCACCATTGAACAGATCGATCTCTGCGATCCGCGAGCCGACGAATTGCTGGTCGAGGTTGTTGCCAGCGGCATGTGCGCAACCGACCTGCACGGGCGTGATGCCTATTATCCGACGCAATTTCCGAAAGTGTTCGGTCATGAGGGCGCCGGCATCGTGCGCGCGGTCGGCAATACCGTGTCGGACTTCAGGCCCGGCGATCACGTTGTGATGGCCTATCCCTGGTGCGGCGAATGTTCGAACTGCGAGACCGGGCGCCAAAGCTATTGCCTTCACGCTTTCGACCTGAAGATGAATGGCACTCGTCCGGACGGATCGACACTGCATTCCAAGCACGGCAAACCGGTCTACAGCGCATTCTTTCAGCAGTCATCATTCGGCAATTTCACCATCGCCAATGAGCGCTTCGCCGTGAAAGTCCGCAACGACGCCCCGATTGATCAGGTCTGCGCGCTTGCCTGCGGCGGACAAACCGGAGCCGGCGCGGTGCTTAATGTAATGAGACCGCGCGCGGGCGACAGCTTTGCGGTGTTCGGCGTGGGTTCGGTCGGATTATCCGCGATGATGGCGGCGAAGATCTCCGGCTGCGAACCGATCATCGCGGTTGACGTGCACGAACACCGGCTGGCTCTGGCGCGCGAACTCGGCGCAACTCACACGATCAATCACAACGAATGTAGCGACGTTGTCGGGGAAATCAGAAAGATCACAGGCTTTGGCGCCCGCTATACGGTCGAAACGTCCGCGCTCCCTTCCGTATTCCGCGAGGCAGTGGATTGTCTGATGCCGGGCGGCACCTGTGTGCTGCTGGGCAGCGCACGCAAAGGCACCGAAACCTCTTTTGAGACACCATTTCTGCAAAACGGGCGGACCGTGCGTGGTGTGATCCAGGGCGACAGCGTGCCGAAACAATTCATACCGCTGCTGGTCGATCACATCATGGCCGGCCGCTTCCCGGTCGACAGAATGATCACGTTCTATCCACTCGAGGAAATCAACCGCGCGGCTGCGGAATCAAGCGCCGGAAAAACAATCAAACCAGTTCTGCGCATGCCGCATTGAACCAGGCACTTTTAAAAACAGGCAAGCCTCAGGCGGCGACGCGGCTCTGGGACGCTTCTTCTTTCGCAAATTGCGTTGCTTTACGGACAACCGGCCGGCCGTAGGCATAGCGGCCAACAACGTCGGTCACGAAACGATTGACGATATCCGCGCTGAATGGAAGTGGACGGCGTACGTCGACAATCAGGACTGCGCGCATCTCATCGCTGTGGTTGACGACGGAGTGAGGCCAACTGTCGTCGAATAAAACAGCCTCCCCCTCCTTCCATACATACTCCTGCGAATTGACGACAATTTTCGGAGGATTCTGTTTGGGTACGCGCAGCCCGAGGTGATAGCGCAGATAGCCGAGGTAGGGACCTTCATGTTCCGGCACCGATTTGCCCGGATCGAGAATGGAAAAGAACGCCTGGATCATATTGGGGACGCTGGCCAGCGCCCGACACGTCTCGGGACAGCGCATCCTGTTTGCTTCGACCTTGCAGCCCAGACACTCGAGCAAAAAAACATTCCAGCGTTTCGGCGTCGTGCTCGAGATAGCACGCTCGCCTGAGTCAACCTCGTGATACTGCGGCAGCGAAAGGCCTTCCGCGACTATCTGTTCAAACTCTTTTCGAATCGCCGGATAGGCATTGGTGACGGCGTCGAGCGCTGGATAGGCTTCCGAGATATTGAAGTAAGTCGGACGTCGCGCCCGGTCCATGTGGAGACCGATATAGCTGTTCAGCATCGACTTGAAAATATGATAATCGACTTTCACGATTGTGCCTCATGGCGGCTATTCGGGATCAACAAATATCCTGTCCCTTGCACGCCCACAAGCATTTGCCCGCGCTACGCGGCCTTGGCCCTCTCGGCAATCAACGCGAGCTTGCGGAGAACCGCCGTGGTTCCCCTAAGACGATCCTCCGGACTTCCCCAATCATCAAAGAAAACAACCTTTTGATCTGGGCGAATGCGCACACCGGTTCCCTGCTCGTGGATATAGGCAATCAGCCCTTCGGGATTGGCAAAAATATTGTCGCGGAAAGCCAGCACGACGCCTTTTGGACCGGCCTCTACTTTCTCGACGTTGGCACGCCGGCTCAGCGCCTTGATCGCTACGACCTGCAATAGATGCTCGACCTCCTCCGGCAACTTGCCGAAACGGTCGACCAACTCCGCAGCAAATGCATCGATGTCGCGCTCG